>Ga0123354_10000363_pt1 | contig 42888 bp, 35 predicted proteins | sample TergutLab28metaG_2_FD_97872 | JGI IMG/M metagenome (GOLD analysis project Ga0123354, IMG submission 97872) | Labiotermes labralis P4 segment gut microbial communities from Petit-Saut dam, French Guiana - Lab288 P4 | ecosystem: Host-associated > Arthropoda: Insects > Digestive system > Gut ... | reverse complement strand
TTCAGCTACTGATGCGAAACTGCAAGGCTACTACAACTCTCATAAAGATCGTTACGCAGGCGCGGGGAGCTTTGCAGATCTCAAAGATGAGATTAAGGCTGACTACCTCAATGATGCTCGCTCCTCTGCGGTCAACGCGCTGGTTGCTCAACTCAAAAAGACGGCTGATATCAAGAAGTAGCTGTATGGTACTTTGTTTTCATACCAAATATTAGAGGAGAGTGATGATGAAGAAGGGGAAAAGAAGCAGAGAAATGGCGGGAATAATGTGAAACCTACAGATTCCAATATGCCTGATAGTCCAATCGAACAGCGGGTAGTTGTTGCTCGCTGGCGTTCTGTTGTTCTCCTAGTTTTTTCAATAGTAACGATACTAGTAATTATCAGTATTGGTGCAGGTATATACATTACCCACGTGAAAACACTCATGGGCAAACCAGCGCGTGCTGCCATTGCTATTTCAAATTGGTATACGCCGGATCTCCCACTTTCTAACGTTGATTTCGTTTCGCCGTCTCAACTCATATATCACGATGATTCTTATCTCATCTGCATGACAAATCAACAAGGGAAATGGGTTGTAAGGAGTGTCGTAAATCTCAATAGACTTGGTTTGGGTTACTTGCAAGGTTCAGTTCTGACAAAGGTATACTGTTCACCTGCAGGCGATAAACTTGTGATGAGAAATGAGGGCACATCTGAGGATCTAGCAGAACTTAGTTCTTCTGCAAAAAAGACCTATCTCTACAATACAGGGACAGGGGTACTGGAGGTGGCGCAGATAAGTGAGGAAGAGATAACCAAGCAGTTTTCTGGTGATGCATCTGATTTGTCTGCGACTAATCCTGCCTCCCACTTTCTTAATGGCCTCTCGAAAGACTCAGAGTATTCGTTTTTATTGAATTTCCCTAGCTATCAGCTAGATGATCATCAGTTCATTTTTGTAACAACTCTGAATAATGGAGGCACTGCGTACAGGAATAATTTTCGAATTTTTACCTATAATGAGGAAACCCATTCAGTCAGTGTTCAGAAAATACAGTAAAGGTTACAGAGTGTTGGATCGCACGAGCAGGCGCTCTGAATGAGAAGGGTTGAAGATAGATACATGAAAAGAAAGCTAGCGCCAGATAAGAAATGCGAGTGGCTCATTCTTTCCCTAACGCCTTAAGCTCTTAATTGGAGGCATGAATGAAATTCAGAAAAATACTATTTCACGTTCTTGCGATAATAGTTGAGCTCATTGTCCTGTCGTTATTATCCTTTAGCAAGAACAATAACTTATATGCGTTTTGCGCACCAATTGAATGGCTCCACTACAATAGTGCGTCGACTTCTTTATTGGAGAGCTTCACAATTATTCCAGCCCCTTTCATAATAAATTTGGCTCTATTGTTTGCCATAAACGAAAGAATATACCGGTGGCGAAAAGGACGGTCAACGAGCCTGCCTCAGAGTATGCTCGCACACGCGAAATGAAAGTAACGCTGTGTACTGTATGGGAAACCTGTTAATAGCTTTGATGCTCGTGCAGGCATGAATAGGATTGAAAAGCGAGGCTTATTTTGTTTGCACACAGATACCATAGGAACTGACTATGTCGTGATTGCCAAAATGAAAGATGGCGCTAATTAGTAAAAAGCAAGCAATAAAAGGGATGGAGGAACCAATGGGGCGAGAGAAGCAGACATCACACATGTCTTCTGGGCAGCGTGCAAAAGGCGCCCACAAGCATCCTTTTCTAATTGTTCTGGCAATAATCATTCTCATTGCTAATATTGGTGCTTTAATCTGGTCTGTATTGCCCATCAACAAGGAAGTGCTGGTAGGCAAATCAGCACATAACGCTATTACTATCACGAATTTGATGTCGCCCGATATTCCGATTTGTGACATCGCCTTCGCTTCGCCATCTCGGCTGATTCTTTACAACAATTATTATCTTATTTGCATGATAAATCAAAAAGGAAATTGGACCGTTGATAGTATGATTAACCTTAAAAAGATCAAGATGAATTATTTTCAGGGTTCAGTCCATACTGAGATATTTTGCACATCGGATGGTAATAAAGTAATAATGAGAAATAATCTGACTGACAGTTCGCCGAGCTATTTACTTGAACTTGGGTTTCCTTCTACAAAAACTTACGTGTATGATGCAGAAACACATATTCTGAAAATAACGTATATGGGCGAGAAAGAAATAGCAAAGCAATTTTCTGGGGGTGTATCTGACCTAGCTACATCTAATCCTAACGCACACTATCTTGATGGGCTTTCAAAAGATCCGCAATATTCATTTCTTGCAAATGGTGATTATTATCAGCTGGATGACCATCGATTTATTTTTATCGCGACTATTAATGGTGCGGATTCTAAATCTATGGGTGATTTCCGAATTTTTACCTATGACGCTATAACTCATTCTGTAAGCATTCAAAAGATATCATAGGAGAAGATTATTAGCCCCTGGTGAAGAAATTGTGCGTTCTCAAAGCTGCCAAAATAAGGAGCTTTCCCTGCCCGTGATACAATAGGGACTTCCCATACATCTTGCTTGATTTCAGGCACAAATTCAGGAGGCAACAAACGTGCAATCTTTAGACTTTCGCCCCGATCAACAGGGCAAAGTACGCGACATCTATGACTTGGGTGACCAGCTGCTGATGGTCGCAAGCGACCGCATCTCTGTCTTCGACATTATTCTGCCAGAAACGATCCCCTACAAGGGCGAGATCCTGACACGCATCTCGCAGTTCTGGTTTGATTTCTTCGCCGATGTAGTCGCCACGCACTTCATCAGCGCTGACGTCGAAGACCTGCCCGAGCGCTTTGCTCCCTATGCAGACTACCTGCGCGGGCGCAGCATGCTTGTGCGCAAGGCGTCCATGTATCCGGCGGAGTGCATCGTGCGCGGCTACCTGACGGGCTCCGGCCTGAAGGACTACCAGGCAACCGGTACGCTCTGCGGCATCAAGCTACCTGCGGGTCTTGTCGAGGCGAGCAAGTTCGACGCCCCACTCTTCACCCCCAGCACCAAGGCCGAGATCGGCGACCATGATGAGAACATCAGCTTCGAGCGCCTGGTCGACCTCATCGGCGAGGCCGGCGCGACCGCCCTGCGCGACACGACGCTCGCGCTCTATCAGAAAGCTGCCGACTACGCCGCCACGCGCGGCATCATCATCGCGGACACGAAGTTCGAGTTCGGCGCTGACCCGGCAACCGGCACTCTCATTCTTGCTGACGAGGTGCTGACCCCTGACAGCTCGCGTTTCTGGCCAGCGGAGGGCTACGCGCCTGGCTCGGTGCAGCCCAGCTTTGACAAGCAGTACGTGCGCGAGTTTGTGCGCTCGACCGGCTGGGATCCCAAGTCCGGCGAAGAGCCGCCCGCGCTGCCGCCCGAGGTCATCAAGGCGACCAGCGCCAAGTATATCCAGGCCTTCGAGATCATCACGGGCCAGCCATTTTCGCCCATCGGCGAGAGCAACGCCCGCTGATCCGACGCCCGCTGCTCCCGACCCAGGAAGGAAGTCACCTTATACCATGACCCGTCGATCCCCTTTGAATAAGCGTTATCAAAACGCCAGCCGCAGCGACGAGACCAGCGGCTCGACCCGCAAGTCTGCCGCCTCGGCAAAGATCAAGCGCGAGAGCCCCAGCAGCTCGAAGTCTTCCAAGGCCAAGCCCAAGACACGCCGCGAGAAATTCATGGCGCAGGCCCGCTCCAACCAATCCAAAACCAAATCGTCCTCGAAATCATCAACTAAAAGAGAGGCTCCCATCATGCCCGATACTCCCGAATACAAACGCTGGCGCCGCATCTGGTGGATCCTGATCCTGTGCGCTATCGTGGCCCTGGTACCTTCGCTCATCATGAACGCGAACAAAGACCTTTCGCAGACACCGCCCTGGAACTACATCTCAATGGGCTTGACGGTAGTGGCGGTGATCCTGGTCGTGGCGACCTGGGTGCTCGACTTCAAGAAGATCCGCCCGCTCACGAAGCAGGCCCAGCTTGAGGCCCGCAAACAGCAGGACAGCAAGAAGAAATAGGAGGACGACCGTGGCACGCTATCAGATCTATGTGACCTATAAGCAGGGCATCTTTGATCCGGCGGGCGCGACGGCGGAGCGCGCCCTGCAGCAAATGGAGTTCGACGAGGTCGACTCCGTGCGCATCGGCAAGTACATCACGCTCGAGGTTGCCGGAGAGCCGGACGCCGCGCAACGCGCGCGCGTCGAGACCATGTGCGAGAAACTCCTCGCCAATCCCGTGATCGAGGATTACCGGATCGAGAGCGAGTCGTGATGGCCGCTGGCGCGAAGGTCGGAGTCGTCGTTTTCCCCGGGAGTAATTGCGAGCAGGATGTCGCCTATGCCTGCGAGCAGCTGGGGATCACGGCGCGTTATCTCTGGCATGGAGAGCGGGATTTGGGCGACTGCCAGGCGCTGGTGCTGCCGGGAGGGTTTTCCTACGGCGACTACCTGCGCGCTGGCGCGGTCGCGCGCTTCAGCCCGGTGATGGAAGAAGTGATCCGCTTTGCTGAGACGGGGCGTCCGGTCCTGGGTATCTGCAACGGTTTTCAAATCTTGACTGAGGCCCATCTTTTGCCGGGCGCGCTCATCCGCAACGCGCGCCTGAAGTTCATCTGCCGCAACGTCGCTTTGCGCGCTGAGGCCAGCTGTGACTGGCTGGATCTGCCCCAGGGCACGGTCCTGCATTTGCCCATCAATCACGGCGAGGGCAATTACTACTGCGATCCTTCCACGCTGGAGGGACTCCGCGACGGCACGGCAGGGCGCGTTATCCTGCGCTACTGCGAGGAGGATGGCGCCGACCTGCCCCGGCATGGCGCGCCCAATGGTGCGCTTGACGCGATCGCTGGCGTCAGCAACGCGGCGGGAAACGTCTTTGGCCTCATGCCTCACCCTGAGCGCGCGGTCGATCCGCAGGCCAGTTATACAACTGATGGGCCGGCGTTTTTCACGACCGTGCTTGCTTTGGTGACTGAGGGGGTGCGCTGATGCCTGGACAGATCAGCCTGCTTGGCCCAGGGATGTATATCTTTTTCGCCTTCTTTATCCTGATTGGGATTTTCGGCGTCTGGATGATGATCGATACGATGCGCTCCAAACGGCGCAACCGCAAGATGTTTCACAACGTACCGCGCGAGCCGCTGTCCATCTACGCCCTGTGCGGCGGCCTCTACATGGTGCTTCTCCTTCTGATGATCGTGTTGATCGCGGTCTATAACAAGCAAAATGCGTTGGCCATGGTGGTGTTGTTCGCGGCGCCGATCCTGGTCATCGCCGAGCTGGCCTACCTGCTGCGTGTCGTCTATCCCAAGCCAGCAAAACCGGCTCCAAAAGCGAAAAAGGACAAGTCATGAGTACTCAAGCAGAAGAGGTGACGGGTGACAAAAGGGGGTCAGGCACCGTTTTGTCAGATGAGCCCGTTCGCGACCTGGACGCAGAGACCGCCGCGCGCCTGGCGGTCGAGTTGGGGCTGGCCCCAGACGAACACGACCGGATCGTCGAGCTGCTGGGGCGCACCCCGACCACGACCGAGCTCTACATCTACTCGCTCATGTGGTCGGAGCACTGCAGCTACAAGCACTCGAAGAAATACCTGCGGCTGTTCCCGACCGACGGGCCTGCCGTGCTGCAAGGCCCCGGTGAGAACGCCGGCGTCATCAGCGTGGGCGATGGCTGGGCCGTGGCCTTCAAGATGGAATCGCATAACCACCCAAGCGCCATTGAGCCCTTCCAGGGCGCGGCCACCGGCATCGGCGGCATCATCCGCGACATCTTCACAATGGGCGCCCGCCCGGTGGCTTGCTTCGACAGCCTGCGCTTTGGCACGCTCGATAAGCCCCGCCAGCGCTACCTCTTCGAGGGCGCCGTTGCGGGCATTGGCGCCTACGGCAACTGCCTGGGGGTGCCGACCATCGGCGGCGAAGTGGCCTTCGACGAGGCTTACGAGGGCAACTGCCTGATAGGCGCGATGGCCGTGGGCCTCATGCGTGAGGAGCGCCTGACGCTGGCTACGGCGAGCGGGGTTGGCAACCAGCTGATACTGATTGGCTCGACCACCGGGCGCGACGGCATTGGCGGCGCGTCGGTGCTCGCCAGCCAGGAGTTTGACGAGGGCGCCGAGGCCAAACGCCCCGCTGTCCAGGTGGGCGACCCCTTCACGGAGAAGCTGCTGATCGAAGCCTGCCTGGAGCTGCTGGACCGCGGCCTGCTGGTGGGCCTGGGCGACCTGGGCGCCGCCGGGCTGACGAGCTCGGCCTCAGAGATGGCCGGGCGCGCGGGCGTGGGCCTCGACATCGACGTGAGCAAGGTACCTCAGCGGGAGCTGGCAATGCAGCCGTTTGAGATCATGGTGAGCGAGTCGCAGGAGCGCATGCTCGCCTGCGCCACACCAGAGTTGACGCCAGAGGTTCTGGCAGTCTGCGAAAAGTGGGGCCTGCGGGCTACCGTTATCGGCTCGGTCACGGACACCGGCCAGTTTGTGGTGCGCGAGGGCGCTGATAAGCTGGTCTGCTCACTGCCGGCGCTCTCGCTGACTGACGACGCTCCGCTCTACGACCCGCCTTATACGGAGCCAGCTTATATCCAGGAGTTAGCCAACGCTAACCTTTCTGGCCTGGCGCACCCTGAGAGCGTTGAAGAGCTTTCCGCTGCGTTGCTGCAGCTGCTGGCAAGCCCTGATATCTGCGACAAGCGCTGGATCTATGAGCAGTACGATCACCAGGTCATGTGCAACACGGTGGTCGTGCCGGGCGCGGCCGACGCGGCGGTGCTGCGTATTGGCGACACCGGGCGCGGGCAGATGACGACGCGCGCCATCGCGATCAGCACCGACTGCAACGGGCGCTATGTTTATCTTAATCCGCGACGAGGCGCGGCGCTGGCGCTGGCGGAGGCCTGTCGCAACGTGAGCTGCACGGGCGCTACTCCGGCGGCGGTGACCGACTGTCTCAACTTTGGCTCTCCTGAAAAACCCGAAGTCTATTGGACCTTCGTCGAGGCGGTGACCGGCCTGGCTGAGGCCTGCCGGTCCTTTGATGTGCCCGTGGTGTCGGGCAACGTGAGCTTCTACAACGAGAGCTTTGGCGCGCCCATCTATCCGACCCCGACGATCGGCGTCGTCGGTATACTGACCGACGTCGACCAACACATGACGCAGGGATTTGCGGCGCCCGGAGATGTGATCGTACTGATCGGCGAGACTAACGATGAGCTGGGAGGTTCGGCCTATCTTAAGGAGCGTTTTGGCTTGGCGGCGGGCGAGATTCCGGCGCTTGACTTCGATCTTGAGCGCGAAGTGCAGTCTGTCACGCGCGAGCTGATCGCTGACGGCATTATCCGCAGCGCCCATGATTGCAGCGAAGGCGGCCTGGCGGTCGCGCTCGCGGAAAGCTGCCTGTCCGGCGGCCTGGGCGCTGACGTTGCCTTTGATGATGAGTTGTCCGCGGCGGCCTCGCTTTTCTCCGAGACCCAGAGCCGGGTGCTGGTCAGCGTAGCGCTCGAGCGCGCTGATGAGCTGATCGACCGGCTGGAGGCCTCGATGCTGCCGTTCTCGGTGCTCGGTGAGGTGACGCCAGCGGAGGCGGGTATCCGCATCCTGGATAAGGTTGCCATCAGTTTTGAGGAAGCGCGCGCCGCCTACGAGGACACGCTCCCGCGCCTCATGGGAGATGCGTGATGACAAAAGGGGGTCAGGCACCATTCTGTCACGAGCGCCCCGACCACATGACGGAGGAGTGCGCGGTCTTCGGGGTCTATGCGCCGGGCGAGGATGTCGCCCGCCTGACCTACTTCGGGCTTTACGCCCTGCAGCATCGCGGGCAGGAGAGCGCGGGCATCGCGGTCGGCGACGGCAAGACCGTGACCGCAGTCAAGAACCTCGGCCTGGTCAGCCAGGTTTTCGAGGAGACCGACCTGGCTGCGCTGCCGGGGGAAGTCGCTATCGGTCACACGCGGTACTCGACGACCGGGCAGTCCACCAAATGGGAGAACACTCAGCCGCACATGTCCAGCATCGGGCGCCAGCTGATCGCGCTCGCGCATAACGGCAACCTCATCAACACCGCTGACTTGCGTGATGATCTGCGGGCCCATCACATGCACCTGCAGTCCACGACGGACAGCGAGGCGATCGCGGCGCTCATCGGCGAGATCACGCAGCGTACCAATCACATCCGCCAGGCGGTGGCAGAGACCATGGCCCGCGTCCGCGGGGCTTATGCGGTCGTGCTCATCACAGAGATGGCGCTTTATGCGTTCCGCGACCCGCTGGGGGTCCGTCCGCTCTGCCTCGGCGAGCTCTCGGACGGTCGCGGCTGGGTCGTGGCGAGCGAGACCTGCGCGCTCGACATCATCGGCGCGCGTTTTGTACGCGAGGTCGAGCCGGGCGAGTGCATCAAGATCAGCGCCGACGGAGTCGAGACGTTTCTGTCAGATCCCGACCCCGGCCGCCGCCGAGCGTTTTGCATGTTCGAGTATGTCTATTTCGCGCGGCCCGACAGCATCATGTCGGACTTGTCGCTCTATGAGGCGCGCTATCGCATGGGGGAGACCTTGGCGAGTGAGTACCCCGTCGAAGCCGACGCCGTCATGGGAGTCCCCGACAGCGGGACGCCAGCGGCGATCGGCTATGCGCACGCGAGCGGGATCCCCTTTGTCGAGGGTCTGGCGAAGAACCGCTACGTGGGGCGTACGTTTATCCAGCCCTCGCAACTGCAGCGCCAGCTTGGTATCCGGCTCAAGCTCAATCCCATGCGCTTCGCGATCGAAGGCAAGCGCCTGGTCGTCGTCGATGACAGCATCGTACGCGGCAACACAACGCGCGCGCTCGTGCAGATGCTGCGCGAGATGGGAGCGCGCGAGGTTCACATGCGCATCTCGTCGCCGCCGGTGGCCTGGCCCTGCTTCTTTGGCATCGATACTGATACGCGCGACCAGTTGATCGGCGCGCACAAGAGCGTCGAGCAGATCCGCGCGCACATCGGCGCGGACAGTCTGGGCTACCTATCGCAAGCGGGGATGGTTGCCGCAACCGGACTTCCGGCGAGCAACTTCTGCCTGGCCTGCTTCGATGGCCGCTATCCGCTGGATGTTTCCGACAAACTGGCAGCCGAGGCGGCCGCCCATCCCGGCGCCGGCACCGCCCAACTGGAAGTGTAAGATGGCTGATCACATCACTTATTCAGATGCGGGCGTCGATATTGACGAGGGAGCCGCCGCGGTCGATGCGATCCGGGCGGCAGTCAAAAGCACCTATCGCCCGGAAGTGATCGGGGACCTGGGGGGCTTTGGCGGGCTGTTTTCCGCGCGTGAGCTGGCGCGCTACGACGATCCCATCCTGGTCAGCGGGACCGATGGCGTCGGCACCAAGCTCGCGCTGGCCCAAGCGTATGGCAAGCATGACACGGTCGGTATCGACCTGGTCGCGATGTGTGTCAACGACATTCTCTGCTGTGGCGCCGAGCCACTTTTTTTCCTGGACTACCTGGCAACAGGCAAGCTCGACTCCGCGCGAGCTGCCGAGGTCATCGGGGGCATCGCCGAGGGTTGCCGCCAGGCGGGCTGCGCGCTCATCGGTGGAGAGATGGCCGAGCACCCGGGTGTTATGCCGGCTGAGGACTACGACCTGGCGGGCTTCTGCGTGGGGGTGGTCGATCGGGCTCGCATGGTCGACGGGCGTGACCTGGCCGCAGGCGACGTCATCTTGGGTCTTGCCTCAAGCGGCTTGCACAGCAACGGCTACTCGCTCGTGCGCCGTGTGATCAAGGAGCGCAAACTTGACCTGCGCGCAGACCTTGAGGGCCAGGGCGAGCTGGGCGCGCTGCTGCTTGCGCCGACGCGCATCTATGTGAAGCCAGTACTGGCCGCCCTTGCGGCAGGGCTGCCGATCAAGGCGATGGCGCATATCACCGGCGGGGGTATCACGAACAACCTTGATCGCTGCCTGCGCCCGGGATTCGATGCGGTCGTTGATCCCGCGGCCTGGCCTGTGCCGCCACAAATCCGTTTCATCGTCGAGCAGGCGGGGCTGAGCCCTGAAGAGGCGCTGGCAACCTTTAACAGGGGTATCGGCCTGGCGCTAGTGGTTGCTCCTGAAGTGGTAGACGACGTGCGCGCTCACTTTGAAGCAGCGGGCGAGCAGGTCTATTGCATTGGGTATATCGAAGCAGGCGGCGCCCAGCAGGTTCGCTATGTGTAATGACAGAATGGGGTCAGGCACCGTTTTGTCATCTTTCAAGATGACAAAACGGTGCCTGACCCCATTCTGTCATTAACGGGAGGCATAATGCTTAAGCTTGGCATACTGATTTCAGGCAACGGGAGCAACCTGCAGGCCATCATTGACGCCATCGCGGCAGGACGTCTGGATGCGCGCATAGAAGTGGTCATCTCGAATAAGCCCGGCGCCTATGGGTTGCAACGCGCTGAAGCTGCCGGTATCAAAGCCATCACGGTCAAGCCCTCGTCATTTGCCGACGCCGCAGACCCGACCCACTGCTACAATGACGCCCTGCGCCAGATACTGGAAAGCTGTGAGGTCGACTGGGTCGTCATGGCCGGCTACATGAAACTGCTGGGGTCTGAGGTGCTTGACGCCTTCCCTGACCACGTCATCAACTTGCATCCGGCGCTGCTGCCAAGCTTTCCCGGCGCGCACGCGATCGAGGAAGCTTTCGCCGCAGGCGTGCCGGTGACGGGCGTAACCGTGCATATTGCCAACGAGCGTTTCGACGACGGCCCGATACTTGCGCGGGTCGAGGTACCAGTGCTTTCGGATGACACCCTTGATACACTCGAAGCGCGCATCCATGAGGCTGAGCATAAGCTGCTCCCCCAGGTTCTGGCCACCCTGCACTAACGCACAGCGCACCCAGGTTCTTCCGGCCATTTTGCGCCCGATCACACTGTGACCAGGGCTTTCTGACCACCTTGCGCCAGACCACACTGCAGCAAAATATGTAGCATACATTGGAATAATTTGAAAATACTTTAAAAAAAGACGTTACTTTCCTGTTGCTTTTTTCGTCACATAGCATATAATGGTAATTATCAAAGCGATAGCCCAAGGAATAGGTGCCTGAGTGGTATCATCTTTTCCGCAAATGGCACCTTGACGATATGTGGTTTCCCACAAATCGGAGGAGGTCCTATGGTGAAGTCGGCAAAACCCGAAGAGCATTCAAGCGAACCAGGAGTTCTTGAACGCATCTTGGACCGGGAATCAGAACTGCTTATCGAGGCTGATGAAGCACGTCAACAGGGTAAAGAATTAGTGGATGAAGTACAAGCGGATGCCCCACAGATCGCTGTTGACACTCAGAAACGAACCCAAGCACAAGCCGAGGCGCAGATCGCGGCCATAAAGGCAGACACCCGCAAGAAAATCGATGATATGAATAAGCAATATGATCAGGAGTGCGCAGCACTTCGTGATGAGCTTATGCAAAACGTCGATAAAGGGGTGAGTTTTGTTATTGACCTGGTGACGGCGCCCATGCTTTTACCAATGACACTCCAGGTCGATAAAGGCGTGAAGTATGTTATCGACCGGGTTGCGGAAGAAGAGACTTCTGCCGAGCCGGGTGTCATGAACAGCGAAGGTGGTGGGTCCCCATGCTGACCGAGATGGCGAAAGTCCGGATCATTGGGGTGAAAGCGTCGTTTGACCAGACGTTCGAAGCGCTCTACTCCTTCGGGAAGCTCCAGTTTGATGACCTGCGCCCCAAGATAGAGAAGGGGGAACTTCCCATCAAAAGCATGCAACTTCCTGAAGGAGGTGAGGAACAAAAAGAGAAACTCACCACTCTGGCACAACGGAGTCGGGTCCTCTGCGCCGCGCTCAAGATCGATGAGAACAGCCACGTATCGCAGGGCATGGAGAACCCGATGTTGAAGGCTCCGACCGAGGAGCTTATTCAGACAGCTGAAGAGATGGTCGGCGGTGATACCGATGAGTTTGTGGGCGAACTCGAGTCAGAGACCGCGGCCCTGGTGAAGAAGAGCGAGGACCTTGAAGCAGAGCTCGCCGAACTTGAGAAATACAAGCCGATCATGGCAAAGGTCCTTCCTGTGGTCAAGCAACTGACTGCCGGAGACGTCGAGGGTCTTGATTCGACCGCATTACTCGTAGAAGAGCGCTATATGGCGGTCTTCGGCCAGCTTGAGAAAGAGCTGCGCGCTTGTAGTGACGATCGCACGCGTGTGGTCGCTGCGGCGCAGTCTGACGATGGGATCGTCCCGATGGTCGTCGTCTTCGGTCGGGACTATGCAAGGCCGATCCGCAATTATCTGAGGAAAGAAAAAGCGACCCAGATCAAGTTGCCCGATCAGTTCGCCAAGCTCTCGCTTGATGACGCGCTGGCTCAGCTTGAGGTACGTTCGGAAGAGTTGGTAAAAGAGATCGCAGAAACCAAGGAAGCGCTCGATACTCTGGCAGAAGGAAAGAAAGACCAGCTGCTCTGCATCAAAGACGCAATCGATGACCGGATCGAAGAGTTCGAGGTGCTGGTCCAATTTGGTGAGACGGCCTACACCTTCGTGATCGAAGGCTATGTGCCGCAGCGTGACTACGACGAACTAGTGCAGGCGATACCTGCGGTCGGCGAGAACGTGGTGTTGGAACAGCAGCCGATCGAGCCGCATGACTATCCGGACGTCCCCGTCGAGATCGCGCCGCGCAAGGGAATTCTCAGTGGCTTCCGCTCGGCGATCGGGCTCTGGGGCTCTCCCGAGTATGGGACGCTTGACCCCACGATAATCCTCTCGATCTCCTTCCCGATCATCTTCGGTATGATCGTCGGAGATGCGGGCTATGGCCTGTTGATGATCATCGCTTGCTTGATCATGCGTATGAAGATGCCCAAGTCGATCGGTGTCCAAAATATTACCGGAGTGCTTATGCCCGCCGGTATTGCCACGACGATTTTCGGTGTCTTTTACTTTGAGTTCTTTGGTAACCTTGCCCATGAATACATCCCTGGGCTTGATGCCATTAAGCCGATCCGTATCGGTTCCAGCTTCACGTTCCCATTCTTGCGCACCGAGAGCAACCTCATGACGACGCTGCTCTTCATGGCGATCGGGCTGGGCATTTTCGAGATGATGGTCGGGCTGGTGTTCGGCATGATCAATGGCAAGAAACTCGGCCATACCAAGCATGTTATCGAGAAAGGCGGCATCCTGCTCGTCCTGGTCGCTGGAATTCTTCTGGCCGTAACGATGGCCATGCCAGCTTTGACCAGCTCTCTGGGTGCGACCGGCGCCTCAGTAGTGCGCTATGTGGCCTATCTGCTGCTTGCCCTTGGCCTTGTCTCCGCGCTTTTTGGCGGCGGTATCATGGGGGCGATCGAAGTACTCGAATCGCTCACCCACTCAGCCAGCTACATCCGAATCATGGCCGTCGGCCTGGTGGGTGCGCTTTTGGCAGACGCCGCAAACGACCTGGCATTTCATACGATGCCCAACATCGGTGGTGTGGCGATCGCGTTGGTACTTCACATCCTCAACTTCGCGATCATCGTCTTCTCACCGTCGATCCATGCTCTCCGTCTTAACTTCCTCGAGTTTTTCGGAAACTTTTTCGAACGAGGAACGAAGGAATACAAACCGTTTGTTCGTGCAGGAAAGGAAGGGAAATCATGAAAATCAGGACAAAAGTTCTGACGACCGCCGCCGCCGCGATGGCACTTGTCGCGATCCCTGCGATGGCGCTTGCGGCTACTGCGTCAACGGACCCCAAGGTCCTCATGGCGAAGTACATCTCAGCAGCTGGCGCGATGGCTGTCTCGGCGATCATGGCTGGTTTCGCACAGGCCAAGATCGGTACGGCAGCTGCTGGTACGCTTGCCGAGCGCCCGGAAGTTGCAACGATGCTCATCGTGTTGCAGGCGCTTCCTGAGATTATCGTTCTTCTTGGGTTCGTGTCCGCACTGATCATCTCCGGGTAGGTGAGCGATCATGGCAATCGAGGAACTAATGGCCGCTCTTGAAGTGCAGGCTGATTCCGAGATCGACCAGATAAGCGCTCAAGCCCAGGCCCAGGCCGATGAGATCACCGCGCAGGCTCAGGCAGCCGCAGATGCGACTGCTGAAGCCTACCTGGCAGAGACCGTAGGCAAAAACCAGGCTCTTGCGGAACAAGAGCTGCGCAAGGAGTCTTCTGGCTATCGTCGGCGTGTCGCCGATGTGAAGCGGGAGGTCTTCGAGGAGGTCTTTGTCCGCGCTGCTCTCAAGATCCGCGAGATCAGGTCAAGCAGTCAATATCCCGATATCTTAAGCAAGCTGGTCGCAGACGCGACTGCTGGTCTTCAGGGAGAATATGTCCTGCATGTTGACCCGAAGGACCGGGAGCTCATCGCTTCGCTCTATCCCGGGGTTTCCTGTGTGACCGATATCAAGACCGTAGGCGGGGTTATGGTGACTTCGGCCGATGGGCGAATTCAGCGGGGCTCCACCTTTGAGGATCGGCTCCAACGTGTTCATGAGAAATACGGCGAGTTGGTTTCGGAGGTGCTTGCTTCGTGACTCCGGAGCTGGTAGCAACAAAGGCCAAACCATCGCCAGGTGGGACTCCGTATCTTAACTCACGGATACGCGCAAAACGCAGTTTGCTACTGAAAGCAAGCGACCTGGAGAATTTTCTGCATGAGCCAGGTCTTGACTCCTTCGTCGAACATCTGAAGGGGGGCAGTTACGGGCCAGTGCTCGGCAAAGCGCTCTTGACGCAAACCGGGATCGAGGCTGTTTCGTATGCCCTCCAGATGATGTTGTCGCAGACGTATTTTTGGGTCTATGAGATGAGTGAGTCACGCTATCGCAGCCTTCTGGAGGCGCTGGCGACCAAGTGGGACATTCAGGATATCAAGACGATCATCCGCGCGAAGGCGGCAGGCGTTGTGCTCTCTGAGTATGACAGCGCTTTTGTGGGGGTCGGAGTTTCGATCAGCGCCGATAACATCCGCGCTCTTGCTCGCCAGCAAACACTGGAAGATGTCGTCGCTCTGGCGCTGACCTGGAGACTGCCGTATCGGCAGGCTTTTGCACAGGGGCTTGAGGCTTATTATCTTCACGAGCAGGTCGCCGACTTCGAGCTCCAGCTCGATCATGCCTACCTGAAGTGGGCGCGTTCGAAGTTCCGGGGCCTCGGAGAAGGGGTGCGCTTTGCGCGTAGTGTCTTTGGGCAAGAGGTCGACCGGCTCAACCTGGCAACACTGATCCGCCTGGTCGAGACCACGGGCGAAGTCGAAGAGCCGCTCTCGTATTTTCTGCTGGGCGGATGCTATCTGGACGAGAAAAAGTTCGCTTCGCTCATGGGATGCGAGGATCTTTTCGAGCTGATCAACTCTTTAGACATACCTGCGTACAAGAAGGCCCTGGCGGCCGGTTACGAAGGCTACTTGCTCACGGGGCACCTTTCTGAGTTCGAGCGGGCGATGGAGGCTCAGCTTACCAGAGAGACGATCGAAAAAGGCTATGGTGACATCCTGGGCTTTGGTGTGACCTTGTCATATCTGACAGCCAGGGAAAATGAAGTGACCAATCTCAACATCATCGCGCACGGCCTCAACCGGCACGTTGATCCTGAGATCATCCGAAAGGACCTGATCCTTGTATAAGTTTGTCGCCGTAACAGATGAGCGAGTTGCTGACGGCTTTCGCCTTGGTGGTACTGAGGTCATCACGGTGGATTCGGTTGAGAGTATGCACCAGGAGTTGACCCAACTCTTCGAGGATGAGAGCATCGGCATCATCGCGGTCGATGAGCGCTACGAGAAGGCCATCGACGAGCGACTCCAGAAGAAGATCGACTCGGTGTATCGCCCGGTCGTTGTTATGCTTCCCCTGGCGGATCGGCTGAACGTCGCTGAATATATGAGCGGACGGCTGCAGGATATGATCCGCCGGGCGGTAGGTTTTGATATCAAGCTGAAGAAGGAGGCAGGGTCGTGAGCACGCAGACCAAGGACGCTCCAACTTATGCTGAAAGCGCTGATGTGCCAAGCACAGGTGTTGGCCGGATCATCCGTATCACAGGACCGGTCGTCGTAGCGGAGCATATGATCGGCGCGCGTATGTATGACATTGTGCGCGTGGGCGATGCGCAGCTGATGGGAGAGATCATCAAGCTGCTTGAAGACACCGCAACGATCCAGGTCTATGAAGAGACTTCTGGTCTGCATGTGGGCGAGCCAGTTGTCTCGACTGGTGCTCCTCTGACTGTCGAGTTGGGTCCGGGGCTTCTGACCTCGGTCTTCGACGGGATTCAGCGTCCGCTCTCGCTTCTGGCCGAACAAACCGGAGCTTTCATCGAGCGTGGTGTGAGCATCCGGCCGCTTTCTGAGGAAGAGATCTGGGCCTGGACGCCGGTCGCCCATGAGGGCGAAGAGGTCTATGCGGGCAAGGTGCTGGGAACGGTCCCGGAAGGGCCTTTGGCTCACCGGATCATGGTGCCCGCCGCCCAGGGAGGCGCCGGCAAGATCACTTCGATCGCGGCGCCCGGCAACTACCATATTACCGACGTCATCGCGACGCTGGAAGATGGGACCAAGCTGACGATGACCCAGCGCTGGCCGGTGCGTGAGGGACGCCCCTACGAGCGCAAGCTTGACCCTTCGCGGCCCTTTATCACGGGCATGAGGGTGCTTGACACCTTCTTCCCGATCGCCCTGGGTGGCAACGCCATCATCCCGGGCGGCTTTGGTACTGGTAAGACCGTGACACAGCAGTCGCTCGCGAAATGGGCCGACGTCGACATCATTGTTTATGTGGGATGTGGCGAGCGCGGTAACGAGATGACTGAGGTCCTGCAGGAATTCCCGGAGCTGGAGGATCCACGTTCCGGGGCGCCGTTAATGGAGCGCACGATACTGGTGGCCAACACGTCGAACATGCCGGTGGCAGCGCGCGAGGCTTCTATTTATGTGGGCATTACCTTAGCTGAGTATTACCGCGACATGGGCTATTCGGTCGCGATGATGGCCGACTCGACGTCGCGTTGGGGCGAGGCTCTGCGCGAGGTCTCCGGCCGACTTGAAGAGATGCCGGGCGAGGAAGGCTACCCCGCTTACCTGGCGACCCGCCTGGCCGCGTTTTATGAGCGCTGCGGCCTGGTGACCCCGCTGGGGAGCAGTGGGGATGCCGGTCACAGCGTTGAGGACCGGGGGCAAGGATCGGTCACGATGGTCGGCGCGGTCTCGCCGGCAGGCGGCGACCTGTCCGAGCCGATGACCCAGAACTCGCTGCGGGTGACCGGAGCGTTCTGGGCGCTTGATACCGACCTGGCGCACCAGCGCCATTTCCCGGCGATCAGCTGGACGAAGAGCTACACGTTGTTCCTGGGGCAGGTGGCGCGCTGGTTTGAGGATAACGTCGCCCACGACTGGGCGGCGACACGCGATAAAGCAATGGCCACGCTGCAAAAAGAGATCGAACTGCAGGAGATCGTGCAGTTGGTCGGGCCAGACGCGTTGCCGGAGGCCGAGAAGGGCACGATGGAGATCGCGCGTATGATCCGCGAGGACTTCCTGCAGCAGTTCGCGTTTGACGAGGTCGACGCCTACTGCCCGATCGAGAAGCAGTTTGCGATACTGAATGTGATCGTTACCTATGGTGAGGCGATGCAAGCCGCGATCGCCAATGGCGTCATGCTGTCAACAATACTCGCGCTGCCTTTGCGCGACCAGATCGCGGCGCTGAAGACGACGCCGCACGACGAAGCGCTCAGACAGATCAAGGAGATGCTCCCGAAGATCCTCGAGCAAGTTTCACATTTGGAGGTGGGTTAACATGGCGCGTTTCATTGCTCCTCTGACCACAACGCGCTACAGCACACTGGAAAGTGTCGCCGGGCCGCTGATCATCGTGAGCGGCGTTACCGAGGCCGCCTATGATGAAGTCGTCGAGATCACGATGCCCGATGGACAGGTCCGCTCCGGACAGGTGCTGGAAGTCTCAGGCGATAACGCGGTCGTTCAGGTCTATGAAGGCACCAGCGGCATTGATGTCGATGTGACTTCGGCGCGCTTTATGGGTGAGGTCGCGCGCATCAATGTATCGGTCGAGCTTCTGGGGCGTGTCCTTGACGGGACAGGAAAGCCCATCGACGGCGGCAAACCGATCATGCCTGAGGAGCGCCGCGACATCAACGGGGCGCCGATCAACCCAATGCGCCGCGATCAGCCGTCGGACTTCATCGAGACGGGAGTCTCTGCGATCGACGGGCTCAACACGCTGGTGCGTGGACAGAAGCTGCCAATCTTTACCGCCTCTGGCCTGCCCGCAAACGAGCTGGCCGCGCTGATCGTGCGCCAGGCGCGCGTGCTTTCCGGCGAGGAATTCGCGATCGTTTTCGGCGCGATGGGGATCACGAACCGCGAGGCGTCTTACTTTATTAAGAGCTTCGAGGAATCCGGGGCGCTTGACCGCGTGGTATTCTTCCGCAACCTGGCAGATGACCCGACCGTCGAGCGCATACTGACCCCTCGTTGCGCGTTGACCGTGGCCGAGTATTTGGCCTTTACCTGCGAGATGCAGGTGCTGGTGGTGCTCTCGGACATGACGAACTACTGCGAGGCGCTGCGTGAGATCTCGACAGCGCGCGAGGAAGTGCCGGGGCGCCGCGGCTATCCGGGCTACCTCTACACCGACCTTTCGACGATCTATGAGCGCGCCGGGCGCATCAAGGGCAGCAAGGGCTCGATCACGCAGCTGCCGATCGTCTCGATGCCTGACGACGACATCACACACCCCATCCCTGACCTGACGGGCTACATCACGGAGGGCCAGATCGTGCTTTCGCGCGGCCTGCACCGCCGCGGCCTATTCCCGCCGGTCGACGCACTGCCGTGCCTGTCGCGCCTGATGAACTCAGGCATTGGCCCGGGCAAGACTCGCGAGGATCACAGTGCCCTTGCCAACCAGCTCTACTCCGCCTATGCGCGCGGCGCCGAGCTGCGTCGCCTGGTCGCCATCATCGGCGAAGAGGCGCTCTCTGGCTCTGACCGCAGCTTCCTGAAGTTCGCGGAGGCCTTCGAGGACACGTTCATCGCGCAGGGAGCGACGGGGCGCACGATCGAAGAGACGCTCGACCTGGGCTGGAAGCTTCTGACGATACTTCCCATGGACGAGCTTAAGCGCGTACGCTCCTTCATCGACAAATACTATCCGACGCAGGATTCGCTGGCTGATGGCGCTGTTGCTTCCGAGAAGGAGGAGACCAGCAGCGAGAAAGAACTGCGTCGCATAAACGAGCAGGCGAAAAGCGCAGCCCGTGCAGTCAACAAGGTCGTCAGTCCTGAAGCTCAGACGATTGTGAACCGGGGAGGTTAGCAGAGCGTGGAGGAAGTCCGTCCTACTCGTTCAGAGCTGCTTGCGCGCCGCGAGCAGATCAACACCGCCCAGCAAGGCATGGAGCTGCTGAAGAGCAAGCGCGATGCGCTGCTGGCTGAATTCATGAAGCTGGTCGACCAGACGGTGCAGCATTCCGATGAGCTTGCGGCAGCGCTTCGCAAGGCGCAGTACGGCCTTGAGGTCGCGCAGGCAACGGGAGGCGAGGCCGCGGTGCACTCGGTTGCCCTGGCCTCGACCGGAGAAACGCTGATCGACATTGATGGGCGCACGATCATGGGCGTGATGGTACCTGACATCAAGCAGGTGCCCTCAGCACGTAAGAACGCCTTCACACGCGGCTATTCGCCCACTGGTGTTTCGCTGCGCATCGATGACGCCGCGCAGGGCTTTGAGGAAGCGATCGACGCAATATTGACGTATGCGGAAACGGAAGTATCCCTGCGCCGCCTGGGCGAGGAGATCTCGAAGACCAACCGACGCGTTAACGCGCTTGAGCAGATTCGTATCCCGGAGCTCCAGGAACAGGTTGCCTACATCGGCCAGACCTTAGATGAGCGCACGCGTGAGGAATTGTTCCGTCTGAAAAAAGTTAAGAAGAACATCGAGCGCCGTAAGTCGATGGCACAGTAGGAGGAGTGGTCATGAATCTTACCGTTATCCAAGCACCCCCAAGCGCAACCGCGTTAGCTATAGTTATAGCGCTCTTTGCTGTGTTCCTTGGTATCATGGCGACCGTTGTGTGGATCACGATCAATCTCATTATTGATCGCTATCCAGAAGCGTCGGCAAGTACAGATAAGAAAGCGGTGGCGGAGTTACAGGGGAGGCGTCGGCGTCTGCTTGCCTGGGCATTTATTGCTGATGGCGTGATTCTGACTGTCGTCCTGTTCCTGGTCATCTACATCATTAACACCTTAGTAAAAGCGCTCTGACGCGCCTGAACGACGCCTGACTTTGTTCTCGTAAAACTCGCGGGCTTTAAGCCCGCCACGTTTTACGACGCCTCGTCAGACGACGTTCAGGCGCGTCATACTTTTCCGCTACCCGGATAATCACCCCAATACGGGCGCCGCTTGCATCAGATGATCAGATTTGCTAGAGTAAATCTCCAGTAAGGCCTGTGACGAAGAAGAGTACGCTTGTCGCTTGCGTCTCAGAGAGCCGGGGATGGTGTGATCCCGGTGACGCGGATAAGCAGAATGGACTTCTGAGGCTCCGACGTAATGGTCGGCGGACTTCCTCCCGTGAGCAGGAAACTGGGTTGACCGGTACCGCGCGCGGCGCGGCGCCAAAGACCTGGGCCAAGAGGGCTTCCGCCATGGTGGCGGCAGCCAACAAGGGTGGCACCGCGGGAATTCATCTCGTCCCTTGACTGCAGGAACGCAGCAAGGGACGTTTTTTGTTGTCCTGAGCTGCACGATCCGAACGTCGGTGTTGCCACATCGCGTTCGCGAAAGGAGTACGGCCATGGGACGCACGACAAAGGCAAGAGCAGGGCAAACGCGGACTTTTTGTGAGGGGGAAAGCCCAAACCACCAGAAGCTGGTAACGGTGCGCGGAGTGCTGCGACGGGGGCTGGCGCTGCTGCTTGCGGCGCTGCTGGTAACGGGACTCACAAGCGCGCTGGCAGGTTGCGGCGCCAACACCGCTGCGACTAGCCAGAAGAACACCGCCTCGAAGAAGGTATATCAGATCGGCGTAATTCAGCCAATCGAGCATCCCTCGCTCGATACGATTTACACGGGTTTCAAAGAGGGCTTGAAAGAACAGGGCTATGCCGACAAGGTCAAGCTCGACTTTCAAAACGCCCAGGGCGACCAGAGCACCATGAACACGATCTCGCAGCGCTTTATCGCGGACAAAAAGGATCTGGTACTTGCCATCGCGACGCCGGCGGCTCAGGCGGTCGCGGCACAAACCAAGGACATTCCTGTTGTCGGCGCGGCGATCACGAGTTTTACGGCGGCCAAGCTGGCGCAGAGCAACGATCATCCAGGCGGAAACGTCACCGGGGTCAGCGACATGGCGCCGGTCGACGCGCAGGTCGCGCTTATTACGGACTTAGTACCCCGCGCAAAAACCGTAGGGTTTCTCTACAATTCCGGCGAGGCGAACTCTGTTGAGCAGGTCAGCCTGATCAAGAAGGCGGTCGAAGCCAAGGGCCTTGCGACAACTGAGTTGACGGTGACCAACAGCAATGACATTCAGCAGGTCACGCAGGCGCTGGTCCAGAAGTGCGATGTCATCTATGTGCCGACCGACAACACGGTTGCCTCGGCCATGCCAACGGTAAGCCAGGTAGCTAACTCCGCTAAGATCCCGATCATTGTGGGCGCCGACAGCCTGGTCACCGACGGCGGACTGGCAACAGCTGGCGTCAACTATACCGAGCTGGGCAAAAAGGCGGCTGCGATGGCGGTCAGCATATTAAAAGGCGCCAAGCCGGCTGATATGCCGATCGAGGTGATGACCAAAGAGTACCAGATCGACATCAACAAAAAAGAAGCGGACTTGTTTGGCATCACGATACCGGATAAATATAAAGACGCCAAAATGCTCTGACGCGCCGCCGCTCCAACGAGTAATGGCCTGGGGTATGATGGAAGCATGGTATAAAACTTATTTGAGGAGTGGTTCATGAGTCCCATTAAGCGTGCGTTGGTGTCGGTCACTGATAAGGCCGGCTTGGTTGAATTTTGCCGTGTACTGGCAGAGGAGTTTGGCGTCGAGCTGGTTTCGACCGGAGGTACCGCGCGTACGCTGGCTGAGGCGGGGGTACCCGTGCGTCCCATTGAGGACTTCACGGGCGCGCCCGAGATGCTCGACGGGCGCGTGAAGACCCTGCACCCCAAAGTCCACGGCGCGCTGCTTGCCCTGCGTGATAACCCGCAGCATCAGGCCACGGTCGCCGAGCGTGGCATCGAGCTCATCGACTTGGTGTGTGTCAACCTCTACGCGTTTGAAGAGACCGTTGCCAACCCCGATGTGACGGAGGCCGACGCGGTCGAGCACATCGACATTGGCGGGCCCTCGATGCTGCGCAGCGCGGCGAAGAACTTCGCTGCGGTCACGGTGGTCAGTTCGCCAGACCAGTACGAGCAGGTGCTTGCAGAGATGCGCGCCAACGCGGGCGCGACGCTGCCGGAGACCCGGCGCGCCTTTGCCCAGCGCGTTTTTGCGACGACGAGCGCTTATGACCGCGCGATCACAGAGTACCTTGATCACTCACGTCATTGCGGCCCTCAAGCCGCAATCTCAGCGCGTACGCTTGACTTGTCCGCGCCGGAACTCACGCTTCACCTGAGCAAACGCCAGGACCTGCGCTATGGTGAGAACCCGCATCAGCAGGCGGCGTTCTACCAGCGTGACGATGCCGCACCCGGCAGCATTGCGACGGCTCAGCAGCTCAACGGCAAGGAGCTCTCCTACAACAACATCCTTGATACCGACGCCGCCTGGGCTGCAGTGCGCGAGTTTGCCGAGCCTGCCTGTGCTATCATCAAGCACGCTAATCCCTGCGGGCTGTCTTCGCATGACGACCTGGTCGAAGCCTATCAGGCCGCTTGGGCGGGCGACCCGGTGAGCGCCTACGGCGGCATCGTCGCGTTCAATCGCCCGGTCACCGCAGAGGTCGTCGAGGCGATTTTTGCCAACAAGCAGTTCGTCGAGGTGTTGGTTGCGCCTGAGTATACGGACGGGGCGCTTGAACTGCTTCATACCAAGAAGAACATGCGCGTTCTGGCAACGGGCGCGGTACCACCGCCGGGAGGCGACGTCGAGCTACGCGCGACGTCGGGCGGGGTGTTGATCCAGGAGCTCGACGTTGTGGCGGAAGATCCGGCGACGTTTACCGTGCCAACTAAGCGCCAGCCCACCGAGGCTGAGCGCCGTGCGCTGCTGTTTGCGTGGAAGGTCTGCAAGTCGGTCAAGAGTAATGCCATCATCATCTGCCGTGGTGAGGCGCTGTTGGGACTGGGAGCCGGACAGCCCAATCGCGTGGATTCGGCGCGCATTGCGGTCGGCCACGCAGGCGAGGCAGCCCGGGGCGCCGTGGCGGCAAGCGACGCGTTCATGCCCTTCGCGGACAGTCTGGAAGTTCTGGCCGCCTCTGGCGTGACTGCGGTCATCCAGCCGGGTGGCTCGATACGTGACGATGAGGTCATCGCTGCCGCTGACGCAGCGGACGTAGCGCTGTTGTTTACGGGGCATCGCCACTTTAGACACTAACAAGAGGGGCAATGGCGCAAAAGAAACAGAAAGACCTGGGCTTTGACTATCCCAAAGCGGTCTCGCGCATCGGGCCGGTGACCAAAACGCGCGGCGCCGAGATCGCACGGCGCCTGGAGGAGGAGTATCCGGGCGCGCCGGTGCCTTCGCTCAACTTCCGCAACGCCTACCAGAGCGTGGTTGCGATCTCGCTTTCCGCGCAGACTACCGATGACAACGTGAACAAGGTACTCCCGGAGCTCTTCGAGCGCTACCCGGATCCCACGACGCTTGCTTCTGCCGATATCGAAGACCTGGAGCGTATCATCCACTCGCTCGGCTTCTACCACAACAAGGCGAAAAACCTGCTGGGGCTGGCGCGCATGAGCGTTGCGGAGTTTGGCGGCGAGATCCCGGCGACCATGACCGAGCTGATCCGCTTGCCGGGCGTGGCGCGCAAGACAGCCAACCTGGTGCTGGCGGAGAGCTTTGGCATTGTGCAGGGCATTGCGGTCGATACCCATGTCTTTCGCCTGTCGCACCTGTTGGGCCTTTCACGGGCAAAAACGCCTGCTCAAACCGAGGGCGATCTTTGTGAGGTCTTTGACTATAATCATTGGTATCGTATTAATTATGAGATGATTACTCATGGGCGGCGTGTCTGCATTGCCGGTCGTCCCCGCTGTGGCGCCTGTGTTTTGCGCGACCTTTGTCCTGCTGCCAGCTAGAGAGATTTGTGTGTATGATGAATGGTCAAAATGAAAATAATCTCGACACCACCGCGCAAGCGACCGGTTATCTACCGCGTCCCCGTCTTGACGCGATCATCGATCAGGCGGTTCAGAGCAAGCTGGTGTATGTGATCGCGGGATCCGGTTACGGAAAGACCCGGGCGATACACCACTATATAGAACAGCAGCCAGACGCCGTGATCCGCTGGATGCAGCTGACTGAAAGCGATAATATTGGCTTTCGTTACTGGGAAAGCCTTACCCATATCATTGCTTCTGACAATCCGGAACTGGCTGCCCGCTTGCGGGAGCTGGGCTTTCCGGAAACCCCCGCGCGCTTCAAGCAGTTTGGTGAGATCGTCAAAAACAGGGAGCTTCCCTCCCAAAAAACCTTTCTTGTGCTCGATGATTTTCATTTGATACATTCCAAAGAAGCCCTGGACTTTGCGCAGCGCTGCGCTTACCTGGATGTTCCTGGCGCCTGCGTGATCATTATTTCCCGCACAGAACCCGAGATCAACGCGGTCTCCCTGTTCTCAGAAGGCAAGGCCAGCAGGATCACAGAAGACGAGCTGCGTTTCACCGAAGATGAGATCGCGAGCTTTTTAAGGCGCAACGATATCTCGTTTGCGGCTGAGGATATTCCAAGGTTTGCTGATGCGACCAAGGGCTGGCCGTTGGCGGTCAAACTGCTTTCCCTGGTACTGAAAAGAACCCCTGGTCATTCTGATCATGCGCTTGACGTCATGAAACAGAATATTTTCCAATTACTTCAGAGAGAGGCCTGGGATGATTTCCCGGCATCGATCCAAAAAGAGATCGTCAGATTATCGCTGGTCTCCAGCTTGCCGCTGGTATCGCTGCATGAGGTGATCAACGAAGAGCTGGTGCTGAAAAATGCAGATGGACTGTCCTCGGTCGTATGGTTTGATAGTTTTGCCGGCGATTATCAGATCCATCCGCTCTACCAGGAGTTCGTCCAAAGTAAGCAGGACATGTTGTCTGACGAAGAAAAACAGGCTATCTATCAGCAAGCGGCGCAGTGGTGTTCTGAAAATGATTTCTATATGGATGCGGTGTATTACTACGCAAAGTCGCATCAGTTTGACCGTGTGATTGAGGTGCTCTTTTCCTATCCGTTCAAATTGCCGCAGGACGCCTGTGAATACTTCCTGGGCATTTTGGAAGGGATCGATCCGAGCAATGAAGAGCAAGATGACCCCAGTGTCTTGTTCTTAAAGCACTTCTTCATTCCTATTATGTTGATAGGGGCAGGGAAATATGATGAAGCAAGGGAGCAGTCGTTTGCCACCATTCAGGAATGGGAACATTCAACCCTGCCTTTTTCATCCATTCTTCTTGGAGTCGCCTACAGCAACCTGGCTTATGTCGATATCTATGTCTGTACGATCACTCACCGCTACGATGCGCCCAAGTATTTGAAAAAATCGATCGAGAATTTCAAAAAATCACCCTTGCCGCTGGTAGGGCGCAGGGGGTCGTTCGCTGTCCCTGATATCAGGTCGTATGCTTGTGTGGTTGGGGAAGGCGCGACATTGGCGGAGTTTGATCAATTCCTGAAAGCAGTGGAGGAAACCGCTCACTTAATCGAAGAGAATTTCCATGATATGTATTACGGATATGATGACCTGATCGCTTGCGAGATCGCCTTTTTCAAAAATCAGATCGATGAGGCGCGGGCATCCGCTTACCGCGCGGTACTCAAAGCGCGCGAAAAGAACCAGTACAGTATCGAGGCTATGGCGCAGCAATACCTGCTTCGCATCGCGGTGCAAGAGGGCGCCTATTCCCTGGCCAAAGAACTGCTTGAACAGCTCGGAGACCATCTTGATAATCTGGATTTCTGGAATCGTCAACTGGCGTATGACTTATATACCGGCTTCTTTTATGCCCAGATCGAACTACCTGAAATGGTCCCAACCTGGCTTGTCATAGAAAAAAAAGAATTGGCGTCGGAAGCTCGCCTCCCGACAAGAGAGCTGGTCGTCAGTGTCAAGTATCATATTGCTGCTAAAGAATATGATCAGGCCCTTGCGATTTTATACAAGTCAACGCCGCGAGACCCGCAGGAGCGACTCCTCTTTGGCGAGTTAATACTTTCCTTATTGATGGCTGTTGCAAAGATAAAAACCGGTGACAGCGTCGGCGCCCTGGCGGATTTCAATAAAGCCTGGCGTCTGTCATTTGACGGCGTGTTCGAGATGTTCTTCATTGAACTGGGGAAAAACCTGCATCCCTTGGTTGTTGCGGCGCTGAAGCAAGAAGACGGCGATATCCCTCATAAATGGCTCAGGATGATCGACCGTAAAGCTTCTATCTATGCGAAAAAGGCTGATATCGTTGCGGCCGCGATCAAGCGGGAAAAAAATATTGAGGATCCCGTTCAGCTCTCTGAACGCGAGCAGGAAGTTCTCAACGATTTATACTATGGCCTTTCTCGTGAGGAGATTGCGACGAATCGATACTTGTCCGTCAACACGGTGAAAAAAGCGTTGCAATCGATCTATATAAAACTGGATGCGAATAACATGGCGGACGCCATTCGGATTGCGCTGGAGAAAAAGCTGCTCAAATAAGCTGCTTGCGCAAACTGCTCAAGTAGACCAACGCCGCGTTGCGCCTTCAGGCTCACTCTTCAAAGCAAGAGAGCAAGATTTTTAAGCGCGCGTCTCTCTGCGCGTGGGGCAAGATTTCACGAGCTTAGAATTATCATTACAAATTTTACCCTTTTGGGTGTATTTACGCATACCAAATCCCAGTAGTATATAAACCGCATGATGCTGTATTGGCATCGATTACATAAATGATGAAACTGCTTAAAGGCTGGGAAGCACCGACGCGGTCTCATAACAGTTCTAGGCTGAGGCTCATTGCAGTCCTAGGCTGAGGGGAAATGGAGTGCGTAGTTATATGAAAAAAATATCTGCAAAAAAATACCTTGCGAAACGCATTCTGTCTATTGTGGTGGCGCTGTGTATCCTGCTCAGCCTTGGCCTCGTTGCTTCGCATTGGGACGCGGGGGCAGAGCCAGTTACGACGCCGCAAACTATCGGCGATGCAGATACTATCGGCAGCTCTGAGGCGACTGGCACGACCAACATCAAAGATCTTTTGATAAAGGACGACGTCGGTGGCATCGACGCAGGTCAGCCGATAGGCATAAACCCGGCCTCTGATGTTATCTATGAAGCTACTATCGATCTCTCTACCACGATTACCGGTGGTTCAGGATATACGGTAACGGGCACGGCGGGGTCCTACACCAATCCAAATGCTGCGGCTCCGACGGTTGACCGTGGCTTGACCTTCACTGCGGCTGCCAACGGGAAGGCCTACCAAATCATTCAGAGCGGCGTCAGGAACTCTCCTTCTGATCCTACCGCTCCAAAACAGGGCACCTCCATATATTTAAGCATTACGATTCCAGACGGAGTGGACGTCACCCTGGTACTGAACTCTATAGATCTTGCCGGTAACATCAATCTGACGGGTAGCGGTATCGCAACGTTGCTGACAGATGGCACAAACTATGTTCGGAGCCGCATAGTGGTACCCTCAACTGCTTCAGTGACTTTTGATAGTTTGAACGGAAGCGATACTACCGACCGTCTTGTTATAACGTCAGTAGCAAACTCCACCAGCACCGCTGCTAGTATCGGCGCCGCTGGTGGCAATACCAGCGGGAGGATCACGATCAACGGTGGTTCGCTGGATGTGACTACTCGTTCAGGCGGCGCGTGCATCGGCGGCGGCGGTTCTACCGGGTCTGGCGCCGGAAACGGCGGCATTACTACGATCAATGGTGGCACGGTATCCGTTATGCAGTACGGGAGCGGTGATGACTGGGGCACCAGTCCCGGCGGCGCGTGTATCGGCGGCGGCGGCGGTGATGGCTCAAATGGTGGCACCGGTGGCACTATCAGGATCACGGGCGGAAACGTGGTCGTGCGGCAATACACGCGCGGCGCGGGCATTGGCGGCGGCTCTTTTGGTACGGCTGGAAGTATTACCATCGATAATGGCAACGTTGACGTACAGGTAATACGCCGCATTGATCAAGCTGGCGCTGGCGAAGGCACGGGTATTGGCGCGGGTACCGGTAACAATGGGTCGGGTACCGGTCAGATCACCATCAATGGCGGAACTATAAGCTCGATTGCCAACTATACGGCCATCGGCAGGGTTCATGGTAATACGGGCCCCTCCCTGAGCATCACCATCACTGGCGGAACTATCTATGCAAAGGGCGTCAATGGCCCTGGTATTGGATTCTGGGCCGCCTCGTTTGGGGATACGATCACCATCACCGGCGGGACGATAGTCGCGGCGAGCGATACGCGGGCTGGTATCGGCGGAGATGCCAGTACGAATCTTCGCCTTAACGCCGCGGCAGACGTCAAGGCATATTCCGGCGAAACGGCCGGATCTTTTGCTGCTATCCGCACGAACGGCAATCTCGGCGATGGCTACTTTGTCAACGCCCGACTTACGTCGGCGATTTCTGCTACCGCAGACACGCGGCTTGATGTTTCTGCCAAGGGCGACAGCGCAAAGCTGAAGAGCCTGACTCTGCCAGCGACCTATCCCTGCTTTGCCTACAGCACCGATGCGACTACTTCACGAACCGACAGCATCTACGCGTTTAATAGCGCCTCAACTTATATTGGCAGCATTGCTCGCGTAGCTGACAACAGCCCGGATATCTACTCGATCATTGCGCTTAATGGCTACAATGCCCATAACAGCAACGCAAACAATGCCGTGCTGCCGGTCAAGTTTAATCCCGGGTCTATGATCACCGCCACCTATAAAGCCAATGGCGGTAGTGGAGCAGATTATGTTCAGGCAACGGGCGCAATCACGGGTCCGGTCACTATTGGCATCAAAACGCTTGCGGAAACGGGCATTACGCCTCCCACGACCGGTGCGACTAAGTTCATGGGATGGAACACGGCGGCCAATGGTACCGGCACGTCGTATGCGGCAGGCCAGGCTAACGTGACCATTCCCAGCAGCATCACCTTATATGCGCAGTGGGGCGATCGCTATATCGTTACCAGGGACAGCGACAATTCATTTATCGGCTACTATCACTACCTTTCCGATGCGATTTCTCACTGTGGAGTATACGCAACCAACGGGTCCTACACCATTACGGCCACCGAGGATGATCCCGATGTCAACGCAACGGATCATGCCAACGCCGTGAGTTTTCCGGTTGATAAGAAAATCACGCTTACCTCAGCCAGCGGCGAAAACTTTACCCTCATGCAGACTCAAAACAGACGGCATTTCGACATCTCGGGCGAGCTTACTCTGAAGGATATTACGCTGGACACCGTCAGTACGGGCGGGGGCGGGATATACCTGAGAAACCGGCTGACCATGCAAGATGGCGCCGTCTTACAGAACTGCGCCAAGAGCCAACCGATCGGCGCTGCTGTGTATATAGACTATTATGCCAGCACCCCCGCTGTCTTTACGATGTCCGGTGGTTCGATCATAAACAACTCAGCTCTCGGTACTGCGGGCGCGGTGTATGTAAATGGCGCTACTACTTTTAACATGACGGGCGGTACGATCAGCGGTAATATCGCTAACACGGACGCTGGCGCTGCCGGCAATGGCGGCGCGGTCTATGTAAACGGTGGCTCCTTTAACATGTCGGGCGGTACGATCAGCGGCAACACGGCCAGCCTTACCGGCACGGGTAAGGGCGGCGGAGTTTACATGAACAATGGAACCTTCACCCTGTCTGGCACAGCGAAGATCACCGACAACACTTCTGGTGTCACCGGTAACGGTGGCGGCATCTACCTGGCCACTGCAGGCAAGCTCGTCATGAGCGGAACTGCAAGTGTCAGCGATAATCACGCACCGGGCGGTTACGGCGGCGGAATCTTTACAGAGGTCTATGATTACTCTAATCCGATCCCAAACGTGAATACGGCTTATGCGAACATCGGCATTGCCCCTACGGCCTCTGTCAGCGGGAATGACTGTGTCATCAACCATATACCGCCCCGCAACGCCGCGGCATTTACCGCGCGCGCGCTGAACCTCTTCGACGGGACCTTGCTGAATAATGGCGATATCAACTATGTTCCTGAGTTTGACTATACCACCCTGTCCATTTCAAAGATGGTAGCGGGCAGGTATGGTAACAGGACCCAGCCTTTTATTTTCACGATTACCTTTAAAGACTCGGGAGGCAACCTTCTGACCGGCTCATTTTCCTGTAGCGGGACCGCAATAAGCACGCTGGATCTGATAGGCGGAAGCACAACCTTCACGCTTAAACATGGCCAGACTCTTACGATCGAAGATGTCCCGGATAACTACTCTGTTCAGATTGTTGAGATGCCGGCTCCTGGCTATACCACCTACCTGGATGGCAGCAGCACGCCAAACAACGATACAGGCATGCAGCTCATGTCGACGAATTATACCGTTGCCTTTACCAATGTACGCGACGATGTTCCAGAGACCGACATCGATTTAGGGGGGAGCCGCAGAGGTAGCCCACCGTTCTTGATAACTTCAATTGTGGTCGAGTTGGCTTTGGCCTATGTGCTGGTTCAAACACTCCGGCGCATCAACAGAAAGGGAGCTTAATAGCACAAAAACAACCATGACAACGGACGCGGCCACACAGTCACGTCACCGCGAATCGCCTTGCTCATGTTGACATACTGATGAGAAAGAAAGATTTCCAGAAAGGAATACTTATGCTGAAAAGAAAATCATTTATTGCACTGTTGTTGGTATTTGTTCTTGCTTTAGCCGGCGCTCCTGCCGCTTTTGCGACACAGAGCCCCAACGATGATGGCGCTATCGTTTCCGATAACGAAACGTCGGTGGTGGCAGTTATCACTAAGGTCCTGCAAACCCCGAAGGATACCGCTGTTCCAAATCCCATGGACTTTACCTTTAAGGCGACGCCAAAGACAGTCGACGGAGTAGCCTACAACAACACTAACATGCCCCCCCTTAACCCTAATGCCATGAAGGTGGAGTATCCGGGAGGTACAAAGGGAACATTGGGCGCCAATACTGATACCTATAGCCAGCAGACTGCTGATATCTTCGCGAATGTAAGCTTTGATCATGCAGGAACCTATGTCTATACGATCGAGGAGAATCCTAACACCTATCCAGGCAATCCTGCTATCAATGAAACCCTGACCTATTCGGGCGCTGTTTATACGCTGACCGTCTATGTTGCCAATACATCAACCGGCAGCACTTACGTCAAGTCTCTCGGTACCACGATCACGACAACAGATACTCCGACCCAGCAGGTCGACACCAAGGTCGACCCGACGCCTGGTGATGAGACGACTTCCAGCGATTTCAGTGAGATGACCTTTACGAACACGTATGTCAAGACCAACAGCAGTCCTGATAATCCCGATCCTACCAATCCTGATGATAATACCCTGGCTGTCAGCAAGACAGTCGCTGGTGACGCGGGCGACAGGACGCTGCCCTTTACTTTTGCTATGACGGTTAACGCCCCCGCATTAGTTTATGCTGGCACTGGTACCGCCCCGATTTATCACGCGTATGTGATGGCGGGTAGCACGGTCGTCAGTGGCCCGATCGCCTTTACTTCAGGCACTGAAGAGTCATTCCAACTTATACACGGACAAAAACTGGTATTCGTTGATACTCCGGTCGGAACAACCTATGAAGTAAACGAGTCTGGTTCTGCCAACTACATCGCTTCTGCAAATGTTGTCACGGACGGCAGCACCCCTGTTGAAGTTTCTGCTTCGGGTACCGCGGGCGCCGCTCTCGCTACCGGCATGCAGATCGTAGGCGAGTCGGTCAACAGCGCAGACTACACCAACACTTACAACTTCATCACCGCGACCGGTCTGTTGATCCATAACCTGCCATTCATTGGCATGATCGTTCTTGCTGCTGCTGCTCTTGGTACCTACATCACCATCAGCATTCGTAAGCGTAAGAACGCGGCAACCCAGGCATAAGCAAGACTTGTGCTAAGTCGAAATGTTTTGATCTGAGTTACTGAAAGGCCCACATGAGCGTAGCAACCAACATAGGCAGAAAGGTGGTATCGTCGCTTAACAGCACGGTCAACCTCTTCGTGGTATGTGCCATTCTGCTTATGCTTGCCTTTGGCGGCTACGCTCAGTGGGATGCTGCTCAGGTCTATGCTGCGGCCGACACGCAACACTACGCGAAGTACAAGCCCACACTAGAGAATGAAGGGCTTTCCTTTGCTGATCTGCAAAAAATCAACCCGGAAGTCTTTGCCTGGCTGACTGTTTACGGAACTCACATCGACTATCCGGTCGTACAGGCAAAAGATAACCTCAAGTACCTCAATACTGACGCCTCAGGCCAGTACTCTTTGTCAGGCAGCCTTTTTTTGGATCGGGAAAACGCGAAGGATTTCAGCGACTTTTCCTCGATCATCTACGGGCACCATATGGACAAAAACACCATGTTCGGAGAAATCGGCCGGTTTAGTGGTAAAGAATATTTTGAGGCGCGCCGCTACGGGACGCTGTACTATGATGGCGTCTTACACGGCCTGGAGTTCTTCGCCTTTTTGCACGCGGACGCTTATGATACGACGGTGTATCATACAAAGTTTACCAATGCCGCCGGGCGCCAGGCCTACCTTGATCTGTTAGAGGGCCGGGCGAGCAACCTGCGGAGCGGAGTGACCGTAACGGCAGATGACCATCTAGTACTGCTCTCCACATGCTCGCCGACCTCAACCAATGGACGTGACATCCTGGTCGGAAGAATCACTGACCAGGTCCCGGCGGATCCGTTTGCGGCAGAAGAGGCACGCAACAACTCGGGGAATTTTGTAGATAGGATTTCTAACCTGTGGGCACATCTGTCTTTCTGGGATCGGATCCTGGTGATCACGCCGCCCTGTTTGCTGGTGCTCTTGCTGCTGATCCTCCTTTACAGGAGAAGCAAGAAAAAACACAAGGACGCCGGACCAGAAAAAGAACAAAACCTGATACTCGATGAGGGAGATAAGTAAGCATGAACACGACTAGCTTCAAGATCGACACCATACAGAGAGGGCAACAGGTGCGCCGATTTTCGCCATTCATGCTTGCTTTGGCACTGTTTTGCCTGGCCAGCGTCTTACTGGCGCCGTACGCGCAAGCTGCTGCTGAGCCTGTCCAGATCCCTCTGGAGATCAACCAGGCCTTACGCGGCGATGGTTCGGCCACGCCTCCTGAAGCGACCTTCACTTACCACCTGACGGCGCAAAGCCCCGCAGCGCCCCTGCCTGAAGGCAGTAGCGCTGACGGCTATGCCTTTACCATGACGGGCAACGCGCAAACTTCGATCGCTCCGATCAACTTTGTCAGGCCGGGGATCTATACCTATGAGCTTTACTGCGACCCTGCCACAGAGCCAGGCTTTATTGCTGATACCCAGGTCTATACTATTGAGATGTATGTCACGAGCGACTTACGCATCTATGCTGTTGTCACTTTAAGCGACGGGAACAAGACCTCAGATATACGATTTATTCAGAGCTATAGCGCGCGCGCAAGTGATCCGGCCATTATGGTCGACCCTCCGGTACAAAAGATCGTCAAAGGTAATCCTCCCCATGCGAGTATGTTTACGTTCCAGCTTAAGGCAAAGGACCCTTCAAGCCCGATGCCGGCGGGAAGCGTTGACGGCGTGAAAATGCTCACGATCATTGGCTCTGGAGAAAAAGAATTCGGCGTGTGGAGCTATACAAAAGAAGGCGTGTATAGTTACGCCATATCGGAGGTGGATACCGGTATAAAAGGTTATACCTATGACATGGTCATATACACGATCACTGACACAGTCAAAGCGCAAGACGGTCAATTAGTGGTGGAGCGCGCTGTCACCGATAACACGGGGAAGCGGACCGAGGTCTGTACGTTTACTAATCACTATTCTGCGCTTGGTACTATTCCGATCGTCGGCGGCATTCTGCCAAAGACCGGGGACTTGCTGAGGCTTTTGCCTTATATGGGCTTTCTTGCGTTGGCGCTCTTCGTGATCGGAATGTTCCTGCTTCTTGGCCGACGCGCTAAAAGGAGCAGAGCCTAAGGCATACACTTATCAAGAGAGCGCGGAAACGGTACGGGAGCCCCACATCCTTCTTTTGCAAAAACCTCAATTTCCGTGCCGTTTCCGTGCTCTTCTTTACAAAGGCTGACCTTTTGATAAGGTCAGCCTTTTTTAATGGGTGGCACTTTTTTCTCAGCTTCCCTAGCATGGCCACCCGGACAGGGCAGCTTCTCCCCTCAGTAAGCTGCCCTGTCTCTCTCAAATACTACCGGTTATATTTCACGGGCATTTTTGATGCGGCATGCTGTGGTGAGATTTGTCACGATGTTACAATAGCCCCATGAGTACTTCGCAGGCGTATGCTGCAGGTCGCATTACCCATCCGATAACGACAACCCCTGCTTTTGCCGGGATTGTTGCGTCTCTGCATGCCGGAAATGACGTGACCCTTGCCCTGCCGAGCTTTGCCCGTGACTATTTCATCGCCGCCCAGTTCTTGCAAGAACCTGCTTGTACGCTTGTGGTCGAGCCGACTGCTCCGGAGGCGCAGCGCTGCGCGCGCGCGCTTGCGACGATGGTCGGTCCCGAGCGGGTGTTGGCCTTTGAGGAGCGCAGCGACCTGCCCTGGCAAGACCATGAACCGTCCCCTGCTGAGCTTCTGGCACGTGCCCGGGCGCTGACCGCGCTTGACACGCATGAGCCGGTCATCGTAGTGACCTGCGCCGCCGCCTGCCTGCGGCTTCTGGCCCCGCGGCGACTGCGGCAGTTTGCCCCGCTCCGCTTTGCGCCGGGACAGGTGGTCGACTTTGCCCGTGTCGCCGAACGCCTGGTCCAAATCGGCTATGTGCGCCAGGCACGCGCCGATGTTGAGGGCAGCTTCGCCTGGCAAGGCGATACCCTTTCTCTTTACCAGCCCTTGCCAGCGCGCCCGGTCCGTATCGATTTCTTTGATGAGGAGGTCGAGTCTGTCCGGACCTATGTGCCCGGCTCTGGGCAGCTTATCAGCCCGCTCGACTTCGTAGATATCTATCCGGTCAGCGATTTTGCCTTGAGCAAAGCTGAGGGACGCGCGGCGGCCGAGGCGCTGAGGCCCCTTGCAACGACTCAGCCGCAGGTCGCGCGTCATGCCGACCAACTGGCGCATGGCATCCGCTTTGCGGGCGTCGGGCGCTACTTGCCTCTGCTGTACCCTGACGCGCAGCCCCTGTCTGCCTGGGTTGATGATGAGGTCCGCATGATCCTCGTTGAACCGAAAGCGGTCTTCGACAACGCGGTGCGGCGCAACCAGCAGCTGGAGTCGGACCCAGGTTTTCTCCGGGGATTGTTCATCGCGCCAGCACGCCTCGACTTCGGCCCGTGCGCTTGCCTTCAGATCCTGACGCTGGCTGGTGGCGCTCCGGTTGACGAGCGCCTGGCTGCGCGGACCGTGCCCCAGCTGCGGCGTGATGAGCAGCTGGTTTCCTTCATCTGCCAGCTGGCCAACGAGCACTATTACATAGCGCTCGCGCTGCCATCACTGCGCCATCGTGACCACGTGACTGACTTGCTGGTCTCTGCGGGTATGACAGTCGGCGGGCCTGACGACTTTGACGCGGGGGTCATCTGCCTGTTTGACGCTGACCTGCCAGGCGGTTGCATTATTGAGGAGGCCCGCCTGGCGATACTGACTACCGTCGAACTCTTTGGCGAGGCCGCGCGCCGCTCGCGCGCCGCTTCACGCCAGGGCAGCGCTGACAAGACCTTACTCACTTTTCCGTTTGCGCCGGGTGACTACGTGGTGCACGAGAACTATGGCATCGCGCTTTTCACGGAGCTCACGCGCCGCACCGTCGATGGGGTGACGCGCGACTACCTGCACCTGCAGTATTCGGGAGGCGACACGCTTTTTACCCCGGTCGACCAGATCGATAAGATCAGCAAGTACGTGGGTGCAGATGGCAGCGCGCCCAAGGTGACGCGGCTGGGGGGCAAGTCGTGGATACATGCGATGGAGAAGGCTCGGGCCAGCGCGCGCCAGATGGCGTTTGACCTTACGAACCTCTATGCGCGCCGCAGCCATATCACGGGCTATGCGTTTAGCCCCGATACTCTGCAACAGCACGAGATGGAGGGTCGCTTCACGTATGAGGAGACGGCCGACCAGTTGGCGGCGATCGCTGACGTCAAGGCTGATATGGAGTCACCGCGCCCGATGGACCGGCTCATCATTGGCGATGTTGGCTACGGCAAGACGGAGGTCGCGATCCGCGCGACGTTTAAGGCCATCGCCGACCACAAGCAGGTCATGGTGCTCTGTCCGACGACGATTCTGGCCCAGCAGCACTTTACGAGTTTTTCTGAGCGCTTCGAGGGCTTCAACGTGGCGGTCGAGGTCCTTTCACGTTTTCGGTCCACGGCAGAGATCCGCCACGCTCTCCAGGGTTTTAAAGAAGGTAGCGTCGATGTGCTGATCGGCACCCACCGCCTCCTGTCGCAAGACGTTGAGCCCCGCGATCTGGGGCTCCTCATCATCGATGAGGAACAGCGTTTTGGCGTGCAGCACAAAGAGCAGCTCAAGAACTTCCGCGAGCAGATCGACGTGCTGGCGATGTCTGCCACGCCGATCCCGCGCACGCTCCAGATGTCGCTTTCCGGCGTGCGTGATATGAGCCTCATCAACACGGCGCCTGCCAATCGTTATCCCATCAAGGTCCAGGTCCAGGCGGCCTCAGGCGACATCATCGCCCACGCGATCCGCTACGAAATCCAGCGCGGTGGCCAGGTCTATTACATCAGCAACCGGGTCAAAAACATCGACGACGCGCTGCGCCGGGCTACCGAGCTCGTGCCGGAGGCCCGTATCGGCGTGGCGCATGGGCAGATGACCAATGCCGAGCTCGAGCAGGTCACAGAGAGCTTTGCGGCTGGACAGATCGACGTCCTGCTTTCAACGACCATCGTCGAATCCGGCATCGACAACCCGCATACCAACACACTTATCATCGAGGATTCGCAGCGCCTGGGCCTCTCGCAGCTCTACCAACTGAAGGGCCGCGTGGGGCGCAGCCATATCCATGCCTATGCCTACTTTCTCTATCCGAGTGACGGCGCCTTGACCACCCAGGCAGTCGAGCGCCTGCAGGCCATCGCCGAACACGACGAGCTGGGCAGCGGCATCAAGATTGCGATGCGTGACCTTGAGATCCGCGGCGCAGGCAGCCTCGTGGGCGCCGAACAGAGCGGGCAGCTCTCCGCCGTGGGCTTTGACCTGTTCGCCACAATGCTCACTGACGCGCTGGCCGACGAAGAGCAGGAGAGCGAGAGGCTTGGCTCCCCGGGCTTTGGGTCGGCCGCAGGCGACGTTGCCTTCCCGGACATCCGCGTCGAGATCGGCGTGCCAGCGTTTCTGCCCGAGGAGTATCTGCCCGCATTGGGCGCGCGCGTTCTCTGGTACCGCCGCGTCGCTGCCGCGCACGACCGCGACCGTCTTGACGCGCTCGCCGAGAAGCTTATTGCCGAACATGGCGCGCTCCCGGAACCAGCGCATAACCTTGTCACGCTGGCGCGTATTCGCCTGGGCTGCGCGGCTCTGGGAGTGACCGGTATCACGGTAACGCCTGCTACTGGCGCGTCGATGGGAGCCGAACTGAAGATGAAAGGGTTTGCTCCTTCGGCAGAACTGCGCGATGAGCTTGCTGTGCTGAGTGTGACGTATGAGGAGCGTTTGCGCGTTTTGAGCGCGCGGCTGCCTTATGGAAAGAATGTGGCAGACGCGGCGGCCACACTTGTGGATGCTATAGTATTTCAGTCTGATCAGTAACGGATAGTTACATTTCTGGTTTCGTGAAATCAGTGACAGATGACGCGGCCGTTTAGAGAAATAAGAAAGACAAGGAGCTCCTGCATGGAAAACAACGAGTCGTGGGGCGAATTTGAGCTCAGTCCTCGAAGCGAAGGACCATCAGCCAGCCCAACTTTTACCACAAAGCCTGAGAAGCCGAAGGCAGTAGCTCAGACGCCGGATGAAAGCCCGGTTGAGAGCCCGCTCCCGTCACGCGCAGAGCTCAAAAAACAGAAGCATGAAGAAGAGCTATCCAGGAAGGCTGAGAAGAAAGCTGAAAAGAAAGCCGGGAAGTCAAAGAAAGCAGAGAAGCCAAAGAAAGAGAAGCCTGAGAAGGTAAAAAAGCCAAAGAAGGAAAAACCCGGGAAGGATGAAAAGCCCGCGACTGTTGAACCTGGCGCTGAAGAGGAGCCATCGCAGGTATTATTCTCGCTGGGCGATGAACCCAAGAAACCTCAGACTGACGCGAAGTGGCCCACAAAGATGATCATCATAGGGGTTGCGGCCATTGTGATAGCGATTGCGCTTTCAGCGGGCTTGTACCTGATGCAAAGTGCAGGAAACCTTGGCAACACCGGGGTAGCCGCGCGCGTAAACGGATCGGCGATCACCACGAAGCAACTTGACGCATCCGTCGAGAAACTCAAAATGCAGAATCCACAGATATTTACGGCGAACAGCGGAGTCTCATCGGCGCAGATCCGCAACACTTTACTTGACGAACTGATCAACGAGCAACTCGTCACCCAGGAGGCAAAAAAGCGCGGCGTCGATATTACCGATGCGCAGGTGAACAAGCAGATCGACATGATCAAAAGGCAGTATAGTACCCAGCAGCAGTTTGATGAGAAGCTGAAACAGCAGGGCTACACACTTGAGACCCTGAAGACCCAGCTGAAATATCAGCTCATCGGCGAGGGTATCACGGAGAAACTGGTACCCGACAGCACGGTCAGCACCCAGGAAATCCAGGACTACTACACACAGCACAAGAATGACTTCATTCAACCCGCAGGCAAGCGAGTCTCGCAGATACAGTTCGCTCTCAAAGATGAGGCGAAAGCGGCTGATGTGCTCAAGCAACTTAAGGGCGGCGCGGACTTTGCGACACTTGCCCAGAAGTATTCGATCCATGCGGTCAGCGCTGCGCAAGGCGGAAATATCGGCTGGACGCCGACGGACACTCCCCTGGAAAAGAACCTGCAGGAAGCGGTGAATAATCTGGGGAAAGGCGCGATCAGCAATGTCATCAAGTCAAGCACCGGACTTTTCATCCTGAAAGTGACCGATACCCGCGAGGCAAGTACGAAAACTCTTGAGCAGTCCCAGGACTCCATCAAGACCACGCTGTTGAGCATCAAGCGCAATCAGGCCCGCCAAAACCTTTTGTCCGATCTACGGAAAAAGGCGAAGATCGTCATATATGACAAAGAGATCAAGGCGTATCGTGAAAAGCAAGGCATAGCCGCAGACGGTAGTACCATTAAAAAGTAATGAAGGAGGCTTCGATGTCTGAGATCGTCGACGTGTTCGCTCGCGAGGTACTTGATTCGCGAGGCAATCCCACCCTGGAAGCAGAAGTCACCCTTGACGACGGCTCGTTTGGCACGGCCATCGTGCCCAGCGGGGCTTCGACGGGCTCTCTTGAGGCTGTCGAACTCCGTGATGGCGACCCTGCCCGTTATGGCGGCAAGGGAGTAGCGACCGCCGTCGCCAATGTCAACGGCCCTATTGCCGAAGCGCTCTTTGGCCTGGACGCCTGTGACCAGCGCGCGATCGACGATCTGTTGATCGCCCTTGATGGTACGCCAAACAAAAGCGTCCTGGGCGCCAATGCTGTTCTGGGCGCCTCGCTTGCCGTGGCGCGCGCAGGCAGCGAGTCGACGGGGCTGACGCTCTACAGCTACGTAGGCGGGACCAACGCCTGCAAGCTGCCGGTGCCAATGATGAACGTGCTCAACGGCGGCGTGCACGCTGATAACAACGTTGACCTGCAGGAGTTCATGATCATGCCGGTGGGCGCGGAGAGTTTTTCTGAGGCGCTGCGCTGGTGCGTTGAGATCTATCACACCCTGAAAGGCGTCCTGAAAGAGCGCGGCCTGGTCACAGCGGTCGGAGACGAAGGCGGCTTTGCTCCCAATCTGAAGAGCAACGAGGAGCCGCTCGCGCTGCTGGCTGAGGCCTGCAAGGCCGCGGGCTATGAGTTGGGCACGCAAATCCGCTTCGCGATGGATCCGGCTTCCAGCGAGTTCTATGACAGCGAGCGCGGCGTCTATGTGCTGGCGGGCGAGGGCCGCGAACTGACGAGCGCGCAGATGGTCGACTTCTATGCGGATCTCTGTGAGAAGTATCCCATTATCAGTATCGAGGACGGCATGGCGGAAAACGACTGGGACGGCTGGAAACAGCTGACTGATCGCCTGGGCGACCATATCCAGCTGGTCGGCGACGACTTGTTTGTCACGAACTCCGCGCGCCTGTCGGAGGGTATCGAGCGTGGCGTCGCTAACGCGATACTTATCAAGGTCAACCAGATCGGCAGCCTGACCGAGACCCTTGAGGCCATCGAGATGGCCAAACAGGCCGGTTACGCCTGCATCATCTCGCATCGCAGCGGCGAGACCGAGGACACGACGATCGCTGACTTGGCGGTGGCGACCAACGCAGGGCAGATCAAGACCGGCGCGCCAGCGCGCAGCGACCGCGTGGCCAAGTACAACCGCCTGCTGCGCATCGAAGAAGAGCTGGCCGAGACTGGCATCTATCCCGGGCTTGACGCCTTTTACAACATCGAGGTATAACGATGCCTTCTGCCCAGCTTCCTGATTCTCGCTTTGGGACAACTTTGGATTCCCTGATGTTGCGCCGTGATCGCGCCGCGACCCATGAGGGTGTGAACTTTGGGGCTCGCCGGATGTTTAAGGAACTTGCGGAGCGGATCCTCAGCGAGATCAAGCCAGGGCAGAGCGTATTGGAAGTCGATGCGGCAACCGGCATCCTCACCCGCCTGCTTCTGGCGCGTGGCGCAGAAGTGACGGCGCTGGAGCCTTCGTCGGTCTTCGTCGAGAAGTTCCTGCGCCCGATCGACGATGAGCACCTGTGCGTTGTCGAGGGCTTCATTGAAGATCTTCCCAAGCGTGAGACGCCTTTTGACCTGGCGATCATCAGTTTCCCCGCGCGCCGGGGCATCGGGCTTTTAGCGCTGTTAGTCGAGCTTGTCCCCCTGGTAAAAAAGAGCACGCTTGTGATCATGCCTGATGACGGCTCTCTTGACTGGGCGTATCTGACCCGTGGCGCGGCGCTTGAAGGCTTCGAGATCGTCACGCGATTTTTGACCGAGCATACCGAACCAACAGACTTGCTTTCACGGTCGGCGGCCGAACACAACAAAGAGGCGGCCACTGACTTCGAGAGCTCGTTGAAGTGCCCCTATCTTCCTCAGGACATCGATATGATCCGCCGCGCAGTGTTGATCCATGTCGAGCGCCGGACCGAGCTCAGGCCGATCCGTGCCGCGGAAGCCTGGGCCCTGGCTGCGCGCACGATACACGTGCCCTACCCGGTGCCGAGGGGCGCCGCTACCCGCCTCCTGCGTTATTTTGTAGCGGGAGGGGACCGCGCCGTACTGATCACCACCGACGCCGCCGGGCTGCCACGCTTGTATGGCAACCTGCGGACGGCGACTCATCGTATCGCGCGTGACGAGGTCACGGTCAGGCGGGTCGACGAGGGCATTCAGCTGATGCTTATCCCGCGTGTCGAACACGAGGAGTGACGATGGGCGAGACGCCTCGGCAACGATCCTCGCGTGTCGAGCGCAGCGGCAGTGGAGCACCGGCCAGGAAAGCTGCGAAAGCCGCGCCCGCGTCGCGTAGAGGCGGCAAAGCTCCCAAGCGCAAGCCCAGGTTCTTTGGTCGCTGGTATGTTATTGTTCCGGTGGCGCTCATCCTGTTGGCGGCGATCATCGGTTTCTGGTATTACCCGTCGATGAAGGTCGCCTATCATGAGGCGCGCAACGAGCGAATCCTGGGCGCCCAGCTTGCAGCAGTCAATAAGTACAACGCTCAGCTTCAGGAAGAAGTCAAAAGCCTGGAGACCACCGCGGGCGTAGAGGAGTATGCGCGCCGTGAGTTGAACCTGGTGGAGAAAGGCGACCATGTAGTCATCGTGACACGCGATGGCAAGCCGATTGCTTCAGACGAGGTTTCACGGGTCACAGCGCTGGAAAACATCTCGGCGGTCAAAAAGCCATTCGGCACCTGGACGAGCTTTCTCGACCGCCTCTTCGGCCCTGAGTAAGCTGTAAAATGATTAAAATCTATCTATTATAATAATAATCTCTATACTGATACTTAATCTCGCGATAATGAGGTTATTTTTCAAAAATTTCTTCAAAATCCCTATTGCAATCCCTATGACCTGCGCGGATAATAAATTTCAGTGAGAAAACACAACGACGAATATCTGTATCCGCCTTGTGAACTCTTTTGAGGAAGAAGGATTTCATGAGCACACACACCAGCCAGCAATCTCTTTCACCTAGCGCTAAATGTGCTGGAATCGCCCCCCCCCCCCCCCCCCCCTTTTTTTTTTTTTTTACCTTTCCCCCCCCCCCCCCTTCCCCCCTTTTTTTTTTTTTTTTTTTTTTCCCTCTCCCCTTTTTTGCCCCACCGT
>Ga0123354_10000361_pt1 | contig 42987 bp, 30 predicted proteins | sample TergutLab28metaG_2_FD_97872 | JGI IMG/M metagenome (GOLD analysis project Ga0123354, IMG submission 97872) | Labiotermes labralis P4 segment gut microbial communities from Petit-Saut dam, French Guiana - Lab288 P4 | ecosystem: Host-associated > Arthropoda: Insects > Digestive system > Gut ... | reverse complement strand
TTTTGGGGGTGTGGCGGGGTGGGGGGTTGGGGGGGGGGGTGTGAGGGTTTGGGGTGGGGGGGGGGGTGTTGAGTGATTTACACAGTGGTGTGGAAGATGTGTTTATTCCTGTAGAATGTGACATTGCATCACTGGGTGATACAACATTATATCCCAGAGGAACCGATACCTTGACATTCACCCATTGTTTGGGAATGTCTGTTGAGGCTGGTACCACGTATAGCAGCCTGTTGTTTGCACTGTATATTGCCTATGAATTTTAAATTATTGCTGGCAATATATTTTTCTTGTTATTTATATATGGCAAGAAGGTAGCCTTTCTTTATCATGTAGCTAGCTTGTGGCAGCTGCATGCTATTCATACATTTTTGTTGTGTTCTTATTCCTTATTTACAAGAAACTGATGGGTCAGAAAAGCTGTTGTGCACATTTAAATGGCCACTTCAAGTGTAGCAGCAGGCCATTTAAATTCCCACACAGGAGATTTACTGTAGTACCTATCACCATTTAAATAATACCACCTTCACACCCACTGGCACGTAATACACCCAATGTTCTCCATCCTTGTAAGTGCACTTAATATGAAAATTGTTTGGAAGTCATGGGTAAACCTTGTTAGAAAGTCCAAAAGAAATGTTATTAAAGTAGTATCAGTAGTATATGCATATATTGGTTCCTCAGATTTTGTACAAGGATCTGTTAAAATTTGGTAACAGTCAGTGGCCATCTCTCCCCCTGATTGTGTACTGTGGCATCTTGTTGCATTACTAATTCCTACTGTAACCATGTGTACAATATACCTTCACCTTTGTTTTGTACTCTTTGTTTCTCTATCCCTACTATTTCTGCTACTCATTGAGATTATTTCTGCTCACTGTCATGTCTCATTACTGTACTGTCCTATTTTTCTTTAATCATACCTGTTTGTTTGTCTATGGTTGCTCTTTACTTTCACATCTCCTAATTAGTACTGGCTTATTCTCTTGGTTCTTGTATCATCCTGATACCTGTTGCTGTTTGTTATTCTTACATCCTTAAAAAAAATTTGCTTCTACTTCAGTGTTCCTAAATATTGTGTTGAGAATTTTTTCCTTCCAAATCCTTGTTCCTTCATATCAGCCTGTGGTTCCACTGTGCCTCTCACTATATACTATAATATCCACTGTTGTTTCTCTTGACCCCCCCATTCCCCCAGATTCCTATATTTTTCTTTTGCCTTCCTCTCGTTGCTTCCCTCGTATACATTGCTGTGTATGTTTAGTTCTTCCAGTTGGCCTTTCTTTCTGATGCTGACTTCCTTACATTATCTTCCAATATTGACACATTACTTACTTGCTCCATGTAGTAGAGTCCATCTTGAGAAGCTAACTGGTTTTCAGCTAGTCAAGAAATTCTCAGCATTTTATGGAACCCGAAGGTTCATTACCACATTCACAAGTGCCCACCACCTGTCCCTATCCTGAGCCAGCTTGATCCAGACCGTACCCCCACATCCCACTAGTGGTTCTGCTGTGTGTATATCTGTCTGCCCAACATCATTAACCCCATGTACATTCAATAGCTGAGAGAAATGGTTCCTCCACCTAGCCAGAATACTGTGGGAGTCTGCAACCAAATCACCCTTCTCATCCTTTACTATATTATTTCTTGGCTGGCAACCCCTTTTAAAGTCATTGATATATATATACATACATACATACATAGTGTATGTGCGTGGTTTTAAAATGTCTGGCGATGACTTCCAATTTCCATATTCCATTGTCTTCGATTGTTCCATTCGCCCATTCTTAAATCTCTTTCACCCTTCGCTGTATATATCCCATCTTTCCAGGCTCTTCGGGGACGGCCTCATTTTTTTCTTCTTTCAGGTTTCCAGTTAATCATAATTTTTGGTAATCGCGTTCGGTCCATTCTGTCAACATGGCTATACCAAATGAGTTGTTTTTGGATTATCTCATCCAATATTGTATCTTGCATTTTCACTTTTTCTCTAATATACTCATTCGTTTTTCTATCTAGTTTAGAAATCCTTGGTGATCATCTTAATGCATCCATCTCAGTTGTGTTAATTCTCCTCTTGTCATCCTTAGGTAAATTCCAAGTTTTGGCTCCGTAGATCAGGACACTTAACCATGCTGTTATAGATCATCTTTTTCCGGTTTTTTGTTATGTCCTTTGAACACCATACCCCATTTAATGCACCTGTTATTTTTTGTGCTTGTGTTACCCTGTGGCACATATTTTTATTGTCTCTCTAATCAAAGGTATCTCCACCTTGACAAAGGTGTTTTGTACCGGGTGATTGGGCTCGCGCACCTCGAGGATCCCGAATGCTATGCCGGTGGTAACGTAGCTACTGGTAGGGTTTCCCTTCCTGGACAAGATGAGGGTGGGAGGTCAAACAAAGAGAGATACCCAGGTCCTCCAGGTTGGTGGTTGAGGCATTGGACCAGCACTCCACCACTCACTAAAAATGTTCTATAGCTAAAAACCGTGTACCAAAGCCTAAAGTCATTGATGCCCCTATAAAAGTCCATAGTATTTTTTATATTACTGTTAGTTCCAAGTTCCTCAATTTTAACTTTCAGATATTCCTTCTTTTTGTTCCTGAAATGTCTGCTGTCTTTGGGTCTCACATTGTTTAGATTATCCACAGTGCTTTGGCTAGGATCCTGTACCCACTGCATTTTAGCCTGCTTCCTTTGAACTAAAAAACCAAAACATTCTTCATCAAGCCATGGTTTATGCTGCTTCAATTCATGTACGCCTAGACTGTCCTTAGCTGAGATTTTGATTGTCTCTTTAATATTCTCCCAAGCCCCGTTTATGTCCTCGCTATCACTTAAGTTCTCCAAAGCCGCAAACCTGTTTGTAATCTCAATCTGATACTGTTTCCTAACCTCCAGCTCATTTAACTCCCTGAGATTGAAGTGCTGCACCCAACAGATAGTGATCAGTATCACAGTCCCCTGAAACTTTGTACATCTAGTATACTCGAATGCCATCTCCCATCTATGAACATGTGAGTCTTCCCATCAGGAGAGGTTCAGGTGTATTTCTGATGTTTTGATGCGGGAACATTGTGCTCTTAAGACCCAGAGTTTTTGATGTGGCAAAGTTTACTATTCCAACACCATTGTCATTACTATCCCGATGTAGACTCTCATTCCCAATTTTCAGTTTGAAAATATTCTTTGTTCCCAATTTTGCATTAAAATCTCAGAACAGAATTTTCGTATGGTACTGAGAAAAATGATCATAAACCTGCTGTAATTCCTCATGAAAACCGTCTTTTGAATCATTGGTACATACACTTTCAAAACAATGATATTACACCAGGAAACTCACAGAACTATATATGACATCCTATCAATAATGAACTCTAGTCTCTTAAGTGATGATACTGTTCTTTGGTGTACAAAAAATCCTGTTCCCAGTTGATAATTTTTGTTTCCTTCTCCATAAAAAAAAAATCCCCTGCTCTTACCATGCTCCCTTTGCCCCACCTAACTTCCTCTACAGCCATTAAATCTAATTGACATATTGCTAATTCCCTGGCTACCATTGTAAGTGAACCTGCGGCTCCTTACATTCCACATACCACTTCTCTTGTTCCTTTTCCATTGCTTAGGTCATACCAAAGGATCAGTATAGGCCCGAGGCACATGCATCTGTACCATAACAAAGCTAGTTTTTATGGTGAAGAGTTGTTAGAACCTCACCTAACCCCCAAGCTGGGGGACCACCCCTTGTCTGCTGTCCGTGACTGCTAATTCAATATAGTTGCAGCTACCCTCCATACTGGGGGCCGTTCCTCCATCCACAACCTGAGGATGTGCATATTGTGGTGATAGGGACCCACTTATCATGGAATATTGACACATATTTTAGAAAACTACATCATTAATATCATTGTGTTTTCCCATTTGAGAGCATATCCTAATGTGAGTAGTGGTAGCCACTGATGGCAGTAACAATGTTTACTGGTCTGTGATCTGCAGGATGTGTAACCAAATTATCTTAGACTGGTGTGTGGAAAATGAGTAACAATATTTATACCACTTTAAAATATTATATGCACATACTACTGCAAATATTGTTATATAATTGAAAGTGCTATTAAGATGTATTTACAAAGTATTTCTTTAATTGTGAAATTACTTGACAGGCTATACTTAATTTTCTAATTTAAACATTAGCCCATGGTACATACAAGTTGTGGAGTTCTTGGTGGTTCCAAAAGATGAGAGAACCACAGTGCATATACTGTCTTCAAAGGCCCATTAGACCACGATTCAGGGGCTGCCAGTGATCCCTGATGAAAATGCAAGCAACACATTAAGTTCTGTTACTGTCTAGCTTCTTAATCAGTGAGTGTGAGTTCCACTGAAGGTATGTCACTTGTTTGACTTCCTAACGCTGGTAACATTTTCATAGCATCAGATTATAATTCAGATATCACACAATAATTGGTTTTCTGGAATATTTAATTGTCACTGTATATGAACAAGTATCATATTAGCACTTTTTTTGGTTTGGTATTTTGCTTACTTGAAACTGTTCAAAAGATGTCACTGATTACTGTTCTTGCACTTTGTGAGTTTAAGATTGTTATTTCTTTGTGGAGCTGTTCAAAAGCCAAACTACTTGTACATTAGAGCATATCTTTCTGTGTTTCTACAGCTTCCAGAATCTTCTTCTGCCCTGGGGAAATTAAAAACTAAATTTTTTCAAGCCTGATTGGTTAGTTTGATGCAGTCTTTTATTTTGGATTTTCCGGTTGGTCCTAAATTAAATGTTAAATTTTGATTGGCTGTGTTAAATGGCGGATGTAAGATGTAAGCATGAACATGTTGTTCCCAGCGGCACTGGACATGAGGCTAATGTGAGTCTGCTCTGTTCAATTTATGTCAGCCAACAGCTATCAGGTTTCAGATTACACACTCACTACTGACCTTTCCAAACAGGGGTAGGTCTGGCAGTAACATATTCTGAACATACTGCTTTTTGCTTCGGTTCACATGCTACATTACAAGAAATGGAGCAAGAGTCTTTCCTTGTTAAAACAGACCCCAAAACATCATGTGTTAGAATCTAGCACTATTAGATAATATAAAATATCGATTAAACAGTTTGTCACCTTGGGTTGGCATATCTCCAATTCAAACTATAGACTGACAGTGACAGTTCAGATATAATGTAATTAATACTTTTGGTGGACATGACTTTCTGCAAGTCTTTTAACTGCAATATCTTTTTGTTTAATAATGAGTGGAACTCTCGCTGTTACTCAGAAGATGTATTCTTTCTGATGGGTAACTTCTTTATATTTTTATTTCTGTGATTTACGAGACACTGGAGTGTAATGTCTGGTTTTCACATGGGGGAAGAGGGTCAGTGCTGGTTTCGTATCTTGGCATGGAGACTTACTCGCTTGAATGAAATTTTCATGGTTTGTGTGGCATATGATTTTAATGAAATTCAGATCGCTGCAGTTATGCGCTTAATATATATTGGTTTAGAATGGAAGGTTGTATCGAGTGTTGAAACACTGTGCAAGACAAATGACGGTCCAGAGTGAATCCTTGTTATTACAAGTACTTCATGATTTCTTGATAATTTTTTTAACCATCTATAAAAACGCCACAAGATTCATAGTATGCTACTGTATTATACCACTGACATTATTGGGCCTGGAGGATAATAGAAGTTTCATATTTTTTGGTAAAATATACATAATGTTAGCAGATATTTCTGTAACTTGTAACTTTTCAGCTTCTAGAAGGATAAAATCACTCAGAGATTGAAACTTTTAATTTGTACCAGAATCCTTATGACACTGCCTGAAGAAGCCTCTGCTGATGTTGCTGTATGTCTGTCTGCACATCTGAAGAAGTTAATGTCCTCAGATGGGAGTCTAGTTGAAATGAATGCTGTGATTTTTGAAATTAGCTGCTGCTTTGACAATTTCCCAGTTGGAATGCATGCAGTTAGGCTGAGTGTTAGGCCAGCACTGCTGCTTATGAAGACCTGTCTTCAGTGCTGCATTATGGAGCTCAGGTAAATACTGCCATTTTATATATACCAGTTTTTCTTATATGATTTTCCTCGTCTCCTTTTTCATAGCCATGTTCTTGATCTTTTCATGTGGCTTTTGGGGTGAGACAGAGAACTTTTTAGTCTGGTGACTGAGATCCAGTCTTAGTTAAAGATGAGAGCAGTTACATTTTGTACTACTTGCAAATATGTATGTACATCTTACTAATTACTTTTCATTCATTCATTAGAAGTAATTTGTAACATATTTGTTAGTTAGTTAGCTGGGCTGTGAAGAATGCATAATTCCATCATTATTAAAGGGTGTTGCCATATGTAAATGCTCAGTGTGGTGCATAGAAGACTGCAGCAGACTGGAATTTATAGAAGGTTGTAAGAGTAATCATAATTTGCCATTGGCAGTAGTCATCATGTAACATTTTGAGCATTACATTGAACATTGTTTATCTGTAGCTTTCACTGTCAAAAGGTTAATCTCACATGTGTCTTCTTTCATGATTTAATAATGTCAATAATTTTAGACTGTAATTTCTGTATGTTAACTTTATATTTCCAGTTTAGAGGTTTCTCCAGCAAAGAAAATGGAGGTGTGTAAAATAATACATTCTGCTGTGCGAACAACAGTCTCATTACTTCAGAAATGTCAGACAGAAGTCAAAGTGCTTGTTTATTCTGAAAGGGGATGTAAAGAAGACTGTTCAGTATCTGATACCATTGTGAATCTGGCTGCTTTGTTGGATATGCAGTGCACACTTACTCCAGGATTAACAGATTGTTCTGAATTGAAGAGTGGCAACTGGTATGTTTTTTTGTATTTTATTTGTCAAATTGTAAATACTATGTTGGATTAGTCTAATTTAGGTGTTTTAAACCCACGTCTATATATTTAAGAAATCCCTGTATCCCCATTAATATTATCACTTCTGTAATGTGAATATTCAGGTCTTTCTTTTTCATTCAAGATTTTTGTGCCTGCTTGTTACTGCTTTGACTGGTTTTTCTCTGCACCATACAGTTACATATGTTTGGTAATTTTGAAGACAGTAATTGTAAATGGAAGGAATTGTTTTCTTCTGGGATGTTATTTAAATGATCAGCCACAACTCTGTGTGACCCTCAAATCTGACATAAATAGAAAAGCTTGAACATTGAAACCGGAGAGCTTTACAAGTTTATACATAATTGGGTTTCTGGGGACAAAGAAGTGACATTTGAAAGTAATGTAGTTACAGGCTGGTGTAAAATGAAGAGAAGTATTTAGGTGTTTTTCCACAGGCTACAATTTTTCAAGAAAATTATGTAAGAGGGAAAGGAAGTAGCTCATGCTGAAACTAGGACCCACTATTGTACTTCTGGTAGAAGTCAGCGAACATTCATGAAACTTGCTAATACACTAGATCTCACCCAGTAAACTCTGTATTAATATTTCTTACTACAAAAGCACATTTTGACACTGTGTTGTTTGGTTTTTATCCTGTGAACTCCATTTTCAGACATAAACTTCATTGAAATGTTTTGACTTTTCCTTAACAGGAAATAGGTCGTATCTTGCAGAACATAATAATTCTATGAAACATTTTTAGGCCTTGGAATATGCTGTTATGTAGGTATTTGAGCAGAATACACTTGAGAAGAAACCTGTCCCTATAGAAATGTCGAGCATTAAGATTTTGTGACATGAGGATGTGGTGGATGCTTGCAGCCATGCAGAACCTGGTACTGAGACTCATCCCGCTGCTGATACATTAGCCTCTTTGCTAGAATTGATGGCTACATTGATGGGATATACAGATTTGCCTATGGACACTCATGCTATGTGTGGGTTGGTGTTTGTCCTGCTGGTCGTTCTTTTGGATGGTCAAGGTGCAGAATGGCACAAGGTTTGCTTTGTAAGTCCACTTAATTCAACTTCTAACTCCACAGAGCAGATTCATTCTGAAGCTGGTAATAGCTTAGTTAGTCACAAATTCTGCAGCTTTTATTGACTCCAAACATTACCGTGTTCACAAGAACCACCATTGAACTTATACTGTGCCAAGTGAATCTAATCTACATTCTTGCATCCTGTTTCCAGATCCAGCTCAGTCCTTTGCTTATTCTAATGTAGCATAAATAGTAAAATCAAAAAGGGTCATGTCCATTTTACTTGTAACATAATAAAGAGTACAGAAATATCTTTTACAGTATGACTATCCAGAAAAAGCCAGACCAATAGTATAGCACACTAGTGTTAAAAAGGGCATCGCATCCACACCTAGGTTTCATCAGTTTTTTCTGCCCTTCGGGTTTTACAACTGAAATTTTGTGTGCGTTTCTTATCTTTCCTGTCTGTGCTGCATGTTGTGCCCATGTTATTTTGTTGATGAAGCACGTAAATCATGAAACACCTCAAAGAGACATTTTTCCCACCTCCCTCTCAGAGCCAAATGCAGTCGAACCTAGTTGTAGTGACATTGGTTTATGTGACACCTTTTCTGTAGAATCAGATATTTTGTTGAACCAATTAATTCCCCCTTGTTAACCATAGCATTGTACTCCTCAGTTAGAGCAGCACTTGTTAATACCAACGAAATAGTCAGTCCCTTTCATGATTTTGTAACTCAGTTTGACTGTATTTTCAGTGCTCTTTTCCCAGACATGCTCAATCATGTTTTTTCCTTTGGATGAGAAACTATGTTTCCTACCCATGTGGTAAAGTAAAAGTTGTTGTGTATATTTTAAATTTTACATTTTTAAATGAGACAAAATGGCAAATAATTAATTGAATGATAACCAGCATTTCCCAGGTTTAATTTGCTCTTATGAATGACTCTTTACTACTTACATGTGTTTCAGTGGTGAGGTATTTATGGGTTGTATGATACCAGAGCATTAAGTATTACTTGTACAACAGAGTGGATAACCAAAACTCACTGACTGAAATGTGCCAACATGAATACCTACAGTGTGATTCTATCCCAGACTGTTTCAAGCCAGTGCATAGTCTCTTATCCAATAATTTATTTTTCCCATTCAAGCCATGCAATAAATGTGTCACTTGAATGGGATATACATGCTGCAAGTTGAAGGATAATATTTTTTATCCTCCTGTGCCTGTCTTCCAAGTGGCTGCTTTGGAAGAAGTTTTCTCACTAAAATTGTGTATGCATTTTTCCATGCCTCATCTGAGCTACACAAGTTTGCCAAAATATTCACAAATTAACAACCCTGATAATACTTTTAATAACCCCATATTTCTGTAAAATTGTCATCCCAAACATTTTGTAACCAGACTTCTTTTACATTGGGGCAACTAGAGACTGTATTTGGAATGGTCATCACTTGTTGAGGGGTATTCTGTTTCTGAATTGTGTTCTTAACAAGTGAAAAGACAAGGAGACAAATATCAAGGAAAAATTTAAAAAAGAAAAGCTAAAGCATCCCTTTATGTTTGGCGGAAATATGTGACGCAGTTTTCTTTATCGAGTCTTATGAGATTTCTTGTTGATACCCATTTTAATAATGTAACTTATTTAAAGAACTTAACACTTACTTTGCAACTTGAGGGATAGCTGGATTGTAACCATATACATTACTGTGGTTCAAGAAAGCATAGTATCTTATTGGAACCTGCGTGATATGACTTTGGATGTGTTACATGTGCTTCATTTCAGGGTTTAAAAAATCAGATAGTTCCTTGGAAGGTAGATCTCTCTTCTGATCCTTGTCAACTCAGCTTGTGCAGTGGAGTGCTGAATGCCCTTAGTATATCAGAGTTGTGTGGCGTGCAACCCATGACTGGTGAACCTATTATAAATTTCATATTCCATCATCTATTTGACATCAGTAAGAGGTATTTATGTATTTATCCCACAGATTCTAAGAATACACCACTTTCAATTGTCTTTTCTTAGAATTTGCAAGTGTTTTGGAACCCAACTATAGACACATCAACCCCACAAGTACCACAGGCTGTAATAGTGATTATAACAAGTTCACTCTAAAGGCAGACGTTGCCAAAAATACTGTAACCTTGCTCGTAAGATTGTGTGAATATGTGTCTGTAAATGAATGTGTGCAACTGCATGAATTTTGCATTATCATGATTTTTGGAACTAGAAGTGTTTTAAAACTTGAGCCATGTGAATGTCACAGAGGAAAATTTGTAGAATTCACAGAAAATCATCATTTAAACGGTGCCTATAAGTATTTTAAAAAGGGCTAATCTAAAATTTGTAGTAAACATTTGAGCTTCAAATATCTCAGAGAAGATTATACAGGTATTTCTGTTGTATCCGTGTGATATGAACCTACTTTAAATTTGTATTTCTGTTGGTTAAATGTATGAAATATTGTGACATTATTTCCTAAACTGAAAATACCTGTATTTGTGCTTTTATTGTAGTGTGATATGTGACAGAAGCTATTTATCCTTTTGGATGTGTGTGTGTGTGTGTTGTTTCAGTCTGCATGGGATGTGCAGCTAAATCTCAAATGTTACATTATTGAGTGGAGAGTTAGTGTACTGTGTGAATGGGGCTTGTCTCAGCCTTGCCACCTGACCCCATATAGTTATAAGAAAGTTTAATGACCATTTTAATATCTTCACTTTATGGGATATGTGGTTAAATTACCTGAATTGGTTATTTGTTACATTAAGGCCCAAGGTACATAATTAATATTGTACATGTTTTCAGTATAGATATATTTTGACAAAGTGACTGAATATGAGAGTTATGTTTATACTCTCAGGTACTGTAAATGTATATGAATAGACATTCAGCTATTTGGATTTTGTGATTTAGTTAATTTGTGCATTTGTGAGATTAAGGAGAAGAATCTGGAGTTGTTCATAACAGTACAGTAGCCACATATACATTTTCCTTACAGGAATAGCTAACGGTCACTCTATGACATACCTATGCAGGCACAGAGGGGAAGCAGAGGTATAACTCCAAACCATTTGCATCCTAACAGTAGAAGGAGGTGGGTGGTCAGCACCACACACACTGATCAGTTAACCCCCAGGAAAGACTCAGTAACTCTTTGTACAAGAGGCTGGGTGGGCCGTGGGACCAGTCTGGATCGAGTAGCAAATCCTGCCCCAACTGAGATTGGATCCCTCAGACTGCCTGATAGGAACAGGCTTGCCAATATTATTTCAGCCATTGGAGAAAGATACAGATTGTGCACAAGGTTATATTGTATGTGATTTAAAAAGGTGTAGGTATTGCAGGATTGGTGCAGCATGAACAGTGAAACAACTTGTTCCATATTCTGTGTAATTCTTTTTTCTTAATACCAAATAACTTGCAAAATGTGTTACAAAATAAGTAAGTGAATGTTTGCCTTAATTGTATACTTCTTTATGCATAGAACCATGGCTGACTCTGGGATGATTTTGGGTGTAAGCCGTGCCCTTCTTCTCCTGTCACGTAATCTGTTGAGCACTGCTGTGCAATTACAAGATGTTTCTCTTGTGAATCACATGCTTGAGTTTGTGTGGACACATCTGGAGCATTACATGGACAGTGTGCGACACAGTGCTTCAGGCATCCTGGTGAATATAGTAAAACTGGGATCTGCTCTGCAAAAGGATGGTCAGTGAGCTCAATTCTTATTTCACCTCTCAGTTACATTGCACATGCTACAGCAAGACCTGTCACTCTATGTATAAGGCATGCCTTTAGCCACAATGTTTTACTCTTTCCACAGAAAGAGATACATGGGCCTGTAATGGTTTGTTCAGTACCATAAGAGAGTCTACACATTTTTTTTTTCATTTTTTCACCGTGTTTATCCAGTCTTTTTTTAAACACTGGGAAAAAGGAATGTAAGACAAGCTTAAATCACAGTAAACATTTAAGCATGAATTATTATTTGAGTTGCAGGCATAGCTGAACTGAACACTGAATGTACTAAAGGTCTGCTAAGTATAAAGAAACTACAGTTTGGCTGTTCTTAAAGTAATTACAGCATGTTGAAATTCTTTGGAAAACATGTTATATTGGGGTGCCACTGGCTCCAGAACTGTTGGCATAGTGTTTTATGAAACCTGTTGCATGTATGACTGTGTTTGCAAGGGAAGAGCATATAATGCCAAGAGAATGGTTTGCAGTCAGGAGTGACCAAACTGCCTGCATTAACAAATGGTTAACTGGAGACTGAGTGAACATTACTTTGTTGTCTGTTGTCAGGATTAATGAATTTTACTATTGGAATGAAATAAAGAGGAGAAAAATAGTCAACAAGTGCCTAAAACATACTCTTTTGTGATGATGTCCAAGAGGGGTTCTTCAGGCTGCCAGAAATTAATTGCTATATGAACAGCATTATTCTGTAAACTATTGTGCTTACTTCCAAAATGTTTATTTTATCCATAACTTAATTTTGGTTCTTTATTCATAAATTGGCATGTGTTAACTTCACCAGAGTGGAATGCTTCCTGGTAATGTTTATGAGCCAAGGAGTTCCTGTGTATGTGCATGTTTAGTCCAGAATTTTATGGCTGTCTTTCAAATTATTTCCATTTTAAAATCAAAATTTTCTTAGTCTGCAATCATTATTTACTGTAGAATGTATATTGTTAGTTAAGGAAACAGTTTTTGTAATATTGTCTATAACAGTATCGCATGTGATTTTCTCATGTTTACATAACAGAAGTAGGAATGAAATTTTTTAAATATGTGATTTAGATGAATCTTGGTTTGTTACTTTGTAGGTTTAAGTGGCTGTAATGTCTTAACTACTATTTTGGAAACTGTAATGAAAATACCAGTGCACAGCAAATCTAGGTACATTGGTCTGGCAATCTTGGCAGATGAGATTGGATGTCAGATGCTTATTGAACGGATTCCAGGTCTTCTCCAGAGTTTGTTCAACTCACTGACTGATCCAACCCTTACCACTCATGTAAGTGTCACCATATAGTATGTCAGCTACATTTTCAGGAGGCATTCATGTAAAATTCAGGTACTGGGTTTAGTATTTTATGACTATACTGTCATATCCATTGAAAACCCAGTAGGAAAATTTGATGATTTCTGTCTCTGTAGAGACTGTTAGAATAAGCAATGCTGCCTAACTGGTTTTTGCATTCCTTCCATTGCCTTCCCAGTTATGGTGTTCACTTTTGCTATTAGGCATAAGTATCCTGCATGTGTGATGTGGTAAGAGCATTGATTCCACATGTAAATGACTTCTGCTAGTGACTGATGTCTACAGTTAATTTAGACAGTGTTTAATTCACGCAGAGAAAACCATCAGGCTGAAATTTGATCTGTTATCTCATGCATATGAAACAAGAATGGTGATAATTTGACTGTGACATTTGGTCTCTGTGCCATTTATTCACAGGTCTTTCCCAGAGCCAGATGAATGCATTCCATACCCTTACATTATATCTAGTTAAGATCCACTTTAGTATTATCCACAAGTCTATGCTTGAGTGACTCTTGTTGTGTGTACTATGTTTCATATCTTAATTCCATGACGGTATGTTCAGATCATTGTGACACAGAGATGGGCCTTACAGAATTATTATATATAAGTTATGGAACATGCAGGAGTTAAATATTATGTTTTGTTCAGTAGCAGTTCATCATATGTCATACACTATCCTTATGTTCGGATAAAGAACTGTATCCTTAGGTCATCTGGAATTGTTTATTCTCTGCTCACTTGGGTGAATCAGTGGTAGTGCTTCAGTAATTGCTATTGTATGTTTTGTGAGTACTTACCTTTTTCTTGCATTTCAACACTTGTAGGTTTCATGTGCTGTGGAGCATCTTATGCTTCAGCATAGAGTTGAATGTCAAGAAGATACGTGGAGGGCCTTATGGATTGTGCCTATCCTGGAATTGCTGTCTCATGCATCAGCTTCAGTGTGTGGTCCATTACAGGCTTTGCTGGCCTCAGCAGTGAGTCACAACCCACAAATTGTGACTCACATCCTACAACCCATCACGTCTGATATGCACACAAAGACCACACACCTTCGTGTTCTTCTTAGTTGCATTCACCTGGCTAGAAAACAAGGTGCATTCGATGATCAGTCAGAATCTGAGCATCATTCTGGTTTATGGAAGGGTGTCTTGGATTTCAGAGTCCTGGAGCAAGTGCTTTATCATAATGATGTTGAAGTGAGTAGTTGTACTGTACATGGGATGTTTGTGACAAGGAAACAGTATTGGCAAGATTCTGCAACAAGTATTGTAATTTGCAGGATTAAAAGACAACTGTAGAATTCAGTATATTGGATGATATTACTTTCTCTGTGCACCTGTTAGGTGAAAGGTGGATTTGGTATAATCATTTTGATCATGAAAGGCTGGCATATGACATTTTAAAAACCATATTTCTTTCAAATGTCAGACTTTCGTTGCCTGTTTTGCAGTTCATACAACATAATTTTGATCTGGTTGGATGTCATTTGTTAAAAAAATATAAACCTCTGATCATCACCATCATGTTTGTGAAATAGTATATTGGTCATTGTATTTGCAGATTCGAATATCAGCCTTGTCTTTGCTAGCTGAGAGTCATCGCAGCACTGAAACCTTTTCTGTTTCTGAGCTTCAGCTGGTCAGAAGGTTTTTAGAATACAATGTTAATTCAGAAATCCCATCTTCCAGACAGCAGACTCTGAGTCTCCTGAAAAAGGTATGTTTGTTACAAATGTATTGTGTGTGTTCAATTGTATTACACAGAGAGTGTGTGGTAATGTGGTATGCCTTAGTATAATGTAGAGGGAGTTTCTTTTATAATGGGACTGAGCACTGTTGAATGATCATCATCAGTTAGAGTTTCAGAAAATCTGTCAATTGAATTGTGTTAAAATTGAATAACAAAAATGCAGCATTTACCAGAAGCTATACACAAATGATACTAACTGTGGTTGTAGAAAACCTCTTTTTAATTGAACTGAAATAATAATTATGTGGTCAGTAAAATAATAGGGTATGGGTCTTTACTGTATGGATAAAACATCCAGAGCCTGAAGCTGACCACGTATCTCTTTACAGTGCTAAGGTTGGGAATGTGTATAAGGTAACCTGACTGTCTCCTACGTTTTCATGGCATGGCTCTTAACCCTTTGGCGCCGAACGACATATATATATGTCGTGCAGTGAGCCCTTTAAATGGCCAAATGGCCATTAAAGTGGATGGGGTGGGTGGGGATTTAATTCCGGTGCCAAAGGGTTAAGCAGAGGGACATTACTTCTACTTTATGTTAATAATATGGTTTTGTGCTGTGACAGATTCTTACCAGACTGCGAGATAGCTCACGAGTTCTGTGTTGTAAAACAGGGCAGACCAAGGCTAGTAAGAAAAAACCAGAAGAAGACAGTGATAAACACCACCTTCTCAGGTCTTACAATACATTTCTCTTGTGGTTGCTGAAGTTCTCATTTGACAATTTGTTTCCTGGTGCAAATTTTGGGCGCCGTGTCTCATCACTTCAGGTGTGTTTTGTTTTGTACACATTTAGTTGCAGAATATATTGTGGGACTAGTTGGTAAAACAAATGTGCAGGTTGGATTCAAGTAACTAAGAGTATTCATTAGCCTGCAGTTCTTAGAGTGTTTGCTATGCCTATCCTGTATTTTCTTGTCTATAAAACACATTTTTGCCCTGAACATATAATCAAAAATTCTCCAGTTTCAATGGTGTAGAGTTAAAGCAGGATGATTCCGTGAAATAGCTGAGATTCAACTGATGTAAAGTGTCCTTTCTCTGAGTTCCTCCTGCCCATTGGAGAGGTATCTTGCTGTGGTTGATGGTTGCAAGTGTGATGCAAGGAACTGTTTTTTCTAATATGAAGCAGTGCTTGTCATCAGTGTTATGTTTGATATTTTCTGCTGTCTGAAACATATTTGATATGCACAACATTTTGAATTTAGCAGTGCTTCTGTCTTCAGGCAGTTGGTTGTTCTTATACTGACTGACATTTCCATTTGATGACACTGGTAACATTTGGAATTGAGCCTGAGATATTTTGAATGCTAGGCCAGTGCATGGTATCAGTTATGTAAGAATTCAGTGACATGTTACATCTCTCAACTTCATGTAAGGCTGCTTGACTACAAGACTGATGGTGTATATTGCATAAGAACATTAAGTCACATGACTGTTTTCATCTGTCATATAATCATTTTTAAGACATCTTAAAATTTGCAGGCACTCACCTTTTAGTAATAGTGTATCCTTGTTTGGATTAAAACAAATTACACCTGTCTGTTCTTACTTAAATTAAGACTGCTGCTAGTTCTCACATTTATTAAGACCTACGTGCATAACACATAAACTCAGTTTTCAGCAGGTTTGAGGTTTTTTCATAACTGGCCATTCATTTTCTAGGGAATTAAATTCTAATGGACAGGTAGTTACTGGGAGCAAAAAAACATGGATGTTTTTGAACAAACAAGCCAGTGTCATCGTTATGCAGATGACCATTAAGGCAGTTGATGTTTGATAGATTGAGGCCTATTTTATGTTTTACATTTAATACACTTAATGTAAGATTTATGTATTTTTTGTGCTTGTTTTTGTATTACTGTAGTTTTATTGTGATGTCTTTGCCTTCCAGATGCTTTCTCTCTGCAATGAAATTTTGAGTTTTGATGCAGCAGAGCCAGTGTGGTCTCCCCGCCCACCCATTATCTATACGAAGAGCTATGCTAATGCACTTCTTTGGTGCCTTAAAGATACGTATGAAAACAACAAGTTGCTGGCTGTTCAGCTTCTCATAATGTTTCCAGCGGAAGCTCTTGGATTAGATGTTAGTTTCATTCAATTTCTTTGCCTTCCAACAAATCAGAACTCTTTCTTAGATTTTATACTTGAATCGCATACACTGATGTTTCTTGTGAATTATGGTTTTATTTTCATTCATTGATTAACAGTGTATATGTTTGTGTTACTTTTTTATGTAATAGGGTTCTTGCCTGGGGGTAGAGCAGCCAGGGCATAATGTTGACCACTCATGTTTATCTAGTGCTGAGTTTAAGCATGGATACAGCTATGCTTGTACTCTGGCTCTGTGCCAACATGGTCTAGACAGGGAACACTTATTACACATTATATCAACGTTTCCCTCTGTCACCCTGTGTGTGTAATTGCCATTATTATTGCATAAGAAGTTTCAGACAAAATTTGCAGGATTGTTCTTGATCTTCCTTCATACAAACTTTGACTAACTTTATTGATGCAATAGTTATTGCCCCAGAATGCAAACTAAATATAATGTTTTGTAAGGTATTATTTTATTTAACTGAATTTCATACATTTCATAGAACTTCAGAACAAGACATATCACAGTACTGTTCATGAAGAGTACTGTGAGTAGAATGGCAAGGGCTCATGCTGGGTGAATACAGTTGTCCTTATTAAAATAAAGTTTTACTTTGCAATATATTTACTTGCAGGATCCTGATCAAGTCAGGTCATTTATTGAAGTTTCATTGCAACTGGCATCCAGTCACAGCCCACCAGACTGCATCACAGCTGCATATTTGTTGCGTGTCTTGGTTTCATTCCGCCAGACTGGTGTAGTACTGGCAGCCATGCAAGGTGTGAAATCCTTTGTCCAGAAGGCTTCTTTTTATGAAGCATTTTATATTAATCATGGGGATTTGGGTGAAAAGGTAAAATCCAACAAGTGTAATTAGTGTAAACTGAACAGAAACAGAACACTTACTGTTTTGAGATATGAAAATTCTTAGCCATTATGAAGTGTTTTCATTCTTTTGCATGTCTGTTGTGTTCTATTTACAGATTGTGATGAAAGGGATTCTTCAGTTTATTCTACAATGTATCTGGCAATTCGTCTTTTGGTCCGTCAGCTCTCTACTGAATATGCTGAAGCCAGCCGCAGCATATTAATTGCAGCTGCTTCAGGGCCCATGTATGGAACTTTGTTTTGCATCAGGCAGCTGCTTGCTGATATCAGTTTCATGTGAGTTTGTTGAATATGTATTTAGACAGAAGTATTTTCACCATAAATGCCTTCAAGATGCTACAGGTTGTTTTTGTGGGATACTTCAGTTGTTGATTTCTGTTTTGAGGATTATGGACACTTTTAAGTTCCTGATAAACCAACTGGATGCTTTCTGTTGTGTTGTTTCTTATGAGAATTAAAGTTCAGAATATCATCATCCAGAGGTATACTGTGCAAAAGCGGTGTAATTTGTTTTTGTAGCATGGCATCCGGTAGTGGTGAAGGGTATGTTTTTATTGCCACTTTATGTTCTCTCTGATCCAAGGATGCTTTTTATTGCCAGTTCTTGTTCTCTTCAATCCAGTGAACTCAATTTGCTGAAGTTGTCATCAGTAAACCATAAATTCTGTTACTGGTACTTTGTGTTATTTCAAAATAATCAATGAGCAAACATATTTTTTAAATTTAGTAAGAATGAATGCATTCACTGAGTAAATTAGTACTAAACAAGTACCAAAAATACAGAAGCATAATTGCTTGTAGCATAAAACTATTATTCCAGAGTGAACAGATTTTTGGTTGAGGGATAAATATGTCATTTCGGTTTCCTCTGTACTTTCTTGTTTTTTCATGCAAGAAAGAGTTTTTTTTTTATGTGTAGGCTTAACAGTACAAAAGTGCAAGTGGTGGGAGAGGAGAAGTAGCTGGGAACTGTTGGATGTAGCACAGTCCTTTTTACTGTGTTACAGTACATTCTACTCTATAGCCCAGTGTAGTATGGAAGCTAATGTTGATTTTAATTTGTCTGTGAATGAAGGAGCATTGGTAGTGAGAGATGCTGGCACAGTCTGATTGGTGAGGTGGTCAATTTGTGTTTTTGCCTGAGCAAGATTGTGGGTCCTGTTGTCAACAGCTGCTCTCCTGAGGGACATTTACCCATGGACTTTGAGCCAGGTATGTTTTAATGGCATGGGAGATTCTAGAAGTCGTGGTTAATATCTGAGAAGTTAATAAATATTTTTCATGAATTTAAAATGATTTATAGATTTGTTACTGAGACTGGATCAATGCACACCACATATACACACCACTTCTTCAAATCATTGTGACACTGTCTACCACTTATTAGAGGATTGAAAATATTATTAAAACAGCACAGCACTGATCGTACCAGCTGTGACACATTTCACAGGAATGTGGTAAATCAGTATATCAGTTTGCCATATTCCTGTAGTGGGGTTAGCACTCTTTCAGTGGGTGGGAAAAAGGGTAAAGGGGGGATGAATGGGAAAGTAAGTGAGATGCAGTTAGTAGGATTTTCAGTTTTCTCATTCTGTGTGCTGCAGCAGTAACCTGTCACTGTATGTCAGGTTCATTACATCTGAGAATTCTGTTCTGCGATATGACAGTGCATCATGGGATATCAGCATTTTGAGGAAAGGTAGTGTCCTCATCTACAGGGGTTGGAATGGCTTTTTGTACATACCCACCCTTGAAGATAAGGGTGCTATATTCCCTTAAAATGTTGGGATCTGGTTACCCACTGATGCAGCATTATAACCTAGAAGGATGAAATTCTCAGTACACCACTACAAAAGCCACATAAGCTGCATGGTATTCAGTTGTTAGCACTATTCTAGGTGTAAGTGGTCAACAGATAATGTCATTTGAGTTTTGCTTGGTGATACACTTTGATGGTCTAAGTGGATCTACAGCCATTATGACAAGTGGAACTGCAGACATTATCAAGTTCCCTCTCCTGCACATTCAAATTGATGTATTCTAGCATGTGAAAATATAATAAATAATGTATTCTGATATTTCATGAAATACTCACATTGTTAAAAAAAGTTTCAAGTAAAATTATTAAGAGTTCTTTGTTTGATATGTACCAGTTTCTGGTAGACTGATCTGCTTGTATGGAATACGAAGTTTATGTTTAGTTCTTTGTAAAGCAGAGGTTGTATTGGACCAGTGGATATGAAGGTTAAATTCCCCCAATAACATAAGTTTTTATAAAAAAGGAACCACACTTCAAAACAAACAAATGCCACTTAACTTTGAAACAATTAAGAGACTCATAAAACAAAAAACACAAGAAAAATTCTCCCAGGAAGCCATTGCCTCATCCAACAGTGGCAAAACATTAAAACTACATGGGAAAACAACAAAAACAAACCCAGAAAACAAGCAGGCGCAAATTTCCGGCTCAACACAGGTCACGACTGTCTCGCAGCACACCTCCACCACATCAAATTCTTCAGCTATAACTACTGCACAATATGCAAACTGAAGAACACAATAATGGACAAAGATCACCTCCTTGTCTGCCCAAAACTGAACCATACTTCTAAAGAATTACCAAAGCTGTATTGGGATGCCAGAAGATTAATGGAATAAATCCAAGATCTGCCATTAGACAACAACAACATAAGTTCTTATCCATATTACAAAATTACTTTGAAAGTGTGGTATCTGGAAATGAAACAATTGAACAGATTGAATTGTTCTTGTACAAGATTATCAACTGGGACATTATTTTCTTTTTATTATTTTTTAAATTTATTTATTAATGCACTGTTCCCTATTGTATTGCAAAGTGAAACAGTTGTTCGATTTGTTGCCAGGAATGCAGCACCTAAAACAGGACTTGGCCCCTGACAGATCCAGCTTACCAGTACTAAATGTCACTGCTCAGATGGTGTTACTTTGTGCTTGGCGCACTGTGAAAGAGGTGTCTCTGCTCCTTGGAGAGCTTTCAGAGCAAGCCCCAATTTCAAGCACAGAGGATGCAGACAATTTGTAGGTGTAACTATTCTGTACTAAAATGTAGACCTTTAGTTGGTTATTGAGAAGATTGAGGATTTTTGGATGAGTTCAAATTCTGCATTGAACATCACATCTGGAATATCCTATTTTAAGTCTTTGTTACATCATTTACCTGGAAGGAGTATAGGTTGCTCAGAATTCAGAATGTTATTCTTCTGAGTATACATACTGACTTGGGAAGATTAGATTTGTAGTGTTTGCACTTAAACCTTTGAAAACTAAAATTTATCTACTACTTATATAAATGTGCAGTTCATAACTCACAGAGAACACCATGTGTTTTCGTTAGAAGGACCAGACTTTGAAGGTTGTGGAAAATATTTACTGTTTTTAGTGGTGGTATATGTACTAATCATAGGGCCTTAAAGGGTTCTTTATGGTTATTGTGATACCTGAACATGAGACTCATACTGTCTAGTTATGTCAGGCACCAGTTGTCCAGTGATGCTACCACACATCCCAGCAGAATGGATACACCATGATTTAAATTACTAAAACTTTATAGCACTTAGAGTTGGTCCGAAGTTCCAATCTGATTGGGCTGAATCATTCATAACACACTTGTCATTGATATTACTTTAATATTTCATACTTTGTGTCTTGTTTTACATAGCCATGCAGAATGTGTGCTAACAGAAAAGCAGGTACTTGCTATTGGATCTCATCTGTCTACACTGCTGGTAGAGACCAAGCATCGTGGTGCTTTTGAGCAGGCTTATGTGGGGTTCTGCAAGCTCTGTGGCAAACTGTGGAGACATAAGTCACCTGCACTGCATAATCTTCCCTGTCTGTGGTTGAAAGAGCTTATGGATATCATCACTTGGGGAAAGAGCACCAAGCTTTGTGCAACTAGGAGGTCTGCAGGGCTACCATTTATGGTGCAGGTACAGAATTGTGTGATTTAAAAAAAATAGTAGGTACCAGACACCCACCTGTCTCTATGTACTGTACATTTTATGTCTGCATTTCATTTTGGGCTCTGTCATATTTTGAGGCAAAATGGATTCTTTGAACATAACATTTAGGGAACAGTGGTCTAAAGTTAGGGGTGCCTTATATTTTAACTTTTTTGTAATTTTTAATTTCATCATTAGGTAAGTCAAAAGAATGAGGAGGAACCGAAGCTGATATCAGCTTGTATTGGCCCAGGTGATGTTCATTTATTATGCAAAAAATGCAGGTATGCGTAACTCTTTTAAGCATTAGAATGGCAATCAGTGAGTTTTTAAGACTGCTTCATAGGCACAGATGCAAACCGGGTAGGACATGCACACTTAGAGAACAAGAAATTGTTTGTGACATATTGGTTGGAATGTCTCAGAGGCCTAGATATGCATGTGGCTGGAAAGTGAAACACCCATTTTGCTGTTTTCAGAATGTAGTATTCACTACAGGTTCATTCTTGCATTCACACTAGCTTCAGGTAGTGTTCCATTTAAACACTGATGTGTCTGAAGACTTACTGTAACTGTATTGTTATCAACCTGACGTTCAGAACTTTTATTGTCATTATTATAAAGTGGTATGCAATAATACATTTTGGTGAGTGATTAACTATTATATGTATGTGATTGTCTACACCAGAGGAGCACAGATCCTGGGCATCTGGTCACCCAGGCCACGATATTTTTTTAATGTGGCACATGGTATTTTCATCTTCATTTTGGCAGGTTTTTTCCATCTACATACAAAAATGTGTATCAGGGCATGTGCACCAAGCAGAAAGCGCCAGATAACAGCAAGGGACACAGGTTGCTCCAGAATATTGATTCCTCAATATGGAACTTTGTGCATGTCATCTTTCTGGTGCCTAGAATTGGAGGTGGCTACTAGATTTTTAGTAAAGTTTTTGTTCCCCTTGTCTATTCCATGTACCCTTAATATTCTGTATAATTTGATCCAAACTTGTCAGATGTGCTTGCAACATCAAAGTCATTTGATAACACTGTTCAGCATTCATGATTTTTAGGTAATAACATAACAGTTTTGTCACAGGCGCTGTTAACAACAGAACTTCAAGTTGGAGGCAACACAAGTTGTTTTCAGCAGTCAATGGCTGCACTCTTAACTCTTGCTGAGAGTGCTGATAACAGAGCGGGTGTCAGAAAATCTGCTGTTAGTTCTGCCATCACCGACACACCAACTGAAGATTCTGCATCTGTTCCAGCTACTAGTATTGAAAACATCAACATTTTGAGTTTGCAGGCAGTGGGTGCTGATTGTGCGAGTCATGTAGAGGCTCGTGTTCATGCACTGAATATTTTGCGCTCACTGTTTCGTCACTCTTTATTGGGTGAATCTGTCACTTCCTACGTGGCACAAGGGGTCATTGTCGCCATTCAAGGATTCAAGGGCAAGACATGGGCGGTAAGTTCGTGCATAGCCATTTACCAGGAATGTCATTAAGCACATGTATGTTCAAAAATGTTATTGGTAACAAAAAAAAATACATGGAAACATGGTTTTGTTGTAAGTGGCCTCTAGAAGGATGGAAACTATGAATATGAAATGTCTAAAGATGTGAGGTGTAGTCAGAAAGTTTCTGAACAGTGTTTATATATATATATATATAGCAGTGTTTCTGTTCAGAGATGATGCTCTGTAATGGAGGCATTCAATTATATAGATTGTTTATACTGTTATTCCATTGTTGGTAATAAAGTGACTTGTTACAGTACTAATGATGAACAGCTATGCTTGTGTGTTTCTGTTTGTGTTCCAGGAGCGAAACTCTGCAACACTTTTATTCTCTGCTTTGGTAACCCGCATTTTTGGTGTGCACCGTTCTAGAGATGAATTGAGTATGCGAAATCGTATGACAGGACGCATATTTTTTTTGCGTTATCCATCACTTTATGACTTTCTATTGGAAGAACTGAAAGAGGCTGTTACCAGCATGGAAGCATGTTACAACACACTGCGACCTGCCCTCTTCCCAGTGTTGTTACTTCTTTCTAGACTCTATCCATCATCCCTAGAGGGAACAGATTCCAACCTACAGGTGTAGTAGAGCTGTTGCCTTAATGTAAGCCTCTTATATCGTACACTAGTCCTTGTTGTTTCGTTGCTTGAAGGAATGTACTTCACATTGTATTATTAAGTTAATAGGGTTGTTGCAGGTATGCAAATTTTAATATATTTTGCAAGTATATATTTTTGCGTCAGTAACATTGTCACTAAATTACTATAAATGTAAATGTATAGTGCTCCTGTCTTTAACCCTTTGATGCTGGAGTTAAATGCCTGGTGAGATTTGCCAAAATTCAGCATTGGCAGTAGTTGATGAACAGCATTTTAAGCATCATGCTGCATGTTACATATAACGTTTGGAATCAAGGGGTTGAACATTATGCTGTAAAGATGGAGGGATGAAGGTATAGCTCCACATATTCTCAGCCTTGGCTGTGTGTTGTGAGTGGTCACCTCCACATTCCCACCACTTTATGCCCAGGAAAAGTTTCCCCTTACTTTACCGGAGACAAGACTGGTGGGCCATATGTCATGCCAGGATGTGTTGGTGAAGAGAAAAATCTCTGCCCCTACTGGAGAATTATGCCTCCATTTTCCAACCTGTGCTCATAGTCACTATACTGACTGGGCTATTCTGGTTTTCTGAATTACTCAATTTTTAATGTGAGTACTACAGACATTATTAGATTGTATGTGTGGGTGGGTGTGGACGTGTGGGAACAGTACATTTCCTTTAATCTGGAAGTTAATACTCTGGAAATCCTGATATTTTGACAGTTGAGGAAACTACTTCCAAGTCCAGAGGAGTGTCACTTTATCCACAATTGAGGTATCTCCTTTCCCCTTGCCTCCTACTTCATCAGCTTTCTCGATTATAAAGACTCCTGATTCGCAGTCTCCTGGTCCTTCATTATCCTAGGTAAATGCTGAGGAGACTCTGGAAAACAATGAAGGAGTCCCTGTTGCCTCTAAATGAGCAATTGAAGCAGATATCCAGATGGAGTACTCCTATCATTAGTTGTGCTGCCTACACACAAAAGTACCAAAAAATTACCTGTATGAACTTACTGTTTGATAATCCAGCACCTGTCTGATCCAATGGGTGCCAGGTTACAGGCATTTTACTTTATATAAATGTGGAAAACTGATCATAGAAAAAAGCAGATGATGACTGTGTAATAGTCTGTATGACTTAGTTGCTAGAAGGATCAGTGCAGACCAGTCCGTGTGACTACATAGACCATACATTTATAAATCTAATATTCGTTCTCTGAGTTGCGCTTGTAGTCATTTATGTATACCAATATATGCATATAAATTGTATAAATTACAAGTTTTTCCATAAGTGTGAACTGTCCTAAATGTTTTAGCAGTAAACTTGCATCATCAGGGTGACATTATAAAGGAATACATAATCTTAATACATCAATTTTACACATACAATGTTAAAAATGTAAAATAGCAGCAATAAATATAATAATATGGATATAGCTAATATGATTGTGACATCTTCTTGGTTAAATTTCTGCAACAGTATGCAAGCCCTGGTACTTGATCCATCTGGATTAAATACTGTGATATTAGATGAATGTATACAAGTAACAACACACATGTTGTGAGCAGACATTGAATTTTAGCTAAGAATATGTCAATACCCGTACTCACCATAGTATCCATATTATTGTTTACATAAATGATGCTACACATTTTTAACACGATCCACATAGAACAGAAGTATTAATGTTAATATGTTCCTCTATATTGATATGTCACTGAGGGCAGCCATTTATTTCTGCAGCATGTAGGTAGGTTTGTGTTTGTGGATAACTTATAATTTTATACAACACTTTTGCCTATGTTGAAAGTATATAAATAAATATAGACCATACACTGTGTACCAATACAGCATCCGAAATAGCTGAGTCAAGCAGCAGGCACCATACAGATCACCCAGGTAATATAATAAGGTGGCTAAGAAAACAAGCACTATATTATAGTTCCTCTTGGGAATATTGATTAAGTTCAAAATAAGTGTATGTTGTATGTACAGACGCAATCAAGAATATTTGAAAAAGAAATATTTATGTTCTACCTGCAAAAATAGAGGGTAACTTCCTTCAAGACTTAGAAGTACAATGGAGTTACAGTGTGACACATGAATGAATGAATTATAGATCATTGCTGGAAGAGTATAATGGCTAATTTTAATAATTAACATGTTTTGCAGTATAATGTTAACTTTTGGTAGTGTTCCTTTAAAAAGAAGTCTCCCCTGAAATTGAGACATTGATGTGAAAACATGCTGGCTGTTTAAGACAGATATTTTAAATTATTTTATGAAAATGTATTATTTTGTAATGCCAGTAATAGATAGTTTTGTCATTATTTATATTTGTAGCAGATTACTCACATATAGCTTATTGATTAATTATTTCATGTGCTAACAAGGTAGGCTGGATTTGTTTGAACATACCTGAGTCTTTTCTGTGGAGAAAAGTGAAATGCTAACCAGCAGAAAATCTTGATGTCTGTTTTATGTGATTTTTAAAGAAGAAACTACTGGTTAGCATTAAATATGAAAAGTCTATTGACTTACTTGGATTATTCTCTTATATTTTTATCTCTTGCTTACAGTTGAGTGCTTATGCTCCATTTGTTCAGCGATGTTCCCTGAGCTCTGTGCTCAAAACCAGGGTATTGGCTGCAAGGGCTCTGGTTCCTCTTGTTGCCCCAAACCTGTATCCAATATTGCTTCAGGAACTGGTTACAATTTCAGGTCTAAAATGTACCACAGAGAACTACAGACATGGGCTGCTGCTTCAGGTGATTAACCTGTTTTTTTTGCCTTGTTTATTTCCCTATGGAGAACTTCTTAACATCACTCTTTCTGTCCATCAATTCTTCCACCTGCCCATATGAATGTAGCAACCCAAGAACATCCAGCATGTTTCATTTGTGGTTGAAATCAAATAAAAATAACAGACTTTTATTTGAAGACCTGTATGCATCCTCAGCGTAAGTTACTAGATAATTATTAGATTAAAAAATGTATCAAACAAAAGTTGCAGAGAAGAAGAAACAGACATTTTCAGTCTAAGAATTAGTAATAGGGAGTGAGAATTTACATGAAAGTGGTAATCATAGTGGTGTTAATGTAGTACACTTTGCCACTCTAGAAATTTACATATCCCACCATAACTGATTTGATGAGCTCCTTAACTGATTACTGACAAAAAGTACTGTATTTACCCAATGTAAGATGACACATCTTCACAATCCTCAGTTTTGAGGAAAATATGTGTACTGAATGTGTTCACCTTTGTGTGTGTGTGTGATTATAAGGTGACCTCCAATTTTTTAGATGGTGAATTAGGAAAAAATTCTTGGCTTATGTTTGTGTAAGTACAGTGTGAGGCTCTGCAGCACTCTGTTTTATTTGCCATTGTATTTTGTCATCTTTTTTGGGGTGAGAAACATGTTTAGTGGTTTAATTTTTGCTGTGTTTTGTTGTAGATACTACATCTTCTTCAAGAGTGTCTGTTAGCATCAACTATAAGCAATGAGGTAACAGGACATATTGAAGAGTGGATAGTCAGTTTAAAATGGTTGCTTCCATCACAATCCAGTTTTCATATCTGTTTTGTCACCACAGAAGTGTTCTTGCACATACTGCATATTGTGTCCAGAAGATTATTTATATCAGTCAGTAATTCTGTGTGGCAAGAAATACGCGATGACCTTCTCTTGGACTTAATAAGACAACAGGCAAGTCCACAGCATCAATTTTTATCATAAGGTGGTTTATACTTAATTATCTTGTTATCTGTCAGATATTTTAATTATATTTAAGAGCAGTTGTTTTTTGCTTATCTCACCTTAAATTAGGTTGTGACTGCTTTCCTTCACACCCTTTCCAATTCATCGTTTATTTATTACCATGTGAAATTGAATGTTATATATTCTGAGTTACTGATAACGTCATTAAATAAACTGCAAGTAAATACATAAAAATAATAGTTTGAAGCATGAAGTGTTTAAAAGAGCAGCACTGATAAAATCTGCTTAACTTCTCCTTTCATTGTTTTGTCTTCATTTCTTTCATATGTATGTTACTTGTGTTCTGAGATATCATTGTATGTGACTTGCAGGAGGCCAAACCAAGTAGTATGATTGGTAGAGGGATGTACATGCATCATGCAGTGCAGCTGATGTTAGAATTGTCACTTGCTCTACATCCTTCACACATTCCAACTGCACAGTTCCTTAAAGACTTGGAACATTTAGTAGTTTTGTTGCTTCAACATGAGAAGTATGAAGTTGTAAATGTTGCACTTAGTTTCCTGGATGCTGTTCTAAGTGCAGGAGATTTCTTGTTAGAAGATGAGAATAATTCCACTGTACTGATGAATGACAGTTTTTTAAACTATGTGAAAGAGTGGGACAGGAACCATGAAGGAGCACTGGCCAATTGGTTGAGATCTTCACTGGCTGTTGGAGAGATTTTGATAAGGCAGGTGATGTATAAGGAGCAGAATATTTTTACAGAGTGTTGTTGGAAAGCATTCTGTGTATTGAGCCATTGTCCAAAGGCTCTCCTGAGTGTGGAAACTGGAACTGAAGCATTGTTGAAAGATCTTCTTCACCGCTGTCGAAAGGAGTATGAGGGTATTGGCTGGACTGTGCTGAAATGTGCTGGTGCCCTCATCAAGGTTATGCAGCAGGAGAATGTAAGTTGTGAAAACATGTAAGCTGTTTAGAATGTAGTGTCAGATAAAGTTACTTTGCTTTTGTGAATTACATAATGATATGGAGACAGGTTTGAAAGCTTCATATTATACATATGAAGATAATAGAAGGGAATCAGATTATCCATGAATTCAGATTACTTTTGTGTTAAATTTTGACATCCCATTATGATGTCATTGAGGAAGGTATTATATATTGGACGGTCACATAACCCTTTTTATGTTCTATCTTATCGTTATTTATATATACAACCTGTTTTGGCCACAGGGGCCATTATCAATTATTGTCATTAAAATAAATGTGGAAAATTTGTTGGTCTATAAACAATAACCTGTACCAAGAATGAGGTCTTATTCCTTAATATAAGTTTTATATTTTATAACATTGTAAGTTTCCTGAATATAATTAACCTGAAGCATCAGTGATTGCAATGAAGTTATGCAGAATTGTATTAAATTTGTCCTTAAAAATTGAAATAGAGAATTAAAATTGAAGAGAGTACTCCTTCCAAATTAATAGTTCCAGTATATTACTTTCCTCTTATTTTAAGTGGTCTAACAATATGATGATATAATCTAGGGCTGCGAAAACCCCAGTGCCAGGTCACACTATTCCTAATATTTTTGGGTCCTCAGTGTGGAACTTGCTTTGTGGCTCTGTGTTACCTTTCTGGCACCTCAGATTTTGAAGCGACTCCTAGATATTTCACAGATTTGTGCCCCCTGATTTAATTGATTTTTACATATGGGTTCCAAAATTCAAAACACTCGCTTGGAACTACTGCAGCAAGTTTTGTGGAAATCATTTTTAATTACAGGCAGACCCCCGTATCCGCAGGTAATATGTTCTAAGACCTACCACGGTTACATGAAACCACAGATAATATGAAACACTATATATAATGTGATATAACGTGATATTTGTGTAACATACATAAATACAGTAAAGTTTAATTGATAAATTACACACAGTACATTACCAACATTAAAATAAAGTGTAATAAAGAGGGATACCCTCTTTCTATTCATATCTTCCACCCAGAAATTTAAGGCTTTTTCCACCTGCATTAAAACTTTATCACACTCTATAACAATAACTTTTGCAGTTTGCAGTGCAACAGAAAAACTAGCACAAATTTTTTCTTTGTTCTTCATCACTTCACGAATGGAAGATTCATTCTTGCCATACAACCTGGCAATTTTGCATATGATTTTTTTTCTATTTCAATCATGTCCAGAATTTTCACTTCCTCACTAATGGAAAGGACATCACGGCTTCTAGAAGCACAACCAGGATCACTACTCTTACACTTTGGGGCCATTATTACGGTAAATAAGGGCTTTCTGAACACAAACACTGTGATAATGTTGCAGCTAATTGGAACAGCAAGAATGCCAGAAGCAGAATGGTGGCAAGTTTGCGGGGAGGCGTGGGTACGGGGACAGAGGAAGATGAGTGCATTTGGGCTGCTGGATTTCACCATGTCACAGCCCATTCTTGCTTGGCGCATGTTTTGAAACTTATGAACCATTTATTTCTCTAGTTTTTCAAATTTTTTGGGGGCCCTGGTAAATTGCGGATAACTGAAACCATGGAGACTGAATCCATGGATACAGGGGTCTGCCTGTACTTGATTTTCTGACAGGTGTATTAAGAAGTCCAAGGTTAAAACAGGGTTGACATACTCAGTGCCAGTTGTGATGTGAAGGTTTGTATGGCTTAAAAATTGTGAATGTTTGGTATGGTATTTCGATCCATTTGAGTGGGTTTGTTGTTACTGTGACATGTCACATGTTCTGACTGTTGATGGAGAAGGTGACCTCCAAATATTAGGGGTGGATGCAGTGTTTGAAATATGTAGTTATGGAGGTGGGCAAGGCATGATCTCTGACTGCAACTAAAATGTGACAAAAGGCTAAGCCATGACAGAAGAACATGAGATCTGAAACTTGGAATATAAAGAGTCTCAGTGGAGCATGCAAATGCCAGTATAGTACCTCCATCATGTAGGTCCAGATCTTTTTCAATTCATTATTCACTAATCATCCTGTCACTGAAGGCTATTTTATCTGATTAAGACAGTGGTAAATTTATGGAAATAAATATAAATAAATAAAATCAGGCCGATCCCAGTGGCCTTGCAGTCTAAAGCGTAGGTCTGCAGCCACTTCATTGTTGCGATTGTGGATTTGAGTCACGCTTAGAGCATGGATGTTCATGTCGTTTGTTTGTTGTGTTGTTGTGCAGGTAGTGACTTGTGTGATGAGCTGATAATTCACTGAGAGGAGTCCTACAAAGTGTGTGTGCGTGTGCATGTGTGTGGGCACGCACGTGTGCAATTGTATGTGATCTTGAACAATAATGAGGTGGTCTTGGGCTAATTTGGTTGTGCCTCATAAAAAAAAGACTGTGATAGGACCCATATGGGATGTTAGTATACATTCTAAGTCAGTTCTAGTCTGTACCCTCATTTTAATTTTATTTTTATCCTCTCTTATGAATAACTATCTTACTTTGTTATAGTTTTTTCTGCCTAGTTACTAGTTGTGAGATGTGAGGCTTGATTTGAATGTGATCAATTATAAATAAATAAATTAATTAATTAATTAATGTTAGAGTACTTTGTTGTTATTTGTTCGTTGTGTTGCTAGAAGAGATAGAAGGAATATTTATTTGGCAGGCCTACAGATATGAAAGAACAGTACTTAAATCTTACCCAGAAATAATCACAGTTGTTATGATAGAGTTAAGGGTAATTATACATATACTGCTCACATTTACAGATTTTAATCTTGAAACTGTATAATATTGGAGTGAGAATGCATATATCTCATTTTTTATATTCATCAGTCAGCAGTGATCCTCCAAAAATTTGTGAAGATTTTTGAAGTCTCTTGTACCCATATGTACTTAAGTGAAGCCTCCGCCCATCTGGATTTATGCATAGATCAGATATTTGTTTAATTAAAATACAGTTTTCCATATTGCTGCATGACTTAGATCATGGAGTTGTGGTTGTCAGAAATTTATCTACATTAGTAAGAAACAGGAATTGATTATACCTGTCACATTATCCCTGTCCAAAAGATTATGTGGAGCTCTTGAATAAGTGACTGATTACAGGTCTTATTTTAGCAAGTTTTGTACACTGTCTGTACAGACACCTCCATCAACAGGAGCTGCCAGTGAGATGTGCCATACCTTGATTGAGTTTTCCTCGGCAGATAAGTGTTCGACATGTCGACTGACTGTGGCAAAGATCTTGCTGGACAACCCTTCCTGGCTACAGGGCACAGTGACATTCCTCTCAGGTATGGATTGCTTTAAGTACAATTCACCTGTAGAGTAGGCATGGTGGGTTCCAATATAGCCTCAACAGTACAGAGATTGCCCATAGACTGAATGACCAGGGTTCAGTTTCTGACAGGCATGGAAATTTCTTTTACAACCAGATTCAAACTGATTCCAGGACCCACAAAGCCTCCAATCCAGAGGATTGTTATGGGATATGGCGAGAGGGTGGCTGGATACCAAATACTCACCCTCCCCCTTATTCTTTTCTAATATATCCAGTGTGCTAGTGGGAATTCTTGCCATGGTGGTAAAGTGAAAATGGTGGTTTTTGTCACTTGTCATAGTGTTCCTTGTGTTATTGAGTTAGTCTAAACTCTAGTAAGTCTTTTAGAAAGTGTCAGGAATTTCAGTTTTACTTGCTTTAGCTCTGTCCTGCTTATGGGATTTCCATTAGTACAGACTATGAAAGAGACTGTGGAAAATAACATTTTATGATGATTATGTCTTATTTGTCAGTCTACCACTTCAACCCACAGGAATTTTTATTTAAACATCATGGTCTAATTAACCCTCCATTGCCAGTCATGGTGCACTATATGGTTGTGAATGCATTTAAAGGTGCTGTAAATTTAAAATGCCTGCATCCTGGGCAGCAGTTGGCAATTAAACTCCACTGCCATTGAAGGGTTACAGAAGGTGTTTTCAAGCAAAGAGAAATGCTGATAATGGAAGGGCGCAGTGGTCCTAACTTTCCCTATCATTGGTACAGCTTGCAGTTTCCTTATACTTGTATATATGTAGTTTGGCATTGCCATGCTTTTGTCCAAAGTTCTTTGTAGAAGTTCATACAACATAAAAAGTTTGGGATCCACAATTTTTTGAGTTACCTGCAACACGTAATAAAGTGATGCAATAATTTTAATTGGTATTGCATATGTTATCATTTTATGAACTTAATATGTTCCATATTTGTGCACTAAAGGAATGTTTAAACTTACATAATAAAACCAACAAATGCACATACATAAAGTATGTTTTATCACATATCAATAATTACCATCATATTTTGATTGCTTTTGTGATCATCATCAGGCTGACTTTACAAGTACTAAGAATACAACTAACTACCAAATTATGTAAGTGGAGCTACTCAGGCCAGAAATTCTCCATATGATCACAAAATGTCAGCTTGTGCACTGTTAAAATCAGATAAAATCTATTTGTTAAAAGCAAATGAAACTGTGATCTTGCCTGTGTGGAATAAACAGAGTGTATATTAGCCACATACAACAATACACAGAGTTTTATTTCTTTTTAACATCTAAGTTTTATCTGACTGCAACAGTACCTAAGCTGAAATTTTGTGATCATGTGGAGAATTTGAGGCATTTATTGTAACATTCTGTGGTTCCACTTATGTAATTTGGAAGCTTGTAAAGCTACTCTGATGATGATCATAAAAGTGGTTGAAACATGTTGGTAATTAATAATATGTTGAACAACATATTTTATACACATGAAATTGTTTGTTATATTACCTAAGTTTAAATAGTGATCATTTTATCTTCATTAAATTTTATTTTTCAGTCCTGGATGTCTGTGTGCTGTGGACTGTTGTTATGACATTGCTAGATGATGATTGTGCTCATGTCCGGGAGCTGATTTCCAGTCTCGCAACACAGCTGAACTGTACCAAGTTGCCTGTAATGCCACAGAGGGCAAGGGAATTGCTGGTGGAATATTTTGTTAATGTAATGATGAATCTGGATGCCTTGATGTGTGTTGTGTGTCTTGTGGCATGGTGTCTTGGTTTCACTACCAGTGACTGTGAAAGTGAAGTGCTGGAGGTAAGAATAATGTTAATGTAGAATATTATGAAGTCTAGATTGTTTTGTATGTAACTGCATTTAAGCTTTCTCTCTTGGTGAATCATTGTAATTGTTGACATTGTGGCATGTACGATGGAACCTTTTTATGCCAACAGTAATGTCAGTGGATACAAAACCACACATAAGGAGATTTAATTTTTGCCCCTTCTTTTGGGAACGATCTCCTCCTCCAGACAGGCTTCTGTGTCTTCTTTTCTCTTTCTCTCTCTCTGGTTGTCACCTTGCACTGTCACTTTTGTCAGGGGAAGCAGTGAGAATAATTTATCAGTGCACTTAAGACCAACATGAGCACAATTGGTTATCTCAGCTTACCCTAGCAATACTGCCAATTACTGACTGGAGACATGAATGTGGCACTGTGATCCCTACCACGGATGTCAGTGTAATTTATCATGCAGCACCAGTAGGTAGCAGATTTGTTTAGTTTCCATTAGACTAGTTTGCATGATAGGCTCCACAGATGTCAGAGTTCATCAAAGCTGTTGTTTCCTGTGTAATACTCAGAATATATGACATTCCTTCCTGTAAAAGGTGCCACTGTCCCTGAGCCATGAAGTTCAAGCATCATCTGTCAAAATGGAGGTACTGTTAGAATCCCGTTTCCAGTCAGCAGGGCATAGTGTAACACACATTGATTCCCAAGTGTGTTTGATCATGTGTTTGAGACAATTTGCCTGATGCATCTTGAAATTCGGGCAATCAAAGACCATGTCCCCTGCATGAAAATCGGCCACTGCTTATGTAGCAGGAGCTCACTAAGTATTGTAATTTAGTGCTTTCCTTCCCATGCTGATCTTGCATCATGTGACTTTTGTGTCTTATGCAATGGATATACAAGTGGTTAACTGTGAATGCTAGGATAGGTGTGTGGCAGCTGAAGGAAGGTACTTGTATAAAGGCTGCTTACTGTTGCTGGATTGAAGAATAGGAATCTGGCCAAGAATGTTTTGAAGCCACTGTATATTAGTATTTTACTCCACACCTTTCATTTTATTTCATCAGCAATGCCTACATAGTGAACTCATTCATTGTCACTAACCTGTGCTAGCTGAAACAGTTCACATTAACATGTATGCTGTTTGTAATCATATTTGTTAAGTTGAAATTGCATTTTAACAGACCTTTCATGCACTGTTGGTGTTACTTCTAGGATCGAGTGTTCGACAAAGGTGAGATGAACGTATTTGCTGAAACAACCGTGTTGGCAGAAGTTGTATGCTGCCAGTTGAAGAGCATAGTGTATAGAGAAGACAGATCTGAGTTACTTAAAACTAATCTACCTGAAAAAGTGAAGCACTGGATGTTGCATATGTGCTGCCCAGATGTGTCAACTGAGTTGTATGGTGAAGGACCTCTTACTTTAGCAGAATTTATTAAGGAAAGAGAGAGAAAAGCTGCTTACCCCACTGGTGACTCTCACTTTATATTCGTGAACTCAAAAACTGAGCATCTTACAGCGTACAAAACTAACAAACTTACTGATGCTGTATGTGGAGCACTGGAAACACAGTAACTGTGTTTGTGTTTAGTTGGTACTGTTTTTAGATTTAAGACATTTATTTTTAAGGTGACATCAGTGACTGTTGTTTGTTCTATATATATATAATAGATTACTGTTTTACATTGTAACATATCAACTTCTTTTACTTGGTCAAGAATAGAATTTAAAATACCTGATCACAGAATTAGAATACATAAATTATTTATATACTGTTTTCAAAGCAACTTTTGTGTAAAGTGATTATGATGAAAGACCTGTTGCCACTGTTGTGAGTCATCATGTTTGTTGCAATAGACATCAAAGCCAATAACTGGACACATCATAAGCCAGCTCACATGGTGACCTTATAACATACATTCCTAAGGTTCATTTCATTATGAATCCTGTCTTCATGGTGTTTCAAGAGGCCTTGTTCTAAAAGATTTTTCTACCAGAATTAATTGAAATTTTTCCTTTCCTTATCCAAGCAACATAACTGTAGTACATTGTAAAATATTGTGATTTGCTTTGCCTGACAATCCTAAGTGAGTTGTATAAAGCATGAAGTACATCTCAGAGTAAGAGACCACATTTTTCAACCATGCAAAACCGAAGGTAACCAGGGGTCCACAACTATTCCCAAAAGTCTAGGAGCCACCTCCAAATTCCAGGTGCCAGGAAGGTAACATGTAGGTAGTTGATACTGGGGACCCATAATTCTAAAGTCTTGTGGGACATTGCAACTTGTCATTGGGGTTATAGTTCCCCCAGTGTTTTGAAGGATCATAGCATCCTCATCTTCTTGGACTGCTTGGCCCTCAATATGAATATGTTATGATCTATCAAAACATCAGGAACTGTAACCCCCAACAACGAAGACCTGGATCTCATGCAACACTGCCATAAGAATCTCACATCTCAGAATTTCCGTGGTTTTGTTTATGGTGGCTTTGTTTTTGCCCAGTAAATTAACATTATGTATAAAAGATGACATGATTTTTCAAAAATATTACAGAATTTGTCCAAGTTCACAACCTTTGGAAACATTTCTTAACATGCTAGTTTCTTGTAATGATAGGGGATTGTTAGCTCCCCACCCAATGCTCTTAATAGAGGACTTCCCCTTGTTGGCTGTTCAAGACATATATCAATATATTTGCTACCCTGTCCAAAGGCTGTCTGCTCCATCTGCACCTAAGAATGGGCCATGCTTTGGTGATGGAGGATTCACTTCACTTAGAAAGAACATGTAAAGTGATTATTTGATATCCAGTAATCTTTAGTGTTTTAAAATCATACAATATGCTAGTTTCTGGAACACAGTAATAAAAAGTATTTCATGAATGAAGTTTCTTGATATGTAATATTCTTCACTCCCGATTCATGTCCAGGACATTTGCATGTGGAAAGGCTGACTTACTGTATCGTGATGTCCACATATTATACAACCTGAAACTCTTGAACCAACTGACTGATTTTAATGAACTTGTTGTACCAATAGAGATGAGTATTTTTTCCACAAAATATTTTGAAGTTATAATTTATTAAGTGAACTGAATACTGTAACAGACAGATAAAATACCTCTAACACTCATACGCCACTTGATCTCTTACAGTACTGAGACAGTGTGATGTCTCAAAAAGATGGGCAATATACATATAATGTAACACTGAAGTGTGTTTGCGTAACCATTACTGCTCGCAAAGAGCAATAAGTATTAAATATTAAAAGTGCGTGTCTGTATTCTTGGCTTAGTTATCCAGCACACAAAGGACATTCGCTGTACTGTACTGCCGTCTGTGGCCTGTCTGACTTTAGCGTATTTTTTCAGGTTATCTCATAAATGGCACAATTTTTGGAAAACATTTTTTGAACATAAAATGTATGTTTTGATTTTCTCTAGAACTTCTGTTGGAAACATTTCTCATTCTAAAAAGAATTAAGAGAGATGTTATCATAAATGTAAATAGGTCTTCATGTTAAGTCCCCATTCTTCATGTCAGACCTTAATGAAAGTTGAATTTACTCGAGTGTTTTTCAAAAAATCCTCAGACATCAAATTGCATGAAAACATGTTCAGTGTGAGCCGAGTTTTTGAATGCAGACAGACAGACATACATCACCACGCTAATAGTCACTTTTCACAATGCTGGGACTGTGCCTAAAAAGGTGAATATTGCAGCTTACCTGTAGACTTTAGAGTGAGTTAAAGAATGGGAAGTTTTGTTGATACAAACAAATGAATTCCATTGCACCATATGTAAATTACTTCAGCTTTAGAAAGCAGGTTATGCAGCAAAGAAAACAACAGTATCGAACTGAACATTATGCATATATTTCATACGATTATCACATCTTTTCTTTTTCTTTAAGTTACGTCTGCTTTAGTTAGTTGTTATGTGATAACTAATATTCACAATACATGTAGTCATACTTTAGGTTTCCGACTGTAATACATAAAACATTTGAAAGCTTAATATTGTGTGTATTACAGCTTTTTTATCCTGCCAAGTAAAAGCTGCAGCAAAAGTATACCATTGTAATATTAGAGTGGTACAGAACAGAATAGCCAGAAGATTTATCATTAAATCTTTTTAATGTATCCCTCTGTGGTCAATACAGCCCTCACCGGATCACATTGAGAAATTATATATCAGCACTGGAGACTCCCTAGATTTATATAATTCTGCAATAAGATGCTATAAAATTATCTTGTGTCCATGTGTAAATAATACAAGTACAAGGGCAATGTGTCTCTGAAAGTTCTTTACAGTTTTAATATGTTACAATTTTAACACTGAAGATAGGTGCAGGAAATGATGACTATGGACCTGTGGCAGATATGGTAGTCAGTTTTGTGACCTGGTTTACTGTAGTGCTAATTATATGGACAGTGAGTGACATATGTGTGGGAGGGATGGATCAAATACTTCATCTGTTTCAGCTGGTGAATAAGATCTGTGAATGTTCTGGCAGTACTGTCATTAACAAATGCAATAATCTTTATGTGTAACACCCGGTTGTGACATATAAAGTAAAAAGGGGAGAAAGATGGCCAGTCTGTCACAACTACACATTTGCAGAGTCTTGCTGTATATTGTGTAACACGTTTCAGTTTGCGATAAGAGCCATCATCACACACTATAAAAATACCTGTAAAAAAGAGCACTTGCATACAACACAATACAATTTCAAGTGATTCAAGTCTCGACTGTTCAGTATGTTGTGTGTTTGAAAAGCCAAAAATGGATTAGTAGAAACAGAATTTTGTGTGTGTGTATATATATATATATATATATATATATATATATTGGTATATATTAGAAACACTATACAGTACTTCATTTAAGTGAAAGGAAGGTCCTTTTGTATTATACAGACCTCTAAGGGATGGAAATTTGTAACTGAAGAGATTTAGTTCATACATTTGTGTGCTGATTTCTTCAAAGAGAATGTATAGTTCAGCAAGTAAGAAGGAATGGCTTACTTTGTGGTTATCTGGACATAAAGTATGGTCTAGTGAAGTGTTCTTTGTATTCAGTTTTACTTCTTTGCTTGTTCAGTTGAGGAATTGACAAATAACTTAAACAAAATTGTGTATATGGAAACTATATTCCCCCTCCCCCCCCCACCTCGAAGTTTATATCATATACAATTCAGGAAGCCTTAGTAATCACATAATAAACAAACAGAATGTAACCCTGGTAAATATTAGATGACAACTTTCACTTCCTGTGTCACAGAAGTACTGCAGGATGGCATGCAGTATGAAGCTAGTTACAGTTGAGTTGAGTACTATGTGTTGACATCAAAGATTGCAATGGGGCCAACTATGTTTATTGTTTAACGCATTACCTTTGTTTCCTTATAAATGTAAAATTTCTCTGTGGTATCAAGATGTGGATCTTTTGTACTTTCACGTAAAATTTATATAATGTTATGAGTAGTTTCCTTGGGATGTCCATTTTCAACATGTTGTGTAGATTTAGAATTGTAGTTATTATTTCAAAATGAATGCATATATGCATGTTCACTACATCAGGTCAGGAAATTCCATTTTCATCTCTTCAAACACACAACATTTTGAATGTTGAGATCTCAATCACTTGAAATTGTATCTTGTTGTAAGCAAGTGATCTTTCTACAGGTATTTTAATAGCGCTTGATGACGGCTTCTAGCTAAAGCAGAAACGTCACACAATGTACAATTAGGACACTTGAAAGGTGTAGTTGTGACTGACTGCCTCCCTTTCTCAAATTCAATAAATTTTATTTCTGGGATGTTATGATTTTACTAACTGTCTTACATCGAGGAACTTAAAATTCTTTAGTGAAGACACTGGAAAAGAGACACAGCAATGTCTCTGTAATTGGTTAATATTTCCCAGCAGTGGATCTGTGTTACAAATAGCCTGTTAACATGATGATACATATTTAATTGGAGGCAGTGAATGCAATGTGTGCCATGTCCTTTGGCCTTTTTCAGTCATAACGCTGTAATTAACACATAGCAGCCACTGTGTGCATGGATGATGACACTGTAATTTAAGGAATGACCAAGTTCAAAAACTGGCAGTTTCGAAGATTTTGTTTGTGGTTAAATTTTTAATGGGACAGTAATGCCATTTTTACCCTTTGTCACTATTAAAATACTGCCACATTTCTATATTTGTCCTAGCATTTACCTGGAGAAATCAAGATACTTCAGCAGTGTTAGCAGAACCAGCAACATTCAAGATGATCAGAAGGTGTACACGCTTGGAGTCTGTATTACCTTTTAGCTACTCACTACATTTGATTGTTCCCTTCTCACTTATGTTCGAGGGTTGTGACTATCAACTTAAATAGGCACTGGTATCATCCAAAAAACACATAATGCACCTGTAAGCATGTTTTAAACTCCTCCTCAGAAGTGGACACAGAAATGAATATATTCACAGTATTTAGCAAAATTCAGTCTCTGGAAGCAAGTACGTTACATAATACAGTGGTTTCCAGTTGAGTTATACAGCATCAAAATGTAAACATGACTGTTAACTGTAATGAAGTATACTATACTAAACCTTAAATGTAACTCTGTCCTAAATGCTGTCTGCCAGTTTAATATTTGTTCAACATAAATTAAACACCCCCAAAAATATATACATGGACACAGAATTAAAGACTGGTTTTATTCAATCGGAGAAGACCTTTAACAATAAAATAAACATAAATAATACATTATAGTAGCAAAATGTATCACTTATAAACAACAGCCCTATAAATTGAACATTCCAAACATTCTGCCATATATATATATACACACACACACACATATATACTTCTTTTCCGTTGATCAGAAGAGCCAAGAAATTACATAGTTAAAGTATATATTTTCACTACCATTCAATAATACTACATATTCAATACATACTATATGTAAAAATCTGATAAACAATGTGTCTAAACTTTGCAATATTCATATACCAAGAATTCCGAATTCTCAAAAACGTTTAATTAACTACAGAGAGGCCCTACAGAATTGCTTTGTCAACAAATACAAGATACATAGGGTCCTTAATTGTGCTTCTTGCATGTAGAAAATTTAGACTCCAAATTGAAGATGTCAGTGAATGCACAATAACATTAGTAATCATTAACATGAAACCAGTGAGAAATGGCACAATAGAATTTCTAAATTAAAATCATCTGGAAAAAACTCATGACATTCAGTTGCATGTTTGACATACTGAAAAGAATGACATGCTGCAATTCATGTCCTGGTTATGTCTTGACATTTTTATAGGAAGTGCCATTGTATAAAGGTCAGAGGTCAACGAACATGTATTATAAATTGAAATGTGTATGCCCCTAACCTATACGTTACTAATTCAGAACCTACACATATATGTTTGTATTCTTTGAGCATATTCCCATTTGTGACAAATAGCAATCAGTATGTAACATGTCAGATATGAATGTACACATTTGCCTCATTCTTTTAATAACAACGACTAAAGACAACTGTTTTGGTAAACAAGTGGTCACATTAATATATGACCATTAGAAGACATTTCTGCTTCAAGAGTTTCCTCTTTATAAAATATTAATATTTTTGTATCTTATCTCTGTTTAATTCTTACATGTTAAGAATTTTACAAGTTGGAACCTCTGAGAAGTTATAAATGGATATAGTATTTTGATATAAGTTCAGTTAACATGTGTTTTGACAGTGAAACAAAACAATCTGGTCTCAATAAAATAAGCCAGGAAGTGTGACCACAGGCATATACAGAACTGCTGTGAGTGTTTTAGTTCAGAATAAATATCCGAGTATGGGCAGTGCATATCTTCCTCTACATCAGTGAAACAATACGGGCATTTTTCAAATTTGCTTGTAATACCGTATGTGTTACCCACAGCCAACTTCTAGATAATATCCTGCACAGTACACGCTATCACATTCATCTCACAGTTTTGGTAGACTATAATAAGTTATTATAGTACAACTTACAGCACCATATGCTGCATCATTGTTTTATACCCAGTACAATCTATGTAATAATGAAGACCCTCATTATAACAAATATACCTAGTATAATACATTTATGAGTGCTATCACCACTATGCAACAAGCTCTTATAAAACACAGAATATTAAATTTACTGAATTTTACTGTAGGTAGGGTTTAATGTATTCTGTCCAAAAGGAATCTGAGTATTTGCCTCAAACAAAATTATGAAAAATACTGAAATACTTGCACTTGATAACAGACATTCTACACAATATAATTCTTCTTCTTCGGTGGCACTACAGCCCGGGGTGTGCCTTGGCCTCCTTTACAATACGCCTCCAGGCCTCTCGATCCCTTGCTCTGTCTCTCCATTCGTTTATTTCCATCTTTCTCAGGTCCGTGGACATGTCATCCAGCCATCTCATATTTGGTCTTCCTCTTCGTCTTGTCGCATACAGCTTTCCATACAACATCTTTTTTGGAATTGCGGTGTCTTGCATTCTTTCTATGTGACCAAGCCATTGTATTCTTTGCCATTTAATGAACCCCACAATGTTCTCCCCCTTAATTATAGCTTCTAATTCATTGTTTCGTCGAATTCTCCATAATTCGTTTTCTTTCGCTGGTCCATATATTTTCTGCAGTATTTTCCTTTCAAATACTGCTAATGCTCTTTCCTCTTCCATGGTTAGTGTCCACGATTCTGAACCATAGGTAACCACTGGGCGTACCAACATGCGGTATATCTGCAACTTGCTGCTGTTAACCAGTTGTCTATTTGCATAGTAGGCCTTATAGCCCATCATAATTCTCTCTTTTATGCATTTGTTATTACTGTTAGTGTTACCAATGATATTTCCCAGGTACTGGAAGCTCTGAACTGCTTTGAATGTTTTACTTCGAATTTGTAGATCCCCAGCATTTCTCCTATGTTCGTAAGTGGATGTAATCATATATTTAATTTTATTTTCATGTATTTCCATTCCCAGTTTACTTGTTTCCTCTTCTAGGTCCAGGTACACTTTGGTTAGTTTTTTCTGTGTCCTTGCGACGATCACAATGTCGTCAGCGTATGAACATATTTGACTAAGTTTTGTGAAAATTGTACCTCTCTGATCTATCTTCTGGACTCCATGATGTAGGGCTAGAGTGAACAGGGTGGTAGAAAGGCCGTCACCCTGCCTAACGCCTGCATTAAATGTAAAACTATTACTCAATTTATTGGTTACCTTCACCCTTGCTGTAGTATTCTTCATCGTCATCCTGACCAATGTGATTAGCTTATATGGGATCTTCATGTCTTCCATTACC
>Ga0123354_10000360_pt1 | contig 43014 bp, 39 predicted proteins | sample TergutLab28metaG_2_FD_97872 | JGI IMG/M metagenome (GOLD analysis project Ga0123354, IMG submission 97872) | Labiotermes labralis P4 segment gut microbial communities from Petit-Saut dam, French Guiana - Lab288 P4 | ecosystem: Host-associated > Arthropoda: Insects > Digestive system > Gut ... | reverse complement strand
GGGTTTGTATCGCCTGGGTTCTGCTCGGGAATGAGTTTTCTATTGTGGTGGAGGGCTTGGATATGGTATTGTTCATATGGCAAGAGTAAGCTTTGGTTATTAATGTGTTTTAGTAGAGTCATAATATTGTCCATGGGGCCGTATTCGTGTCGGTTTTGAAGAATGTGTAGTGCGTATGCTGATTGGGGATTGTTGCTTCTGATGTAACGTATACGCTCTTTGTAACTTATGTTTAGGCTGCGGCTAGTCTGGCCTACATACGACAAATTGCACGTGTTACATGTCAGTTGGTAGATTCCCCATTGATTGTGGAGTGGGGTGTGATCTCTGGGTGGTTTTATCCGGTTAGCTATGGTATTGCGGCATTTATATGTTATCCTTATGTCTGTGTTTCTGAACAAGTTCGTTATCTTGCGTATTTGTGGGGAAATGTATGTGAAGGTCGCCCATTTCTTGTTTTTTTCTGTCTTGTGGTGAAGTGTGTTTTGTTCTATGTTCTATCTGGTGCCTTAGTTTGTGTATCATTGCAGGTGGGAAACCGTTTTGTTGGGCGATATGTAGGATAGTTTCCCATTCTCTTTTTTGTTGTGTTGTTTTGAGCGGTAGGCTGAGCATCCTAGTTATGTGATATATATATATAGGCCGCCAATTTGTGTTCAATAGGGTGGGTGGATGTGAAGTGTATGGTGGTATCTGTGGTTGTCGGCTGCTTCCTGTATATGTCTATTTCTATGCGCGTGTTTCTTCTCGTGATTGCGAGGTCAAGAAAATTGATGTGGCCATCTGACTCTAGTGTGGGGTTGAATTGTAGATTTCTGTGGATAGTGTTGGTGTATTGTGTCAGGTAGTCATGTTCGGTTGCTTCGGCATCCTAGATGATAAGAATGTCATCTATATATCTGGTGTAAAACAGTATGTGTTTGGTGTCTATGAGGGGTTTGATGTAGATTTGTTCCAGGTGTTTTAGGAATAATTCAGCTATGGTGCCCGATATGGGTGAGCACATGGCTATTCCTTTACCGGGTTGGTAGATTTTTTCTTGGAATATAAAGTAATTTTGTTGCAGTATTTCTCCAAGTAGTGTATAAATTTGCGCTGTGGTTTCTGGGTCATTATGCTGTAATAATTGCGTAGTGGTTATGTCAATGGTTTCTGTGATATGTATGTTCACTATAGGTCTTTTATGTCCATTGTTATTAGTCTGTGTTTGTTGTTAATGTTGAGTTTCATCAGATCTTGTGCTAGGGTTACTGAGTTAACTACTGTGTACTGGTTGCCTAGGTTTAGGCGCTATTGCAAGATCTTGTTAAGCCTTTTGGCCGCTTTGTACGAAGGTGCGTGCATGTTATTAATTACTGGTCTGATCGGGTTGCCTTCTTTGTGAAGTTTTATTGTGCCTTAAGTGTGGCCGAAGCAACCGACCACGACTACCTAACACAATACACCAACACTATCCACAGCAATTTACAATTCAACCCCACACTAGAGTCGGATGGCCACATCAATTTTCTTGACCTCACAATCACGAGAAGAAACACGCACTAAGAAATAGACATATACAGGAAGCCGACAACCACAGATACCACCTACAGTTCACATCCACCCACCCCATTGAACATAAATTGGCGGCCTATAGATATCACATAACTAGGATACTCAGCCTACCGCTCAAAACAACACAACAAAAAAGAGAATGGGAAACTATCCTACATATCGCCCAACTTGTATCGCGCCATAGGGCTCATTGAAGAGAGAATTTCAGTGTCCAAAGAAAGGGAGCGGTTAGAGCAGGACCCGCGCGTGAGTAGTTGGTATCGAGTTGAAACCCGGGAGGAGCACCCCTCTGTTCGACACAAAAAGGACAGGCCAGGGACACGGCCTGTGAAGTGTTGGGTGTGTGGCCAACCCGGGCATTACCGGAGGGACTGCCCCCCAACGGACCGCCCAGTCGGGAAACAGGCAGTGGCCCGGAGGTCAGACGGCCCCCGGGGCAAGGTTCCCAGGCAGTTTGCATAAGGTTGCGGCCGCTCCCTCCGAATCGTCGTTGTGGGTGATGTTGATCCTTCGAATAGGGGAGGTGCCGGCGCTGATACTGGTGCCCTGTTTTCTTGTTTCCGGGCAGAAGTGTTAGAATATTTGTTTTTGCGGGGACAACCGTGCAAATTCTCATCGTGTGGGGTATCGTGCACCCTCGCAGATGGGACTCGCTGTAGGGTTCGAGACGCTGTTAAGCTCCGTGTTAAGTTGTTGGGGTTTGCGTGGGACCACGAGTTTAAGGTGCTAGAGCGGGGGCCTTTCCCCGTTATTTTGGGTTTAGATTTTCTGTGTCGAACCCGGATGGTCGGTGATGTGTCCTCCAGGAAGTATAGTTTAGGATTTGCTCCCGCCCGTTGTGGGGTGTTTGGTAGTCGGCAGGGAACTAAGGAGGGAGAGCCCTATCTTCAAAGCTTGGCGGCCGAAGTTTCGCAAGGACCTGGAGGGGTGAACGCCTCTTCTATTTTGGTGGATATTTCCTAGTTGTTCTCTTCGACGGTGGGCACGGCTCATTGCGCCGCATACGAGATAGAATTAACGGATCCCTTGCCGGTTCGGTCACCGCCGTATAGATGTGCTCCACCAAAACTAAACGCCTTTAGGACGATGGTGGACGAGATACTTGAACGAGGGGTGGTACACACCAGTAAATCCCCTTATGTCAGCCCGGCTTTTTGGTGCCAAAGAAGGGGGGATTTTCTATTAGTAGTGGACTATCGTAAAGTAAATTCCAAGATCGTGTTTGATTCATATCCTATGCCGAATATAGATCAGGCTTTGGAACAATTTCATGGTGCTACCTTTTTTTCTGTGTTGGATTTGAATTCGGCGTATTACCAGATACCGCTTTCGGCCCAGTGTAGGCGCATCACTGCCTTTTGTACTCCGTTCGGGTTGTTTGAGTTCAACAAATTACCCATGGGTATTAGTGCTGGTTGCCAAGGTTTGAGTAGGGTCATTGACGAGCTTTTCGCCAATCTCAAGGGCAAATTTGTGTTTAATTTTCTCGATGATTTGGTGGTTTACTCTTCGTCGACCGAGAACACGAGCGGCACGTGCGCGAAGTTCTGAGTAGGCTCCAAAAGGCGGATTTCACCCTGAACCCGGACAAGATGGTGTTAGGGGCCTCTGAAATAAAGTATTTGGGACATCTTCTTTCGCGACGCGGCGTCCAGATCCTGCCCGAGAGAGTAGTGACCATACAGAAATATCCGCGACCCACGAACCTGAGGTCACTGAGGAGGTTTGTAGGAATGGTAGGTTTATACACCCGATTTATACCGGGCTCTGCGGACGTCGTTGGTGTTTTGCATGGATTAAAGAAGAAAGGAGTTAGGTTTGAGTGGAATGAGCAGCACCAATCAGCGTTCGAATCTTTGAAACGACCTTTGTGCGAAGCGCCAGTGCTGCAAATTCCGAACTTTGACAAGGATTTCGTACTAGAAACAGAAGCCAGCAATCAGGCCGTCTCCGCTGTTCTTCATCAACGCCTCGCGGTTGGGTTGGCCCCCATTGCATTTTACAGCAGAGTGCTGACGTCAGCAGAACGTGGATATAGAACTTATGAAAAGGGGTGTTTAGCCGTGTTATTTGGCTTGATAAGTGCCGTTCATACCTAGAACGTAAAGAGTTCGAAGTACAGTGCGACAACCTGGCGTTGTGTTGGCTCCTGCGAAGGGTTAAAAATGTAGGACTCCTCGGGAGGTGAATAGTGCGTTTAGCGCCTTTCAATTTCCGGGTTAAACATACGTGCGGCGCAGACAATCTAGTGGCGGACGCCTTATCCCATATGTATTCTGGAGAGGCTACGGAAGACGGTGAAGCATTGTGTGGTGCACTTTTGGAATCTTTGTCCCTGGTGTATTCATCGTTGGATGAGCATCAAAAACAGGACGAATTCTGTAAGAAAATCCAGGACCAAATCCAAGGAAAGTGGACTGGTGCCGAGGGTTTTCAAGTCTATAGGGGCCTGCTGTGCTATTTTCCCAAAAGGGCCAAGCGACGCAGGTGGATAATGCCGCCGATACTAAGGAACATGCTACTCAAATATTATCATGACGCGGTGTTTTCGGCCCTTCTTGGGACCTGGAAAACATACCACAGGATTGCGGCAAACTTTTAGTGGCCGAAAATGCGAGGGGAAGTATTTCAGTATGTAAGAAGGTGTGACTTGTGTCAACGCGCGAAGCCCGCGTAGGATGCGCGGGCACGCAGCCAGCCCGGTCTCACAGCCGATGGACCGGCTGTTCATCGATTTTGTAGGTCCACTCGTGCGAACCAAGAGGGGGAACGTAGCTATTCTGGTCCTAGTCGACTCCTTTTCCAAGTTTGTTTCTCTTCATCCTGTGCGTAGGATGACGTCAACCGCGGTGTTGGACTATCTGGAAAGGGGCTATTTTCCCGTTTATGGGACGCCCAAGTCGATAGTTACGGACAATGCCGGAGTGTTCTGTGGTAAAGAATTCCGGGATGTGTTTTAGGTGGGGTATTGGTCATCTGCCCACCACCCCCGACTACCTCCAAAGTTCATTAGCGGAAAGAGTTCATAGAAATCTGAAATCGGCGCTTAAAATTTACCATCACGAGTCGCAAAATTTATGGAACGACATTTTACCATGGTTAGGGCTGGGCTTAAACACTGCCGTCCATGAAAGCACTTGTAGCCCTCCAGACGTTTTGTTTTTGGGGCGAGAGATGAGGAGTCAGTTGGGATTTATCTCCGAATAAGAATGACAGTAATGCTAAGGCAAATCAGTCGCGGTGGGCTGAAGCTTTCCGCAACCTGTTGGTGGCCAAGAAAAGAGTAGCCAGAAAGTACAATCTAGGGCGTAAAGCCGACCAGTTTTGTGAAGGTAATTTGGTCCATTACCGGTTACATTTAAGTAGCTCTAAGAGTCAGAATATTTCAGCCAAGATGTTGTTAAGATGGTCCACGCCGGTGAAAATTGTTCGAAAGATTGGGCCGAATGTGGTTTTGTTAGCTGACCCCGATACAGGGTCCATTGTTAGAAGGGCGCATGTGAGCCAATTAAAGCCACGTGTTAAGTAATTGTATGTGTTCTATTGTAAAGATGTTGTCACATCTCTATGTTTTGGGCGCCCTTGGATGTCCTCGCCGCCCACGGATGGCCGACCACCGGACGATAGCCCATCCTTGTGACCCGAACCTTCAATCCTGCTGGAACGGATGGATGCTACGAAAGAAGAGGAACGCTGGCTTCCGCTTATGGGATGACGCATACAACCAAATACACCCCATTGCCCCTGCCCTGTCTAGTGGATGGCCCTCTACAGTGAGTGTGTAGTCACGGGGCGGAGTGAAACCTTCTGTTGTGGAAGCCGCGAAGCCAGAGGGCTGGACTGACTGTGATTCTTCGCAGCCCGTTGTGTATTCTTTGGTTTGGGGCAACTAGTTGCCTCCAAAATAAAAAAGGGGGGATGATGAGCCGTGCCCTTGGGGCGGCTCAAGGGTCGTTGCCAGGCGGAAGTCTAGCTGAGCGTACTTCGAGAATTTTCCTTTCCCGTCCTTGGACGGTCGTCCGGTGAATGGGTGCCGTGGGCGAGCGAAAGGGACTGGGGGGAGGGGGCGGTTACACCGGCAACGGTTGGAGAGTAAGAAGACGGACGGAGGCATTGCTGAAGAAGACCTGCACGGGGAATAAACTCTGAAGGAGTCGAAGCGGGACTCCAGGCTGCAACGAACAACGAAGGGGCCGGCCGGCGCAGAATACTCTATTTTTCGTTGGGTAATCCAGCCAAGCACCGGGGCTGGTGTTCGGGTAGGCACGTAAGTTGGAAAACAGTTTTTTTGTGTTTGTTTGTAGTTTTCCAAATTCATAAATTTGGACTGTGGCTCATACCTACCCGACGCCGGCAACCCGTTCTGGGGAGGCTGAAAGTGGCTTGGTGTTTTATACGAATGTGCCTGACTCACGTTCTAAACTTGTAGAGTTTGGTATAGTAAACTTGTTCACACACGCTAGTGGGCGCGTCGTTAAGTTTCAAGAGTGTTTACGAGTGCCACAAGACTCGCCGTCCAGACCGTGCTGTGTGTGTATAAGGACTAAGCACGAGGTAAAGAAATGTAAAGGTAGTTCTAATGCCTGGCAGTGGTTTTGTTATTGTACACAGGCCTCTTTACACGCGCCGGTAGCACGTCCTCAAAAGTTCGTATGAGTTTATGAGCGCCCAAATACTAGTAAAAATTGCTGGGTGTTAAATATTGGGCTGTTTTGTGTATCATTCTGGTGCAATCTGTATACGAGATAGTTTATCTGCTTTATCATTCTGGTGCAATCTGTATACGAGATAGTTTATCTGCTTTATCATTCTGGTGCAATCCGTATACGAGATAATTTATTTGCTTTGTTACTCACCGTACTACCAGTTTGGTTCAGCCTTGGAAAGAGAGTGTAATCTAAGTTTTGTAATTCAAGTATGACGTTGTTTTGTGTTGTTTTCACAATATAATTCTGTGCATCACTATCCTAGAGTTACTTGTCAGAGTTGAAAGTCATTTCCCTAACACGTTCCCACGAGAGACCATCTTTGTGGAGCCCAACCCCCCAGACAGACGGCGGGGATGTACAAAGTGCCGAGCCCTCGTTCTTTTCCTGTTGGTGCCTTCACCCCTACAGGGGTTGGAGACTGCGTGGGCTCAACATAATTTTACAATTAAAAAAATATGCCAAATAATCATAGTTGCACTAAGCACACTACACACCAACCACAGTGTCATGTAATGGCACTTCAAGGACTGACATTGGATTTTTTGCAGTTTAATACCTGCTACTGCCAAAAGAAAACATAAACATGCATAATGTATTATTCAGAGAGGGAAAGCTATATGCAGAAACTGAATACCATAACATTTCTGAATGGAATATTAAGATCACATGAACACTGAATTTAAGAGCAGCATTGGTAACTTCTTTATGGTAATGACCGAAGTGTTTTCTGAGGCTCACAGCACATCATTTTACATTAAGATCCACTGCCCTATGACTGAAATTCATATATAAATATGAGTACAATTGCCAGCACAACTGGAGAATTTGTATAATTCTTTAACAGAATCTTAAAAATCCATACAGTATACCTGTCCCTTGAAACATCCAGATAATAAAGAAGACAATGTGTGTACTGCAGTATTCTTGATGGCCACAATTCAGCAAACTTTGCTGACTCTGATACACCAGATACTTTCTCTGAAAGCAGCTGTTGATCACTGTGCCTGCATCGTGTCAGACATGTCCCCAACCTTCACTTTACGGAACCAATTTGTACAGCAGCCATATCACACTACCCTATCTCCATGTACTCTGACAGGTGGTTATATAATTGGATGCATTTTTCCGTACATTCACATCTTACAAAGATCCATCCTAGAACCATTAGAAAACAAGAAATTACAGTTTAGCAGCTCATTTATACAAGCTGTTGATGAATCCATCCCCAGCATGTGTCTTGTGCAAAGGAGTTAACTCCATAATGAATCAAGGTAACTTCCTGAATCCTCCATCCTTCCTGAGAATTAAATACCACTGCCACAAACGCTGCTGCCACCACCACCAACACCAACAAACAACAACAATCACCATTTCTTCCATTCTTGGCAATTTCTACAAGGTTTATGACACACCACTATCACACACATGAAAGTATACAACAAAACAACAAGACTTAAATGTTGCTCAACACAAGCTGGTGCAACAAAGGAAAGTCACACTTGTTTTCCCACACTGAAAACAATCACCTGTAACATCAAGCCCAACTGGATGCATTCATGAAGTAGGGCAGCAACGTGTAATGGATGTCTTGGTAGGATGCTCATACTGCAGGATATATGTAATCTGGGACCAGGGACCACCAAACAGTCACCTGCCTTCTAAGTTCACATGCACACACTTTTGTTGTTTTGTGAGATGTGAAATGTTCTCATTTATATGAACACATTGAAAATATCTGTCAAATGTCATAATACTGCTGCGGGACTGTTAGAGATCATGTAATTACGTTATGTGTATGTTCCACTTACAAATATATTATTTTTAATAAATCTGATATTAAGGCACTATTAATACCAAAGTTGTATTTTGCATTTTATTTTCATATGGTCTCAAAACATTTCACATACATATAGTGCAACTTCCACTTATTCAATGCATCACTGATAAATTAGTAATTTCTTGCAAGCGGGTGCTCGGCAAAGTATCCACGGCTCTTGAACACCTGTTTTGCCACTTTCTTATAATTCAAGTCATTATTTATAATCGAACCATTGTCAACAGCAAGAATGTTTCTCTTCACTCTAGAATGTGCATCTTGGCAAAAAGTAACTGCCAGATTAATCTGGAAACAGAACACATATTGCAGATAATTTCCTGATGTACCAAATGTAGGACTTAAAAACTCTACGACTTGCCACATTTAACTGAGTATAACAAATGATTAAAGAAAGATCTACACAATAATTAAGAAAATACTACTTTGCTAAAAAAATTATAATAATTTCATCTACACACACATATATATATATTATAATATTAAGGTTCATATATTCTATGTAACACTCTATGTCAATGAAAATTATATTACAGTAATGCCAAAATTTACAACAAACTGAACTATGAAAATGCTTGCTACTCTTTAGTCCCTACCCTTTTTATCTCAATATTCACGTGTCCTGTGAGATGTGAGGTTCTCTCTCACAACGGTGCAGCTGAAGATTCAAGTCTTTGGGGATAATACAACGTGTAACTAGTTACCAAACGGGACAGTCTTACATCGTAAAAGACCTGAATCTGCCCACGCCTCGCCAAAAATCATCACTGTACAGGGCACAGTCATGCTTGAGAAGCTAACACTTGCTCAGTTACTCAAGAAATTTGCTGCATTTCAAGAAACCCATGGATCATTCTAATAGCTTCTCAACAAAAACTCTGCTCCATAGAGTTAGTTAAATGGCAGAGAAGGAAACTGGACATCTTGATCCATAAAGATGGGACTGATATGCTGTCTCAAAATGTAGGTAACAAACCAACCTACGCTGCACAACAAACCACAAGCATGAAGGTAACAAGGAAAAAAATTTCTACTCTAGTGTGCCCTTCATTTTGCCACGAGTGCCGTTGTGACTCATCAGTTCATAATGAATATTTAAACTCTGTCACAGTTTCAGATACTTTATTCTTTATATTATATTCCTTCTTCCTGATGTGTCACTGGAATTTTCCATTGACATAATCCTTCCAGTCGCACTACGACCCTGGGGTTGACTCAGCCTCTAAGAGAAATGAGTACCAGGAATATTTCCTGGGAGGTAAAGGTGGCCAGTGCATAGGGATGAAAAACTTACATGGTAACTGTCTTGAAATTTGGGAGCCTCAACCTTCTGGAACCCTCAGGGCCTGTGCAAACCTGTATAGGGATTGCTTTACCTTTGCATTATATTTTTTCTATTATAATTATGATTTTGTCTTGCATTCTGTTCATGATACATAAAAAAAAACTTTGTTTACACTACACTTACTGCTAGACCAACCTCCTTACTAGTCAGAGAGCTTCTGTTTTTCTGTATAGTATTAACTTTTTTTGTCCAATACAATGTCATAAAATAAGTGAACGCAGAAAATTAATACTAGATTTTTTGTTTTTGTGGTGGTGATAGTAAGGTTATGTCTTCAAAATGTGATACCAAGCAGCTTGGTAGATGGGTTCCGCTGCTACGTTGGTACCTACCTACAAAATTGCAGGATGTCACATCTCAAAGTACTGTAAATCTTAAACACAAATTTCAAACTGTGCTCCGTGACAAACATCTCTATGCCTTTCAAGTGAGGGTATACTTATTCAAGCTGTGTGGATAAAAGTGTTAAAGTGATATCCAGTCTTCAGTGACAGTGTAGGATCATTTGTGCTTCACTTAGGCAATGGACTGACGAACAAACCAGCCCGTTTGAACCTAAACTGATGTGAAAAGACACCCAACATCAGGAAGTTAACTTGGTCTCAGATTTACCACAGTACCTCTTCTTCTGAATTCTGCAATCCAATGCAATACGATCTGGAAGCACGTCCTAATACAGCAGTCATAGCATAAATGTCAATAGCAACATCTGCCAGCCTCTTCAGCATCATCTGTTGGTCAATGATGGTCTGACCGTGACGTGTCAAAACAATTTCTACACCATACTGCAGACGCAAGACACAGTATTCCAGTAATGTGGCTGACACCTGAAAACATTTTGGTTTCCATTTTTCATTAGACAAAAGAGCTCTTTATTAATGAACACAATAATCTGCTATCAAGTGAAAACAATACAGTCAATACCTGTAATGAAGGATGCAGGTAGCCATCCAAGCCAAGATTTAACTTTGGTGAATCACTACTTTGTCGTCTCCTCTGCCACAACTGGTAAATGACAAAATTTGGGTTCATGAGTGGATTTCGTAACTTTTTTACTGTTTCTTGCAACTCTATCCCAGCATGCTGAACTCCTGCAAATGAATTGTTTTAACTTTTTCATGGAACAATTCTCAAGCTGTTTACACATAATTCAGCATCCCAACAAATTTAGCAAGAAACATCCTGAAATATTATAGGGAGGCTATGCATACAGCATCTCTGAACACACACTTATGACTGGTTAACAATTATTTACATGCAAATACAAAAGCAAGAAACATGACACTATGGGAAAACACATATACATTAGAACAGTGGCAACAGGTCCTTCTGACTTCCATTTAGGAAAAACAACTTCAGATTTTAATTAGGGCATCAATAATGTCAGCACTAGTGTTTCAACATTTCCTGAATCCACCCAGACAAACACCAGGTTCCTCTACTATAATTCAACATTTTCTCACTTCATTTAATATTAAATAACAACAGTTTTTACATCGCAAATGTTTTCAAGAGCTGTGACAGTACACATTAAGTCACATTACTGGCCCTTCTCTCCTGGCTACCTTACAGTTTCAAATCTTCAGTACATCAGCTATTGGGCACATTACTATTTGGCTGTGGAGCCATGTTTATGCAGTTAGTTTGGTAACGACTATGAAAGTGTTCAGGTCTTTTTTGCCACCAAACAACAGGAGCAATTATTTATTGTTTGCAAAAGATGTGTGTTAGCTGTATGTAGTAAGGTGCTGTGAGCTAGTAAGTCGTGGAATATCAAGCTGGACACGTTCCCATGGTCTTGCTACAGACTCTTGCTACTTGAGGAAGCAGCAGTTAAAAACTTTAGTTACTTGTTGTTACTGTTCTGTTAATGAAGTAAATGAGTAAACTGTGAAAGGTATTATCTGGAACCTTAGTGACAATCCAAGCCAATCAATGTTTGTTTCCTTATGAGACTACCAGTGCACCCTAGTCATTTTCCAGGTTTAGGTTAGCATTTTCATGGTTTATTCCAGATACATAAAAAACCTGAAACATACGACTTTGTGAAATGCTGGTCAAGATCAATTCTGTGGCAACATCTTCATGCCCCAGTCTGGTCCTGCTGTCACATAGTTTCCTTTAAAAACTTATGAATAAATCATTGACAGAAAGCACATATACCCATCAAAGCTATGAAGATTCTTAGGATTTCATTTGTTCCTTCAAAAATCATTGCAATGCGGGCATCTCTAAGGATTCGTTCATATGGGTAATCCTTCATGTAACCCAATCCTCCAAGAATCTGTAGACATTCACTGACACCATACCAGCAACCTTCAGAACTGAACACCTGAAACCATAAATGACATGACATGACTGTGTCACTAAATTCGAACACCACATAAGTAACAGCAGTGAAATACCAATTCAAAGCCTGCACTGCATTATTAAATCCATAATTATACTAGATAGGAATTAATTTTAAAAAAGATATCCCCTTACAATGTGTAGACTATTCACATTTTGCACAGTTTATGCACTAAATGTACTCTTTTGCTCATGTTCAAATTTTTAATACACACTTTGTCACACGAGGTAAAACCTATCCAAGTTTGTACTCAAAAAATGTTCACATCCTGTTAAAAGATATTTCTAAAATTGAATTATGGCACTTTCATAACCTCAGTACTTTGAATTAAATGAATACAAACCATTAACACAACTTTATTTGTAGTATATACCTTGGGGTTAGCAGGGCCCTTCACAAGAATGTACAGAACACTTAACATTACAGGGCTTATAAATTTAATTTAATTTTTTTAGTCAATGAAATACTTGTGATAAGTTGCTATGTTACATACTACATGAAAGACGTGCCAAAATTGTTAGACTTGTAATTCTGTTCAACTGATCATCAGGTGTCCCAAGGGAAGCCACTTTATCTTTTATTAGACATTTAATTTTTATGAAATCACATTATATTATGGTAATGAAAGGTTCATATTAGGAGTTCAATCAGTTCTGAACAGGTGACAACAACACAAGCCTCTGCTCTTCTGCACATGTTACCTCCATTTTACCTTCACTATAGCAGCCTCAACAGCACAATCTGGATTTTCATAGGCGTCTAGCATACCAGCTGTAAGGTAAGCCATGCTCTCCATTGCATATGTTAAGCATGTGATTTTTGCAAATTTCTCTTGAATCAATTCAAATTCCATCAAGGGTTTTCCAAATTGCTGCCTAGTGATGGCATGTTCGGCAGTCAAACCTATCAGCCTCTTCAGAACACCTAATCCAAAGGAGAGAAGCACCATCATGACTGTAAAAACTGACTCCTACTCAGCTTGTTGTTTGCTGTTTTCTGTACATCTCAGCAGCAACCAAAAAAAAATACTGACATGCCTTGCTATGACTGAACAATAAATGGTACATTATAAATCTCAAAGCAGAGTCTTAAAAATGTTTTGGGAGCTTCCAAATCTTTGACATGTAGTTTACGTCGTAACAGAAAAGATCATAGAACTCAGTCCCTTAACAGTGATGTATCTGTGTGTTGACAATGCTTGCTCATTCTAATTAACTTTACTATCAGAGCATCCATCCAGTGATTTTCACCTATTCTAGGGACATGTTATTCCTAACATTCATAACATTCACACAATTCTGACTTTGAACTTTGCAGGTAGGAAAGAAGAAACATCCATCCACAATGGATGTAGCCAGGAACTGATCCTTTGACACACAAAACCACTACCCATAAATGCAATTCCCAACCCACAACACATATCAGAGTAAAATGACATTTAAACATGGCACAAGTTTCACAGTTGCTGTGGTAATGCGCCATTGCATTGCCTACTAATTTTTCCATACATTTTATGATGGTTGGCTCATTCTTTATTATTGTCAATGTTTTTCCCTTTCAAAACTGCTCATATGCTAAATCATTTTACATCCACTAAGTGACATGAATGAAGCCATAACCAACTTGTCTGCACTGTAAATGTAAGAGCATTCACACAGTGCAGAAAAGAACAGGATGGAGAGAGACAAGACTCTTTTCTTCATAAGCAACTGCTTGAGAGGCTGAGGAAAATCAGTCAGTATACATCCCACACTTGATTCATGTTGCATCAGTACCTGATGGGCGAACACTGATGGAGAAATATGAAAATAAAAATTGCTTCAAAATTAAAGTATTAATGCAAATCCTTCACACTGAATCTGAATTCACTTCCTGAGCTTGCAGAATGGCCTCATGCACCTGTGGATGAGCCATATGGGTTACATACAACTTACATGCTTTCTTATATCATAAAGCACCTGCAGAAAATGACTCAGAATGTTGACAAATTTTATTGTCTCTCAATTTTAGAATCTCCATCTTACCAAATTCAGAATTATTACACTTCTCTATCCCCACGATATTTGTTTTGGACAGTATCGTTTCTTTTTTATGCATTTCAACCAATGTCAAAACACGGAAGATATGGTTGAACCCTGGTCATCATTTTCATATCCCAACTCTACATGCTTCAATTCTAACATTTCACAACTTCTTGCTTCACCTATACTTGGTATTTCAACCTTCCCAGTAACAACGGTCCCCTACAGCTCCAAGCATTCTAGAGACAAGAGGATGCATGGCCAGCTTCACACACTAGATGGCTATTCACAGTACCTATCAGGTACGAGGTGCTTGTGTCACAATCAGTCTTCAGGATGTAGCAAAGAAAAATATACATGGCCATGCTGGGAATCAAACTCTGGTACCCCAGCCTACTGACTGGTTCATAAGTGTCCTCTCCCACTTGTGACAGTATGAAGATTATTCAGTTAAAAATGCTCTTGCCTGTTAATTCTTATTGTTTAACATGTTGCCCTACTTGTACTTGTAGTTTCTACTTCACCATTCAACTGAGCAAGTTCACTTATGACAGAATAATTCACACTTGTATGCAGGAGGTGCCTCCTTCGTACCTTGATTGGAACACCAACCAGACTCACATATTATATGGTTTTTCCCTCCACCCTGCCATGCAAATGCTGCAGCAAAGCCACAACCACTTCCTTCCACATACTTCCCAGTTCATTTCCAATCATTCAGCACTATACAGTACGAATTAGACAGCTATGTTGATCGCACTACTCATCTATTTCATCCACAGGAATTTAAAATACTAACCGTCCGACATACATGCTTCTTACACATTCAACTTTTCTCTCATCATTCAGCCTCTACATACCCCTAAAATCCCATAAATAATTCACCTTTCACATTTAGAGCAAGTGTCCAAATTTATGCACTTTTCACAGACATGTAATTATTTGTTTCCTCTTAGTTTGTGTTAACTGCATTCACTACTCAAGTTTTAAATTCTGATTTCAATGGTTTACCATGGCACAGTCAATACCAACTACTATGCTAATAGGAATAATGTTAATTTTCAGCTACCTGCTGCACTAGATCCCATGCTGAAGCGTCCACTGTTCAGGATGTTCACAGCTACTTTAAAACCATCACCCACTTCACCTAAGACATTTTCAGCTGGCACTGGAGTATTCTCAAAACTCACCTCAAAGAGGAAATTACAATCATTAAAAACAAAAATTCTGTTGCAATTTCAATGGGAAATCTACACATGATCAAGAGAGAAATTTACAATGAATAAAAAACAAATCGGACATGTTCAGAGAATGGAAGAGGGGAGACTACCAGAAAAAGTTATGAAGTGGAGCCCATCAGGAAGAAGAAAACAAGGAAGACCCAAAGCTACCTGGGCGGAAGGGATCAGAGGACTGTTGGGGGAAAAGGGATTAATAGAAGAAGACTGAATGGCAGAGACAAATGGAGGAAGAAGATAATATAATTGTTAAAAGGGCGCAGGAAGATGTAGAAACGTCAAACAACCTGCTAAATAAATAAAATAAAAAAAAATTCTTACCACCTTTTCCAAATTTAAAAATCCTTCTCTAATGTACCCAATTCAGACTCTTTAACAGGTTGGAGATGAGAGGTATGAGCTGCTAGTGAAGTAAACATACGAACAGCCTAGCTAGACACGGACTGCTACTACATGATTACTGTACATCTTACATGCATCTGTCATATATATAAACAAGTATACTGCCTACTAATTACACCAATACTTCAATTACAGTATTCCTACATGTTTCCGCTACAACCCGTAGCCATCTTGAGGGAGCTATGGTATTCAAAGATATATATACAGCATGGTGTGTGTCTTGATGATCACAATGGGATCCTCTATTTCAGGTATTATTGCTGATATGTTTCTTCTATACTGTGAACAACTAATATCAAAACATATGTTTCAAACAAAGACTACAATCTACTATAGTAGATGAGTTGATGACATATTGATAATTTTCAACTCCACAGTCACATCAGAAGAATATATCATGAATTTGATGACAAACATTCATTTTAACTTATAATTCACATTTACATGGGAAGAAAACAACTGTATAAACTTTCTAGATTCATGCTTTGTTTAAAAAAAAAAAAAGGTAAACTAGAAATTTACATACACAGAAAGCCAACAAACACAGATACCACCATACACAACAAGATAAATATCTGAACAGTGGTATTTATACTATTAAATGCTTGTCTTGCAACAACTAATATGTAGGTGAGACATGAAGATTTTTACAAATGTAATTTCACGGATATATCAGATATATAAAAACTAACAACCCTGAACCTGCTTATGCTCTCTATATTCCTAACCACCAACATAAATATGGTCCCATAAAAGATAAAGTTGAACCCATAACCCCTAAACACAAACGCACACGCATTAACTGTTTGGATTCTTATTATATACAAATTCTCCAATGAGGTTTATTAATTGACAGAAAAAAATATTTGTCAATCAAGCTCCTTACACAAAACAGCATGGGACACTTTGCCTCATTGTGCATGCATATGAACTAAACTTCATATCGATCCACAGTAACTCTTTACATTCAAATTCAGTATCACTGTTTGTTCATGCAGCATACACTGAGTGGTTACATGTCAGGTATGTATCATGAGCTACAGTTACTCTTACAAATGTATAATTTCAATGTATTCATCTAAATTTAATACAAATATTTTCAGGTTTTCCACTCCATTAAAACCCAAAGAAAATCCACCACCGCAAGATGTTTCAATACATAACTTTACAAATTTAATGCTCTTCTTGTATTATAATTATAATGAACTTTTAAAAATAGTATGCATTATCAGTTAACAGCAGAGTGACTGCTATCTGTACATACATTTTGCCATTTACAATTGGCAAGACACATACCACAATGTACATGACTTTGAAAATGGTACCTCCCTGAGGATGGCTACTGATTGTAGCCAAAACATGTAGGAGTATTGTAAATACAATATTGGTGAAATTAGTTGGCAGTATGCTTGTTTATGTATTACAAATTACTACTATCCATGTCAGTCTCACAAATGTATGCTTTAAAAATACACATCATGCAAAGCTCTACATAAATGTATTACAAAACAATGTCACATATCTGGGAGAAATTCCTTACAATATAAACTTAGCTGACATGAAATCTACTGAATTTTACCATTAGTAGTGCCACACTGAACTGGCATTAATTATGTTATGTAATCGGCTGCCTAATCTTTTGGGTTACAATACTTTGCAAACTCATTGTAAGCATGATTCTTTCTTAGGGAATGCACAGGGGGATAGAAAGCCGCTTTGCTCGTTCTGTACTCTTTACTATCCAACTGACTGCCTGCATGCTCATTCTCCTGTGTCTGTCCACCTCTGTCAAAGAAACAAGCCACTTGCAGGAAAAACCCATGTACCATACTCCACAAACAAATGAACACCTGCACACAGCTGGCCACCACTCAAGAGAATTTAACCTTATATGGAAAAGAAGTGTGTCAGCCCTCTACCCATATAGCCTGGAAGGTGCACGTGTGGAGAGCATTTAGAGTTTTTAACTAACAAACCCCTCTGTGCATTTCAAACCGAAAACAAAACTTTACCTTTCCTTTTCAATATAAACCAGCCAATGGCCAAACGACCGTTTATCTTCTCATCTTCTTGACTGCCTAGTCCGAGACTTGAACTACGGACCGTGGCTGGTTACAGTTGACAGCTAATACAAAAACAGAAACTATCTGAAGTTTAAAAAGTATGCCAGCTAGAACATTTTTAAATGCTGTAATTCAGTTACTAAAGTAAAAAATATGTGACATTTCTTTTCAGTCAGCACTCATAAGAACATACAAATGTAGCCATACAATCAGCAAAAGTTGGTAAAATATAGTCGGCAAAATCAGAGTAAAGTAATTTTCCTGAAAACTACCACTTCTTTTGCAAGGACTGTGAAAGTGTATGTCACTGAAGAACATGTCTCAAATACACCATTTGCAATTTTTCATACTTTATTCATAATGATGTTCACTTACAAAGTTTAAAGGGAAGGTTCATCCTGTGCTTTTGCAGCACGTCATGGTGGTATTTATTGTGAATATAAATGTACTAATGTAAAGTTGCAGCACACCCAAATATTGTGGTGTACTCAGACATCATTCTTCCTCATACTCTAATTACAGAGGTGTAAATTTTAGGGTATGTATACATGTCCTGCACCATTAGCTCTTTTACAGGAAACTGATGAAACTGTACTTGCGCTCCATATTAAATACAGTTTTTATGTTGGAATGGTACAAAACTGATGTTACATTCACCTTACAACTTCTCTTATGGATTCCAAAAACACTTCATTGAATTCTTTCCAAGAGACATATAGACACTGAGATGGACAGGACATCATGACCTATTGTGTTCACTCACTTACTTCACAAGTGTTTGATCCCCTGATTCCTAATTTATCTTCTGGTTTTCCATTGGTTATGCCACCAAAATCCCTCTCAACCAAGAAAGCAGTCACAACATCATGTTTTTCTCCAATATGATTAACTTTCTGTAACAATCAGTGTAATAAATTGGTTACTATCATAAAGCTGAACACAAAATTCATTTTCATACTGCACTTTCTTCTGATTCACTCGCCAGGGTGGTTGCTACACACAAAGACTCCCAGTTACAAACCCAGGCTCTCTGAACATCCACTGTTAGATGCAACACATTACTGCAGGGCATTTATCAGGAAATGGTCTGCTGTATGTACAAAGCATCTCATGAAATGCAACAATCTGATACCGGAACTCTTACAAAAAATTGTAGTACAATTTCAATATTCATTTACATCTGACAATTTTAACAACCACTTTACATAAAGACCTAAATGATTCAGAACTCAAGAGCAAACACATGCTTGTTCTGACTGTGCGAGTGCACATGCTCATATTCATGCACTAAAACCGCTCCATCCACCTGTCCGAAGAACAACTGAACCAATTTTCATGAAATCTTACACTGTCAAATTGTCAAACCATTTCAGTTTCCATTTAGATCATTCATCCTTAATAATCACTTTATATCAAGAACTACCAGCATTTCACCACATATCTGCAGCAAAGTGGCCAAATAACTGTAATAGTAAAAATAATTTCAAGAGTGAACAAAACAAAATGTTTACATATCGTTTAATGTCCTCAGTACAGGAATGATTTTGGTGTTAATGAGCATGGTAGTCTAGGAAGAATAATCTATCAATGGAAAAGTGTATTCATATGCAAACCACTGGCATCCACAAACATCTGTGTTCAAAACTGAAAAGTGTAAATCACTCTTCTTACTCCAGTGACACTCATGACAAGGCAAGGAATTTTTCTTTCAGTTCATCAACCATGTGGGGGTCCATTCAGTACATATCGTCTTTCAGGAGCCCCAGAGAAAGATAACTGCAGTAGTTTACAGATCAGGACACTATGACAGCCACAACATTAAGAGAAGTGATTGAGAAAATAGTGCTGCCAAAATGCAGTTTATACGATCAGTAGTTGACTTGTTACATCAAAATCCACACTGATTATCGCCAATAATTTCCTCTGCATATGGAGTTAACCTTGACAGCAGGTTATTGGATAAAATTTTATATGTAATTGACAGAAATGATATGCCTTGATTATTAGTACAGTCTGTTTTATCATCTCTCTTATAAACAGGTACAATGATTGTCTACTTGCACTACTCAGGCAATTCCTCCTCATTTCATATAGAATTAATAAGGTTATGAATCTCAGAATTAATTATCCTACCTCCTGCTTTAATAAGTTCTTCTGGAATTTGATCAGTACCTGGTGATTTGTGTCTTTTTAGTTTTCCAATAGCTATCTCAACCTCAGAGGTAGTGGGCGCAGGCACTAGTGGTTCTGTTGTATATAAGTCAGCCCATGTTCATTCAATAACTGAAAGAATGATTCCTCCACCTAGCCAAAATCCTGCAGCAGTCTGCAACCAAATCACCCTTCTCATCCTGTACTATATTAGCTCGAGGATGTAAACCCTTCTTAAAATCACTGATGTGCCTATACAAAACTCTGATATACTTGTTCTTACTGTTTGTTTCACATTCATTAATTTTAGCTTTCATGTATTCCCTCTTTACACTACTAAATTGTCTGCTAGCTTCATGTCTTATATATCTGACATTATGTATGTTACTTTTGTTTTGATCCTGTAACTATTGCTTTTTAGCCTGCTTCCTTTGATTTAAAAAACCTAAACATTCTTCATCAAACCATGGTTTATGTTGCTTCCATTCAAACAGACCTAGACTCTCTTAGCCAAGATTTGGATATTCTCTGTAATATTTTCCCAATCCCTATTTATACCCTTGTTATCACTTACATTCTCCAACGTTGCAAACCTGTCAGATTTTAATCTGATACTGTTTTCTAACTTCCAACTCACTTAGCTTCATGAGACTGAATCTCTCAGACTCAATAGATTAAAGCACAATACTGGGAGCTTGTGAATACAAGTAGAGATGAAAGGAAGTGGATGGAACTCAGAATCATGTGGAAATGCAAGCTTTGTTATAGCAATATCAGTTGGACCTTTCGACTCTACTGTAAGAGTGACTTGCTTAGTTCACAGTCAAAGGTGACACAAAACAACCTCACAGCATATCAATGGATCTAGTAACTCACTCCAGCCCAGCAATGATATAAATCTGAATATGAAACACTGAGCCATTTTGTTCAATCTCTGTAATTCATGCATAAATATGGTTCAATAATCCTTAAAGTGACAGTAATAAAGTAAGTATAGTTTACCATTAGTTGCTAAAAATAGTTTCATTATTTCCACATACCTCTGTTTTTGCAAAAACCGTGAATAAATTTGCAAGGCCACCATTACTGATCCAAATTTTCCTTCCATTCAGAATCCATGTCTTTTTGTCCTCTGACAATTTTGCTCGTGCCTGAATGGAAGCAGCATCAGACCCACTTCCTGCTTCAGTGAGACAAAAGGCTGCAATCCATTCTCCTGTTGCTAGGCGAGGCAGGTAGCGGCATTTCTGATCCTCATTGCCAGCAATCAGAATCCCCTGAAATTTTAATAATTCATAGAAAGATGTACCACTTGCTGTTTTCTCTCCAATAACTTTGGAAACCTATTCACATGCAGATCTCCAACAGCTCTTTCAACACTACGGTTCATTTGTACATTTAAAGCACCAACAATAAATTTTTCTAAAGCTAGAAAAGACTCCCCATAAAATATATTTTCATGCCACATTAAATAGGTCCCTGTCACGATGGCATGGTGCATCCTGATAGTGGACAGAGAAATCAGCTGTCAGATATGTAGGTAACTGTAAATATCTCTAATAAAAAGTCACAGACAGAAAACGAGGGGTAGTCCTCCAGTCTGCAGTTGGGTGCAGAGTTAACAAATCTTCACCATGAAAAATAAACATATTACATAATGCCATGCAGGGTCTTGGACGTAGACAGACCCTTTGGAATGACCTAAGCAATGAAAAATGGATATGAGATTTGGAACTTGGAATGTGAGGAGTCACTGTACATCAGGTCATTGAAGACAGATGCAAAAGAATTGGGAAAGTGTAGATTACATTTAGAGAAAGTACAGGAGGTTAGACTGAACACGGGAGGCACTGCATGAGCAGATGAGTACACTTCTGCATGTGAAGAGGGAATGAAACTCAAATTAGGGACAAGAATTTTTGTATATCTATGGACAGTATCGGGAGTTAACAGTGTACAATTTGTTAGTGATATGATGTCCGGGATAATAGGCTAGAATACAGAAGAGTGGGCACACCGGTGACCCCTGCACTTTGACCATTATCAATCTTTAGTGCAGACCTTTAACTTATGCATTCAGAAGCCCTGCACCTGAACAAAGTCAGTATCCTGCTGACAGAGATTTCCTCAAAGTGCAATATACTGCTGACAGAGATGTCCTCAAAGTGCAGTATTGGTCACTCAAAAGACAGTCTGCATGACAAATTAGAGCAGATCTTTGATAAATTCCTTAAATACCATATAATCATCCTGCTATGCTTCCAGAAGTGGTATGTTTGCCAGCAGAAATGAGTGACAGCAAAATGGAATTACAACACAGGCATTGTGCAGCAAAATTTCGCATATCAGGCTCACAAAGGCAAAGGTTTACAAAATTTTGAATCTACATATCTCTTGACAATATTTTGACAAGAAATTCTATTAAATGCAACAATGTCAACATCTTACACCATTTAGTGACTAATATTCTGCAGCTGTACTAGCATGGTTGAAAGTACTGTTCTCTTCTCAAAACTGAACAGACTTCCATATGTCCCCAAGAAATTATGACATGTTCTGTAATGTTATATTTGGTGGCCCCTGACATGACATAAGCAAAAGAACAAGACTGCCATTCTGTAAAGTTGTTTTATAGAAACATAGAATGCAAAATTATTTGACCCGTATCATCAAATCAAGATATTAGAGGAAGTTCAAACTCGTTACACTTAGCATATGTAATATTAAATCACACCTTCAGTCCAATTGCTTGATGTGCTGCCAGTGTTACTGCAATTGACCCATCTGTTGATGTGACCTCACCCAACCGAGCATATTCTGTAGCATTCAAACCTAAGCCACCATATTCCTCTGGAATTTGCTGACCAAATAAACCAAAAGCCTTCAACTGATCTAATGTTTGTTGAGGAATTTGGCCAGTTGCATCTATCTTCTTGGAATCAACTAAAACAGAAAACAACTAAATGTCACACTTTATAAAAATGTGTGGTAAATGATCCACTTGTAAAGAGAGGTCAAAAAACAGAGCTGACTGGTAGAAGTCAATTGAGGAGAAGGTGGGGAAGAGGAGAATAAGAAAATGATCCACAGCTCTGTAATTCCACACAGGATCACTGACAGTGACAAAAAAGCTGAACAGAGTCTGCCAACTTGCTGATGTCCTACCGTGCCATCTGTATCAATGCAACAGAACTAAATGCCAAGGAAAAAGTGTTCATGAAGAAGCTAAGTGTCTTCTCATACTAAACACTTCATCCATACAACTTCAATACAATTGCATATTCTGTACTCTGTGATGTTGTACCCAAACTTGATCAAGGTGTCACTCATTCATTCATTCCATTGGCATGTGCTGAATGCGATGATTCCTTGCTGTTCTCAGGAGTTTCTTCCATTCCTCTCTGTCATACACCCTTTCCTTCCACCCTTTTCCACCAACTAGTCTTCCATCCTCCCTCACTTCATCTCGCCATCTATTTCTTGGTCTGCCTCTCAGCCTCATTGCTTCAAAATTCATATATAATACTCTTTTGGGAATTCTATTTTCTTCCATTCTCTGTGCATGACCAAATCAATGTAATCTATTTAACCCTATTGTCTCTGCTATAGTGGGTTTTATGACCATTGCATAAATTTCTTTATTGCTTAATATTCTCCAATTTTCTTTTTCATTGTTATATTCTAGGCCTAAAATTCTTCTATACCTTTCCTTTCAAAAATGTTTATTTTCTTTCTACCTCTCTTTGTTAGTGTCCAGGTTTCTGATGCATATGTTAAAGTTCAACCTATTACTGTGTTCTTTAGTCTGAATTTTAGTTTTTTCAGATATATTTTTATTTCTAAAAAATTTTATACCATAAAGTATGTTTTGTTAGGAATTTTTTATATTTCTTGTAAATCTATTTGATAATTGTTATCTTCATTGAGTATAACACCTAGATATTCAAAATTTTCATCTCTTTCAAATGTATAATTTTTTATTGTTAATTGTCCTGTTATTAGAATACAAGTGGAAATGTGCTTTCATTTCAACAGCAAGAAGAGTATGGTCTCATGTATGCTGATTTTCACAGAAACCACAACTGGTTAACAGTATCATGTGCAATCTTTATAGGTCAAAACTAGATGCCAGGTGATAAATGATCAAAAAGTAACGTGTTGTGTGTGAATGAAAACATCAATATACATTCGAGTATGACGTGCAGATTTCTTATGCCAAGTTGCACCCAATCAGACATTAAATGTGAAAAGTAATGGAAGAAAATCATTTTTGCCCTTAGTAAAGTATGGCCCTAACTGCGCCTATTTTTTCCAAGCACACAATCACTCAACAACCTGCTGCAGACATCTTCTGTACTGAGTTATACCCAGAATTGACAAAAATGTATAATAACTAGCTATATTTCATTATGGCTTTCACTGCACCAGTTTCCATTATAAAATTGCTCAACAACACTACATTGAGATCATCAATACCAAATTTTACCCAATTCAGTCAAAAAATATGGAAAATAGGTGCACAAATTCATTTGTGCCCTTCAGGAGAGTATGGTTGTCACTGAGACAATTTTTATGTACCTCAAACTTGCTCTGTGGCTTTTTATAAACAACTGCTGTGTTGAATTTCATGAAAATCTGGAAAATTGTTGGACCAAATAGTAGGTCACAGACAGAAGGAAAAAGATGAAGATATAGAAACAACTAACATTTTAGCCTACAAATCAAAAATAATTTCAACAAGAACACACACAATAAACATATGGTATTCAGCATGCCTAACAGACCCTCAAATCACTCATACAAATTGTGTCACATGGAAGGATATTCTTTAGATATCCAACACAACCAAACAAGTATTTTATGCCCAAAAGAAAATAATTAGAATAATGGCAGGCACAAATATTAGAGTCTACTGTAGTAGGAAAATACTCGACACCAAATACTTAATCTCAGCACTCCAGGGACATGAAAAATTTTAAAAAATTTCAGATATAAACAATACACACACACACAACCTGCATGTGACAATTACTAACCTCAGTAACTACAAGAAGTTACAGGAATAAAATTATGTATTCAATAATATTCCTCCTACCACCAAAGTTTTAAAACATCATACAGATGGGTGCAAGCCAGGGTTAAAACTGAATAAAACATACCACTCCTTACACTCCAAAGACAAATATTCTTCAATAAAAAATTATCGAATGTTATAAACATAAGCCCATAACAATGGCAACAGTTCTACGACATAAATGTTTCTTCCCATACTGCTGTTGATAAACACATGCTATATATTTATAGTTACATCTACATTTGAAATAAGTATTTGATCACGGCATGTTCTAAATCCTTGACTTAGGCCTATGGAATGCATGCCAGGTCCATTTGATTCTATTCAGAAGGGAAGAACACGGACTCTACACATTTGAAAACAGGATGTAGAGGATGATATTAGAATCTCTAGAATGAAAAAGAAACAGGAGGATGGATAAAACTGCATATTGAGAAATGTCACAATTTTTACTCATCAACATATAATACTAAGAATGATCAAATCAAGGAGGACAGAATAAGCAGGGAATGTAACATGTGAAATGCACACAAAATTGCAGCTGAAACCCACGCAAAGAGAGCACTAGGAGACATAGACACAGATGGGCTTCCAGGACAATTGATGTGGAAAGCACTTAAAAGGGTGGACAGGGTGCAGGGGGGGGGCCTTGTGAACAGGTAGTGAACCATAAAAGGTAGGAAATTTCTTCACTGACTGCCGGCTTCTAACGATAAAAACACGTGACACTGTTCTGACAATATGTAAAATAACTGATCTGCCTCTACTTGGATGTATTTTCTATGGAGCTTAAGAAAATATTTCGTAACTCTAGAATACCCATAATTGCAGGTACATTTCCAAAACAAAACTCTCGTGTCATTCTGTGAAGTTTTCAACAAAGTCTTCAGGTGTAAAATTGGGGTGAAGGGTGTAGAATGAATTCGTTTAGCTCACGACAGAGACCAGTCGTTCCTGTAAACACAGTAATGAAACCTACGTTCCATAAAATTCGGGAATTTCCTGATTAACTGAGGAACTACTATATTCTCAGGAAGGGATCTGTTTCATTAAGTTAATAGAGAAGAAAATCACCATCGGCGAAAAACCTTTCAATGGGCGCAACTAATTCACCAAGTGTTTGCAATCGTTCCTTGTCAAGAACCTCGGGATACGTAAGAACATCATGGTCAAATTTCCCAAGGAAAAGATCCTTTGCGAAAGGTGACTTCTGTTTCGTCTTAACTGTTGATAGCCCTGGTCTGCGGATTTCAGCTGTACCCACTTCTTGTGACACAGAACTATAATCTTGAATTAACAAAAATAGATGCGACAAATACGGCCTTGTTACTCTTCTTAACACCAAATTCGCCGCCACATGCATCGACATCGCGTTCGTACAGGTCATTTCACCACAAGAGCATTAAATAACCCACAACTAGCACGCCTGCATAATTATTTACATCACATCACCACCGATATTGATATTCATCGAAAGTGCGAACATTAGCTGCAGGCAATACTTCAAAATGTGGTACGGTAGTTACTACTATCTGCCGAGTGTGGCGATACTATCTATTCACAGTATTTACGCAAGTCACCAGCAAGTAGCGCTACTGTACCCCTACTGCCAATCACTCCTCACGATGCACGTGACGGTAGAGACGACGGACTGTCGTTCGTACTTACAAATCACAAATTATATTCGTACTATTGCTACCGTTCTGTCACTCTTCTATTCCTCCCTTCAGACGTGGTCCGTACTGATTTACGTTAATCGTTCGGGCTACGACTAACGGTATCTTAGGAAGTCTTTCATCCTTATTTCCCTCTCTGATCATTCGCGCTACATTAACTCTACCTTTCTCCTCGTCTGTATTCCCTCCACTTCCTGTAATGAGACAGACGATGGTTAGCCGTTCGAAATATTCCTACCTCAATCTCCCCCACCATATGTGATTCGCGGTGTATTTTCTCATCTTTACGAGAGACAACAGTGTTGCTTGATTTGTCTTGTGTATATGTGTGTGTGTGTTTGTGTGTGTGTGTGTGTGTGTGTGTGTGTCCACTGTTGTGCTCCCTCGTTTCTGCCGCGTGTTTACACATCTTTGTATATGTCTGCCCGTAATGGCGACCGAACGTGTGACTTCTGTAATATCATCGTTCCAACGCTGGCTCATTGCTTCGCCTATTGTTCCTGCCTCGACGTATGGAAGCGCGACGATAGATGCCAACGGTTTTGTGTATAAGCTGTTCCTCGCCTTCCGTTTTAGCGACACGGACGTCGGCTGCCAGTTCCTGACGCAACTGGGGCTTCTTCGAGTACCATATTGTGCTGTAAGTGCGCGTACTAAATGTCTTGGTGCGTCGCCAATAATCGTAACAACGGTTTCCGATGGCCATGTCGGAGGATCACGTCTGCTACGGCATGTTCTGCTTTCACAGCAATCAGGCACGGATCATGGTTTCAGAAGAGTAACCTCACTTTCATGGAGGTTAATTTCCTTACGTACAACAACGTTCGCCGCGCAAATTCCCATACTGTCCAACAAGAGAGTCAGTTCGGCTCCGCAACCATTTCTAATTGGGCCAAATTCTGTAGAGAAACAATGTTCAACTATGTGCAGGGCGGCTCTCAAAAGATCGTAGGTCTTAACAAGACTGTCGAAATCGACGCGAGTTCGGTCGGCGGAAATACAATATAAGCCGCACTGTGAAAGGACAGTTCGTGTTACTTCTAAATAGCCTAACCGGCTTCTGGTTCACATTGTCTTAATCTAACGCGTATCTAACAACACAATCCTTTGTCTATCGCCACTATAAACAGCGTCCATATTTTCATTACTGCCACCTGGGTTCTTCGCGCACAGGGTCGCTAACTTAACCTCACAGAACATCCAACCCTCGTTGCCTAGCATACTCCCACCTTTGAGTAGTATCGGAGACACTCGACTAAAACTCTTCGAGTAATGGATGTCCTATAGTACCTCACTAATCAAGAGATCGAGGAGGAAGCCTGACTTTTCTTCCACCCTTCGTGAAAACGTCTACCACACTGGGCATCTCCTTCCCCTCTTCTCTGAGAGACGATATCAACTTCATTTAGTGATCCGCCTTCGCGGAAGTTCGTGTCGCCACAGTTACACTTTCATCGTAGATCTCCAGAGGAGAGATCCTTTGTACAGGTCTGAGTAATATGCCAGACGCCGTCCGTAATCTCACGAACCGTAACCTCCCGTCAAGGCCGGGGATAAGCTCCTCCACTAGCGATAGTGGCCAGTCTTCCATTTTAATATTATCTGCTGCAATCAGTACAATCTCTCGAGGTAGCACCTCACGACTTGTCCTCATAGCAGTCAACCTCAACTGGCCTAAGTACTCTCTCCGGAATCAGTCCCGCAGCCTTTCCTTAATTTCTTGCCCATACTTTGCCCGTCTTGTGAGTCTTGCCGAATCCACTGTATCGCAGTCTGGAAGTCCAATTCCTCTAAGATCCTTCAAAAGTATATTGGGCGTAAGTGGAGCAAGATCTGCGGTATCTTCCGGTATGTAAGTCAGGGTTCTAGAGTTGATAACAGCTTCGCAATCACATAAGACAGTTTCTAATTCTTCACAAGTCAGCGAAGCTCTTCCCAACGTTTTTTTAAGCAGTCGCTTCAGGAGCCTTATTAAACGCTCCCACCAACCTCCCCCACCAAGCAGCGGTCGGTGGATTGGATCTACAATCGATCCGTTCAATCGCACTGGTTTTAAGGATTTTCTCCCAGTCCATTTGACGCAAAGCCCGATCCATAGCCAAACGTTTGGTCCCATTGTCACTATATACGACTGCCAGTCGTCACCTGCGGGCCGCGAATATCCTGAAGGTTTGAAGGAATGACTCAGTAGACAACGATGAAGTTAACTCTATGTGCACTGCTCTATATACCACACAGGTGTACAAACAAACCCACATTTTGCGTCCGTCTTTCAGGAAGAGAGGGCGCGCCATGTCAATGCCTGTTGTTTCAAACACATCAGGATCTCGTACGCGTTGTTAGGGTAATGCCGGTGGCACCGTGGAGATATATCTACCACCATGTCTCCTGCACAAAACACATTATGTTGAGCACGCTTCGTATGGTTTTTCTACTTTTGAGTTTCCAAAACCTCTTTCTCAAAAGACTCCGACACTCCGACATGACACGCTTCCTTATTGGCCCGCAGCACGAGCATCTCCACCACAGGCTGGCGGGAAGTTAAGATCGCAGATATTCCTAACTCTCCTATGTCCGTTATCTTTAGGGTTTTGGTCTTAATGCAAATGACACTTTCACTGTCTAAATAGGGACACAAACGTAGAAATCCTCTCGTCTTGGGGTCCAGTAAAAGACTCTCTCTCTATGAATCTAATTATACACTTTTCAGCAAGCATCATCTCCTCCCACCAAACAACCTTCCCCGAACCTTGCTTCGCTTCTATCTTGCGACAGCGGTTGACAAATCACAGGACCCAAGAGAGGACCTTCACAATCTTGTCATAATTACGGAAAAAGGCATAGCACCAGTCAGTCTGGCTCTCCTCACACAGAAGGGAAGAAAGAATGCTTTCCCGAAGGCCAGTTTTCCACAGGCTGTTTCAGCCACGTGGGTCCCACCCCCACCTGGTCTGCAGCAGTTCAGAAGCGATACATCCTCTGCTAGGGAGATCCGAAGGATTCATGACCCCGGTACATGGCGCCAAGATACTTTCGAAGTCAGCTATCTTATCTCCTGCACTCGGTTCCACACAAAACGCGCCAGTGGTCATCTCTCTTGATCCAGGAGATCACCGTCGACGAGTCACTCCAGAATGATAACTGGATGTCCTTCTGCTCGAGCTCCTTTACTATGGATGTTGCTAATTTAGTCCTATGGTCGCGGCCAACAGTTCTAGCCTTGAAATCGTCACCGCCTTAACTGGAGCCACACGTGTTTTGGCTTGATCCAGCTGCACTTTTAAACAGGTGCTGCATTCGTAACGTGGGAAACCTGCCGCCGCAAAAGCCATCTTACTAGCGTCACAAAACGTGTGCAAGGAGCAGCTTATTACACGTTCCGACATACCCTTCAGCCATCTAGAAATCCTAGCTTTTTCCAACAGGGGAAGATCTTGCGTCCATCGTAGAAAACACTTCCTCACATCGTCCGGAACTTCTTGATCCATTCGCCCTTCAGTTCCCAAGACTGTTGTAATAATAGCTTGGGGCACAATGAAACGGGACATGTAAATCCACTGCGGCACAGATAATATGTTTCGTCGTGTAATCACATAATCGTTCTCCACCCTCACACTGTCCACGGCAAAAGTGTCCTCTTTCTTGTTCCAAGACATTCCTAAGACGGCATTGCGAGATGAGCCTTCGAAGTCGGGATCTGTATATTCCCAACACTTCAGCTCAAATTTAGCCTTTGCAAATATCTCTGTCGACGTTTCTATATAAATAAATAATCGCACCCTAATTTGGCAAGCTCGTGACGTAATAGTAAACACAAAACTCTTCCTCAACTTATAAAAATAATCACAGTCATACCATTCATTCGGGTCAGATTCTGCAAGACATCTCGTAGGTGATAATCTAATGCCGCATCTAGTAAGAATGGGCTGCTAGTCACCCCAATCTTCACGCGAGTGTGTCGAAAAATGGATGGAGGAATACGTATAACATCTATCCCACTACACTTTGGCGGCAAGACGCAGATCCGAAAACGTGGACCTGTTCATGAAATTAATCGACATCGTGACAAGCATTTATTGGAGAAAGACACCTACCTTCCGGCAGTCTTTTGACACAACGTTACACACTGCAACCCCACGCCTGACGCCACGTTTGTTGTCGACAACAGGTAAGCTTGTGGTGCGCACACTAACACGCATAACGAGTGGGAATCTATGCCTCACACGTCCTTCATGAGCGCCGCAAGTGACTAACACGTGGAACTACTGTACCACATTCTGAAGGAGGGCTAGTTTAGTCTAGTCAATAGTCTAGTTTCTCCGTTTATTTTGCGCTTCTTCGGCATCCAATATTTCTTAGACGTTATTCATTACACATGCATCGTAACATGTATACACAAAGCATAACACACAGCACTGACCTCCAATCCCGATGCCCAACTCTGGCAACCCTGGTTCTGAACCAACTTGGTCCTACGTATTGCATGGCATGCGGATCGGGCAGAAGCAAACTTTGCGTCTCCCAGTGATATCTTTTGACGCAACGTAGTTTGCACTATAGATGGCAAACCTGCAGTCCCTATCACAGGCTTACATTAATTTTTATGAATATGGGCGCGAAAGTTATTTTTAATGGACACGTTATGTGATTAACTTGTTTAGTCCTTGGAATTGAAGCGCCGCTGTTATGCTTCAATTACAGAAGTAACACTTGTGTCCGCAATTGTTGTTATATATGTACAGGTTTTGTAAGAAAGCGAAAAATAATTTGAATTAGAAAATGAAAGTAAATAAATAAATAAAAACAATGTAACACTCACAGGAAGATTCAAATTGATACTGGCGTCCAGTGCGAAGATGATTAAATGTAGTACAAAGCCCGTAGAGGATGGAGGAAACGCTATATTTATTTCAAACGGCTATCTGTTGTCCGTTTCATTATTTATGATATCAGGAAATACGGGAGATGGTGAAACGGAAAGATATGGATCGCCAAATGTGTTAGAGAGAAATGAGAAAGACTCTGTATGAATTGCTAGGAATAACCCAGACGACTAACCAAATTCAGTATGGACAATGTCCGAAGGAAGCAACAGACAAACACTACGAAGAGGACCAACGACTAACCTTAGTCTCAATAGTGTATTTTTTGGAAGAGGAGACTAATATGCGATTAATGAGTTGGTGCAGGAGGAGGATGAGAGGTAGCGCCACACTTTTGGGACACTAGATGATCTGTGCTTCAGGGGGCAGTGGATTAGCAGCGCCATTCGCGGCAGACAAGCTATAATACTGATGAGCGATTGTTTCGCCACAAACAGCAGACGCACAGAACTAATTTACCCACTCGAAACGAGACCGTAGTGTAGGGTCTGTCGGCTGTACAGCTAATTTACTCGCCCCGAAGATGAATTTACAGGTTTGGCTGTTTTACGTCTCTGGTCCCAAAACCAGCATGGTAGACCGAGCTAGGGATAATAGGTGCAAGGGGATCGTCAGTAAGTGTGTACATTTAAAGTGCGCATTATTCAGGCGAGGTAAGTATTGAGTTCATGTTCGCTCAAAGATTTTTCTCTGACTAGTGTAAATTAAGACGTGGAATTTTCAGAGAATCATTCCTAGGGCCATGATTGTTTATAAACTGTATAAGTGAACCGTTGGGATAAAATTTGTTACAGAACCAGTGACATTTGCTCCTGACACTAGGGTCATAATTTTTAACAGAATTTTTTAGATTTCTGTACAGTGTAACTTAGTTGTTTCGTTTGTGATTGACTTGGTGTTAATGAGTTGATCCTACTATAGAAAAAAAATGCACTTTATAACGAATAATTAACCACACCGTGCGTTCATTATTGACTATGAAGAAAATACAAAATTTCTTGGTTTACAAATTCATAACCACCTAAACTGGAAGAATCCTATCCAACAAATGATTCTTAAGGTAAGTGGAGCATATTACACAGTTACGTCGATGTTTCATAGCAGCAAAATGAACACACTCGAATCACTTTATTTTGCTTTTTAGCCCTCTGTAATAAGGTAAGGAATAATTTTTGGGGGCCGTTCATCCAAGCGCGGAAAGGTATTTACAAACAAAAACGGTAAATATTACGGTAGGTGCATGGCCTAGAACTCCATGTTGAAGTCTTTTTAAAAAATCGGAGACTTTTCCTGACCTATGCAAATATGTATTTTTATAAATGAGCATAATTGTAAGTAATGGTGCAACATTTGAAACAAATTCATATGTACACAGTTTTAATACAGTGAATAAGCACCATCTTCACAGTCCAAAGTACATTCTATACAATTATCAGAATTTTCAGCAGTTTGCAACATAGTCTCACAAGTCTTAAAAATGAAAAGGCATAATTTACAGTAGCATTAAAAACTCACTTCAGTACATACTGGTGTTACTGTGTAGATGGAACGTTATGTGTAATGGTGATCCATAATACTGTATATAAAGTGTTTTAATATTTTGCACTGTAATAATTATGTATTATTTGCATGCTTGATGCATTTGTATGTTATTGACATGTTCCACACCCTGCTGTCATTTTGATGAACTATGCGTATGTACATATGTATACACATAGTATGTATGACTATGTGTGTGTGTGTGCACACGCATGTGCATGTGGGGGTGCGCGCATGTGTATGTGATTTTTCATGTCAGGAATTGTGTGTTTATTGGTACATTATATTGCGTATTAGATGTACAGAAGCGTATTTTGTCACGTTTACGGAAGGAATTATTTGCTTGTCGCATAACTTTTATGTTAAATGATGTACTGTAGGAACAGACATTTGTACTATAGTGATCAGCAGTTTTAATTATACCTGTTGCAATTGTGTTTCAGGGTACTGCTGAATTGGCTAGAACAATGAGGTGGTCATAATTCTGAGAGTTTTGTATTGAGTAATAAATCCATTTTCTTCCCTGTTGCTGAAGTGTTGAGAAGAAGTCATGAATGAATATATTTGTGCTTCTTAACTCTCCAGAAGAAAGACAGCATATGATATTAAATATATATCTAGTCGTGAAGTGATTAGTATGAGCATATACACGGAAGTAGTGTTGGAAAAAATTCTGCAAAATGTATGATTCACCCAGATCACTACAGGAAGTGTGTGTGGATTTCATATGTGAAAATTTGGAGGCTTTATGTGACCTTACACCAGTGATCCAGCAGATATCATCAGGTATATTTTGGGTTAGAATGTGGACTGTAGTATGTATTCCATGTGAAGCTGTTACATAAGTGCTCCTCCCTGTTGTCAGCTGCCCTATTATGTGATTAGATATCTTATGGAAGGATGCCTGTTGTGTAATCTGCCCTTCTCTGTTTTCGTTCTTAAGGTGCCTTTGTGCTTGAAGAAGCTAAGGGTCTCCAGTGTATTAACTATTTCTGTATGGCCATTCTAGATGTAGAGGAGATTTGTGCTCTTCTGAGAAATTATGCAGCATGTAGTGGTAATTCCTTACTGACATTTCAAGACAACCTGTTGGTCCCATTATCAAGTTCCCATGATATGCTGCATTACCTCCAAAAAGAGCGCGGATTTCATCTACTTCATGGTGGAGGCCTGAAATAATGCACCCCAGATGTAAGATGGCAGAGTTGCAGCCCTGTAAAAGCTTTCTTTGTCCACACCATGAAGGCATAGAGGGCAGTAGAGGTATAGCTCACCTCATACTTAACTCTGCACTAGATGGAGTTTAATGGTCAGCTTCTGCCTGTGGCCACTTTAACCCTGCGAAAGCACCAAAGTACCCATTGAATATGATACTGTGATCCCCAGAACCAGGTTTGACAGTTGGACCTTGCTCTTTTTATTATTATTATTTATTATTATTATTATTATTATTAGCTGAAATTCTCAGTATGTTGATACAAGCTGGCTGGCTTTTCAAATATAGAATCTAGAATTAAACAGAGGCGGGCACGATTCAGTGCGACATGGCTTCCATTTCAAAGACACAGTCCTACTGACTGCGTATAAACTGCAGGTTCGTTGTGCGTGCAAATATATTATATATAGAATGAGCCACACGTCACTGTGCATCAGTGCTGCATTCATCACGAACATCCCTCAGACTGAGTTGTTGCATGTCTTTGCAAACAAGATAAGACTCATAGCTTCATCTCCATAAGCATGTGCAGGGTCATTTCCAACATTTTTTGTAACTTGCAATTTGTAAGTATGAGAAATGCATTATTAAATACTCTCTGAATATAATTATGTTCTGTGGTAGGTGTAAAGGGACTTTTGGCTCACTGTGTATAAGGGGTGTTGAAAGCTGACAAGAAAATTCATTGCACAAAGGCTTGCATTATTTAGACTAAGCCAAGGCTAGTATTACTAATAACTGTGTACATCTTATCTATAAATTTGCACTGGCTCACTTATCTGTCACTGCACCTGCAGCTGGAGAAGTGGAGTTACAATAAACTAAGTGCAGATATTTTATGCTGATAAAACACATCAAGAAAATCCTTTTACATTTTTTTAATATTATTTTTTTTATAAATTTCATAATCACAAATACATTCTTCAGTTTCTTAATTGTGAGAATTTATGTGTGTTTCCTGACCCTTCCTTTATGTTCCTAAACGGGTTACAGTTTTATTAGTAAAGGAGAATGTATGGGCTTGACAGAGATAGAGCAATATCAGGTGAATGTTGCGTTCTGCAATCACTCAGGATACCTAACATAAGAATATGAAATCCCCCAACAGAGATTTTCGACCATTTGCGAATTCAGCAAAATAAACTCCAAAGAGACAAGGACATGGAAGTTCATAGTATATATTTAGGCAGTATGATAAACTTGTGACTTTTTAAAATGCTCTGCAAAAGTCTAATTTCCTATGAATTGGAAGTAATTCCATCATGTACCCCTCTGGTTCAAATAATATTCAAGTTTTTTTTTATAAACCATGCACAAAAATTTGTATAGAGACTGTCATAACAGATACCTGAAAAATTCCAGTTCAAGGGCAGTAGATACAGGTTAAATTTGAAATTGCACATGCAGCTCTCTCAAGACGATTAAAATTTTGCAGTTTGAAATGTAAGTTTAATTAATTGTACAGTATGATACTTTGTATATCTTTATGAAAATTTCCCAAGGACTTAGGTGAAACTGATGTGTGTAGAACACTACTTATTGTTGGTACTTGAGCTCATTATGTTTAAAAGTGTATGTGAAGTCCAGGTCAGGAATTATTGTTAGGAAACTGATGTCCTGGAATGTAACTTTTGAAAATCTTTTCCTTATACGTTCAGATAGGGGGCTTTATTTTATGATGTTTAGTAGACATTTTATGTCATTTTATGCCTTATTGTGACAAGAATGCATAAAATTTGGCAGGATGAAGAAGCTCTTGTTAACTTGAGAGTTGAGGTTCTCACAAGCATATTGCTGATGATGCAAGTCTTCTGGAACATTCTGCTTTGTCATTGAATGTGTAAATCCTGACATGCGGAAGGGATGTGCTGCCATCATCTTTAGATCCAAGCAGCCCAAGCAACATTCTTCATGGACTGCTTGACCCCCAAGATGAAGGTGCTGTTTTCCTTTGAAACATTGGGAACTACTCGCCCAGTAACCCGATGTCATGTCCCAGAAGACTTGAATCTTAAACTGTTTTCTATTATTTAAGTTCTTATTGTGTCCAGTGAATCAGTGTGTAGTTAATGTAGAACATGTCACTTATTACAAATACAGTAACTGAAATAACATTATAAAAGGATACATATACTGATGTCATATTGTTTAAATCTGTAGGAATTCTTTGGTGAAACAGTAACATTGTATAAAATGGCATAAGCAGGTGTTTGGCTTTTAGGTAAACATTAAAGAATCTGAGAAATAGCAACTGCATCTGACATGAGGTGAACATGGTGGGGACATATTAAAACTAAAGAAATAACATTTAAGTGGACAGAAACCCATGTATGCAAACATACAAATATTAGCAAGTCCAAGTAGTACAGAAATAATGGATGTTACAGAGGTGTGATTGATACTACAAGTTAACTGCCAGCATGAGTAACCACCACCCAGGAATTCCCAAGCTGAGTAGTAGCAGCCCTTAACAAGAATCTGCATAGGTTTCCTTTGGAAGAGAAATTTGTCTTTAATCAGTTTTGTGGATACAGCAGTAGGCCTTATGGTACAGGCTCCAAGCTGTTGTGCACATTAAAATGGCAAATATGCTTATGACATTAATTAGTTAATTATAAGTTATTAAATTCTTCTATAAAACAGTAACAGCATTTAAATCGGCATGGTGTAATTACAGCGATGTGCAAACCCTATCCCTTCTTTCCTCTTCTGTAGCTCTGACTGCCCAAAATCATTTCAGCCTTCCTGTAGAGTTGACATACTTTCTCCAGCCAGTCACTTCAGCATCCACCAAACCTAATTCAGTTGCCTTGAAGAAGGAGGCAGCATGCCAGTGATCCGTAATAACCTGGAAGGCTATTACTTGAGCAACACCTGCCAGGAAGGCCTGAAAATTTTCATCACATTAATTGTGATTAGAACTAGTTTTTATGTTGTGGCAGAGTGCTGTATGGTGTACTAATTGTCCAGCAGTCTGGGAGCCATTACAAAATTCTAAGTGCCAGAAGTGTGACATGCAGCAAGCGTGTGTCATTGTACAAACTTTAGTCATCATGCAATAAAGTGCGTGGGATTTGTGCATATCTAGTGTACTGTATTATCAGTTATAGCACCAGTCTTCTTATGCACACATACATTAAGAGAATGGGGTTGACATATTCAATTTTGTGAAACTACTGGGTACAACTGACCAAGCCTCAATCTTGCAGAGAGAGAGTGCGTGTGCGTGCGTGTTCCCTCTATTGGAAAGTGAACCTGCTCCTTGCATAATTATTTGGTCCAAGTTAAAGAGCTGGGATAGATGCAGCAGTGTGCTTGGGTATATTAATAGTTATTTGGAATAAATGGGCTGCGTTATTTTATGACTTGGGGAATGTTGCCCATTGAACATCCCTCAGTACCTCAAATATACAGGAATATGAGCTATAGAACAGTGGGAATGGTAAGTGAAAATTGTTACTGCAGATGTATATGCTTCAGTTTTGTTTCCTTGCAGTTGCAGTGAACACATGTTCTGGCAGCGACCAAGAGCATGCACAGCACCAGTCACAACCTTCATCATGTGCATCTTTGTTTTCAGCAGTCCCAGGGAGCCGCCTTGTGTTCAAGGATAGCGAAGTATATTTCCATTCTGACTTGTCAGAGAAGTTGTTGACAGCACTGAGTGAGAAGGGCAAATTGTGTGATTTAACAATGACATTATTTGATTCAAACACCACTAGACTGAGGTAGTTACCAGCACTGTTTTAGATTTATATAATTTATCCGTTAATACTGGTATGGCCTCCAGATGTGCTTAGCTGTGGATGTATTTAATAAGCAGTTGTGGACAGCCAGCAACAGGAGGTCCTCCGTCTTGGGGGTTTGGCAACTGGCTTACAAGGCCTTACTGTAAAAGGGCAATGTGTTGTGTAATGTTACACATAGCCTGAGACTTGGACAGTCCATTGAAACAAACTAAGCAATGGAAAATGGGGGGAAAACCTGAAGCAAAGGGATGACTAGGAAGCCTTAAGCTTAGATGGGAGCATGATATTAAAATGAATTTGAAAGAAATGGGATCCCCATTTTATCTGATAACTTTTTTTTGTCACTTTCTGCTGCTACTCTTGCTGCATATTTGGTCTGTCAATTCATTGGCCTGCAGTAATGTGATAAAGCAGCTGACATAAGCTGGCAGCTGATATTTCACAGATACATAAGTGACCATATGCTGTATTGTTAAATTTATGAGATCTATATTCGGTATTCATGGTACTGGAGTCCATGTTCAGGTGTTACAGCTGCCTAAGGGTGTTGTCAGTGCACCTTTCCAGTGTATATCTTGTCTTTGTTACTGAGAGGTTCATAAAGAAAGTCGTACTGTATTATCATATTTTGAGTTGTCATATGAATTAATGTGACAGATGCACAGTGAAGTCCACATGTTTGTAAACTTCACTAGTTGGCATTTTGACTTTTCTCCTGCCATTCCACAGATCTCACTCATTGTAAGATTGTAACAGCAGTGTGGTTTATGAGCCTTCTGTGGTGTGACAGTGTCTTGTTGGGTGAACTGTTTTCAATGATGGGTTGTGGTGCTTTCATCTTTGGTGCATCGGACTGTTTGACACAGCATCACGTCTTGGAAGACTTGAACTTTCTGATAATAGCATTGCTTAAATTGATGTCTTCATAGGATTGTGTTGTCCACAGCAGTGTTAGCATAAGGCAGTATTGCTGTATGGGGATGCAGTTAGGAGGCCATAATTTATCTGAGTTCATTAGCTATGTGCAATAAAGCCTATTCTTTTTAACAGAACAAACACCCAAATTTTGCTTGATACGTTTTTCCCATCCCCAAATTAACAGCTGTTCCCACACTTTGTACTGATGTTGTTATGATGTATTTTAATCAGAGTCAGAAATGGTTTTAAGAATTTCTTGGTTTTTGTTTGGGGTCATTACTTTATGGGACTCATATTAGTGGTCATTTTCCAATGCTATTCCAAGATGCATGTGGGTGGCCACTGAATCAGCTACAGTTTATGTGATAAACGAGCTGAAAGGAAGTGACAACCGTTGTGGGTCGGATAGAATAAGAACCTTATAGTTTTGTTCTCTTAAGTGCGTACTTTTTTAAGTTATTCATTCTCTGGATTTTAGTTAACATTCATTTATATCACATTCCACATGAATTTTATATAATTGTTCATTAAGCTTTTGTTTTCTTGTTGTGCAGAAATTTTAGTTCTTGACCAAGTCTATTCCATATTGCTGTTTGTTTTGTATTTATGCTTACTAGGTTATTGCCATTAACTTTAACATATATGTGTATAGGTGTGATGTGGTTGATCTTGCACTTCCTACTGAACCATAGCTTAATTAGTTCTAAATAATTTTACTTTGGTGTATTTGTAATTGTAAATTATTATTGCCTGTTGGTTTGAAGTTATTCATTCTGTGCAGTTTCGTTAAAATTCATTTTAGGTGAACATTCTCTTCAATTGTGCCTTTAATTGGTTGAACGTTCTTTTGTCAGCAGGCATGTACAGTTACCAGATGCAGGCAAGCTTTCAATCCAAGGATTACGTGTCTTGAAGGGTCACAAGATTTCAAATTTGGAGGTGTCAAGAATGGTGGTTACTGTGAATGATCTCATTGGTTGCCTTGGAGAGTGGACTTTGCAGAATCTGCGATCCCTTAATGTGGCTCACAGTACGTTTGTGGATGGATCCAGGTAGTGTGTTTGTAATAAGGTACATCATTTTAAGATGACTTGGCCCTGCCGTCTTGTGGGTGCACGTCTATAATATATGTTCTTCTAACCTGTTCTTGTTTTGTAATGTATTTTTATCACTTAAGCAATTTGTTTGAATTTAAAAGAACTGAAGCGTTGCAAGTTACTGGCGCCCTTGCTGTTCTGCCACAAATTGTGCTGAACAAATAGTGGTGTAAAACTGACGCATTATTTCCCACGCTGTCACATCATCAGCCACCTGAACCAAATCAGGTGGGGACAGTACACTGTTTTGAAATGCAGGATCAAACAAAACACACTAGATGGTGTAAAATGCAGAAGATGACTATTTGAGCTGCTGCCATGAGAAACTGAAAACCAAAAACTAGCAGTCTTGCCATCACACAGTATAAGGGAAGAGGAATAAGGATATAATAGCAAATAGTAATCATCGATGGCTGTGGTTTACACAGTATGATAAGGAAATGTAAACCCCACACTTACGTGTCTGGACACTAAAACATTCAAAGATGCTGATTTACTGGTTGCATGTACAGTCATTGCAGCAGTACAGGTACAACAAGTAGATACATTTCATAATTGTGTGCTGTGGATACATTAAAATACACAAAACGTATTTCAGGTACAATATCAAGTACCAGAACATGCAGATTTTTCCCTTGTTTCTTCTCCAAAAGCATTCAGACTGTGACGGGGGCCCACTGAGCTCCCTGTTCAGTGAGTACTGGAGGTTCTTCACTGGAGCCAAAGTGGCTGGGGCATGGAGCTGACCACTCACCTCCATCCAGTGCTGTGAGGTTAAGAATGAGTGGAGCTATGCCTCTGTGCCCTCATTATGCCTTCATGGTTTGCACAATGACAGCTTTACCTTCTTTAATGGTATACATTTTCTGTGTGCCTTGCCAATGTACACAAACTCTTCACTTCCATCTTGTGGCCAAAACATGTAGGAACAGTAAATAATAAATACTGTATAGCAGGTTGGAAGTGACAGTCTGTGTGTAACATTACCCTCTTGTTACCTTTATCCGTTGTAGTTGTGATGTTCTGCACAAGTGCACAGACCTGTGTCAAAAAGTGACACAGGGACACAACTACTGTTTTTTTTTAATGTTTTTTTGCACTGTGTATTGTAATGTAATATTATACAATATAAGCCAAGAAAATTCACCTTTTCTAAACTAGTATTTTAATTTATGTCTTCTACATGTGTTGAACCACAGGGCTCGTCTTCAGGAAGACGGTTGTATATACAGGTATGGTATACATGTATGAGCCACATAATGACGTTTTGGTCAGCAAAGGATCGTATATACGACAGTGGTCCCATAATATTATAACACCACTGTGTTAACAGTTGCCTACAGTATTCAGTACAGTAACATGCTATACATGTTTGTAGCCTAGGAGAAATAGGCTATACCATGTTGTCTAGTTATGTAGTAGGCTATGCTTTATTATCTAGGTTCGTGTAAGTACACGTTCACATGACAAAATCGTCTAACGACACATTTCTCAGAACTTATCCCTGTTGTTAAGCGACACATATCTGTATATGTTCTACATGCTGAAATTACAATAAAAGGTTTCTGTAAGATATCTGAATATAAAATGTTTGTTTTCTTCTTCTTCTTCCTCCTCAGCTCTACAACTCTTTGTGAGTTTTGGCTTGCTCAGTTATTCCTCTCCATGGTTTCCTTTCCTGTGCCTTCTGTTTCCAGTTATTTACTCCCATATAAAATGTTTGTACTTTTTAAATATCTCGATACAAACAAATCATGGCAGTTAAAATTTATGATATAAATATGAAAAGGTAAAGGTACAGTGATCCCATTACGGCCGGTGTGGCACAGAAGGTGGGTACAGCTATAGTTATACTCTTCAATGACCACAGCACTAGAAAGGGGTGAGTGGTCAGCAGCATGCTCTGGCCACACTTTACCCCTGCGAAGGACCTGGTACCCATTTTACAGGAGGCTGGGTGGGTCCCAGGGCCGGTCTGGATGGGCTGAATATCTCATCCCCACCGGGATTTGATCCCAGATTGTCCAGTCTGTAGTCAGTCACTATACCGACCGAGCTACCTGGCCCACATGATATAAATATACACGTATAAGACCATAAAATGTTTACCTTAAAAGTTTTCAAGAAATGCAATACTGTGTTTTGGAATGTGATATAAAGGGAGACTGAATGTACCATCAGTAAAAGTAGTCTTGTAGGTAGAAGTGTTCAGTACTGAGGTCTAGGAAGTTGGTAGTGTTATAGTATTGATCGTTGTATATTGCTGATTGAGGGTCATTTTGTTTTATGTATGTGTGTGTGTGTGTGTGTATGTATGTATATACATAAAATGACCCTCAGTCAGCATACACCCTATGTATCCTAAACAACAACCATCAGTGTGGACCCATTAATACCACCATGTCCCTGCAAAACAAATCACTAAAATGACACTATTAATTCCTTATGAACAATTTTATATCCAATCACACCATTACCACAAGAAACTCATACTGGAACAAATCACAGGTGAAAAAATACCCAATGTACCAACTGATCTATGACCCCTGCATTACGTCTCCATCAGCAATATATACCGATCAATAGTACAACACACTACCAACTTCCCAGACCTCAGTACTGAACCTACAAGACTGCTTTTACTGATGGTGCATAATAATAATAATAATAAAGTCCATCGTTCCTTCTAGGAACATAGGTTGTCTATGAGTCCTTTCCACTTCCGTCTATCGGCTGCTAAGAACCTTAGTTCATTCCAGCTTCTACCCGCTTCCTTGATTACCGATCTTCTCCAGCTGTTTCTCGGTCTTCCTCTCTTCCTGTTTCCCTGAGGGTTCCAGAGAAGGGCAGCCTTTGGTATCTCTCCATCCTCTTTTCTTCACTAACACCCATGACAGCCAGTTTATATTCTCCCATGATCTTATTTAACTGGGCCAGTCTACCTTTTTGGTATAATGTTTGGACATTGTCCTATTCGTGTCTTCACTCGAGAGCATTGGTTCATCAACAGATAGTCAGTCCAGCTTTTCTTTCTCATAGACTTATTGAAAACAGTAGAATTTCGGCACAGGCAGGGTGTTAACCTACCTGTCCTATCCTGATGGTGGGGCTGCCACCTTCTTGGCATCAGGCTGCCACTTCTGTGAAACCTAAATGTTTATGGCATTTCCTCCACAGCAGTTGGTAAGGTTATCC
>Ga0123354_10000359_pt1 | contig 43027 bp, 28 predicted proteins | sample TergutLab28metaG_2_FD_97872 | JGI IMG/M metagenome (GOLD analysis project Ga0123354, IMG submission 97872) | Labiotermes labralis P4 segment gut microbial communities from Petit-Saut dam, French Guiana - Lab288 P4 | ecosystem: Host-associated > Arthropoda: Insects > Digestive system > Gut ... | reverse complement strand
GTGGCTGGCCCATCTGTCCCAGGGCCCGACGGCAGCCTTCAAGGACATGGCCATGCAGATCTTGGGCCAACTGTTCGACTACGAGTTGTCCCGGCGCGGGCAGACGATGACGATCTTGGGCGCGACCTCGGGTGACACCGGGTCGGCGGCTGAGTTCGCCCTGCTGGACGCCAGCCGCGTCCAGGTGTTCATGCTGTCGCCGTTGGGGCGCATGACTCCTTTCCAGCGGGGGCAGATGTACGGCATCAACTCCCCGCGGATTGTCAATGTGACGGTGCCCGGCTCCTTCGACGACTGCCAGGACTTGGTCAAGGAGGTTAACTCCGACGCCGAGTTCAAGGCCCGCTATTCCATCGGCGCGGTCAATTCGATCAACTGGGCGCGGCTGGTTTCCCAGGTGGTCTACTACGTGTCCAGTTGGGTCCAGGCCTCGCAAGACATGGGCGAGGTGTCTTTCTCGGTTCCTTCCGGCAACTTCGGCAACATCTGCGCCGGGCATGTGGCCAGGATGATGGGCGTGCCGATCAAGAACCTCGTCTGCGCGACCAACGAGAACAACGTCTTGGCTGAGTTCTTCACCACCGGGGTCTACCGGGTCCGGGCCTCGACCGAGACTTTCGTCACGTCGAGCCCGTCGATGGACATCTCGAAGGCCAGCAACTTCGAGCGGTTCTTCTTCGATCTGACCGGGCGGGACTCCAACGAGATCCGGTACCTGTTCGGGGAGCAGTTGAATAGAACAGGGGTCATTGACATCCGCCGGAAGCCGTACTCCGCGCAGCCGACCACGACGTACGGATTCCGTACGGGAGTGTCCACCCATGCCGACCGGGTCGCGACCATCGCCGACGTCTTCCACCGCGACGGGTACCTGATCGACCCGCATACGGCCGACGGGGTCAAGGTGGGGCGCGAACGGAAGGGTTCCGAGCCGATGATCGCCATGGAGACCGCCTTGCCGGTGAAATTCGGCTCGATCACCAGGGAGGCGATCGGCCGGGTCCCCGAGGTCCCGCAGCGGTTCTCCCAAGTCCTCGACGCCGAGCAGCACACTGTTTTATGCGACCAGGGTGTCACCCAGCTCAAACAGATCATCGAGCGGATGAGCATCCTGCCGAGGCGGTCCTGACCCGGTGGGGTCAGGTCCCCTGCCGCGGGAGTCGCACATGGAAACCACATCAGACCAGGAAGAATGGGTGGCACGAGACCACCAGTGGGAGGAAGAGGCTTTATGACAACAGCCCTTGCGGACCAGATCATCGAAGTGGCCCATCGTTTCTCCGCTCCGGAGTACGCGCGTGCCGGCGGCGGCAACGCCTCGTACAAGGCTGACGGGATCCTCCACATCAAACCGAGCGGCATGGCGCTCCAGACGCTGACCGCCGACGATCTTGTTCCTTTGCGGATCGACGTCTTGTTGGACGCCCTGCATTCCGAGGAACCCGTGGATGTCGACCCAGTTCGGGCGGCGGCGGAAAAAGCCCGAGTGGGTTTCTATGACGGACGCCGGCCCAGTGTGGAGATCCTCTTTCACGCGATGATGCCAGAACCCCTGGTCCTGCACTTGCATCCCTTGACGGCCAGCGCCCTGACCTGCAATCTCATGGCTCCCGAGTTGGCCCGCAGCATCTTTTCCGATGATGCCATTTTCGTCGAGTACGCTCATCCCGGGGTGGCCCTGGCCCGCGCGATCGAGGAGGCCCGTGAGGCCTACACCACGCGTACGGGCAAGGAACCTCCGGCCCTGACCCTGCTGCGCAACAACGGAATGGTCGTGGCGGGGACGACCGCCCAAGACGTCATCGCTGTCGTGGATCAGGCGATGGCTCGGATCCGGGCCGCCATCAATGCCAGGCCTCCCACACCACCGCCCGCGCCCTCGCGGATCGGCAACCGGGTGCGCCCGGCCCCGGTCCTGGACGAGGACGAACGCAGGCGAGTCGCTGACATGATCCTCGTGGCCGCGCCCCTGTTGCGCGGGCTTCTGGGTACGGAAGGGTCATTGGCTGTGGTGACGTCGGACAGTTCCGAGTTGGTGCGTTCCGAAACCCGTTTGGGCAAGCCTGTTGTCACGGATGGTCCGCTCACGCCGGATCAGATCGTGTACGCGGGGGCCATGCCCTGTGTGGTCGAACCGCGGTACGCCCCGCTGGCTGACCAGATCCGCAAGGCCGTGGCTTCGTACCGGGTGACCTTCGACCGTGACCCGGTCATCGTCGTTCTGCCGGGCCGGGTGGCCTTCGCCGCGGGATCGGATCATGCGGTCGCCAGGAACGCCCTGGAGACGTTCACCGATGCCCTGGCCGTGGCTCGCGACGCCAATCGCCTGGGCGAGGTTCGCGTGATGGACGCTGACGAGCGGGCTTTCATCGAGACCTGGGAGGCGGAGGCCTATCGCAAGAAGATGGCCGAAACCGCGTACCGGGGACGGATGCAACACAAGGTGGCGGTCATCACTGGCGCCGCTCAGGGGTTCGGACTGGGCATCGCCCGCGGGCTGGCTGACGAAGGCGCCCATGTCATCTTGGCTGACCTCAACCTCGACTTGGCTCAGGCCGAGGCCAGCAGACTCGTCGCCTTGTACGGGCCCGGAACCGCGATGGCGGTCCAGGTTAACGTGGCCGATGAGGCCTCACAGAAACAAGCCTTGGCTGAGGTGCTGGCGGCCTACGGGGGACTCGACCTGTTCGTCTCCAATGCTGGGATCGCCCGAGCAGGGTCGGTGACCGAACAAAGGATCGAGGATTTTGATCTGGTCACGTCCATCAATTACAAGGGCTATTTCCTCGGGGTCCGCGCGGTTTCTCCCGTCCTGGCCGCCCAGCATGAGGTCCGGCCAGACCTGTTGTTCGACATCGTGGAGATCAATTCCAAGTCGGGCCTGGAGGGTTCAAACCGCAACTTCGCCTATGCCGGCAGCAAGTTCGGCGGGATCGGACTGACCCAGTCCTTCGCCCTGGAACTGATCGAATCCGGGATCAAGGTCAACTCCGTGTGCCCCGGCAACTACTTGGACGGGCCATTGTGGTCCGATTCAGATACCGGTTTGTTCGTCCAGTACCTGAGGGCCGGGAAGGTTCCGGGCGCGTCGGATGTGGACCAAGTGAGGGCGTTCTACGAGTCCAAGGTCCCGATGGTGCGTGGCTGCCTGCCGGAAGATGTCGTGTGCGCAGTGCTGTATCTGGTCGAGCAGCAGTACGAGACGGGGCAGGCCCTGACAGTCACCGGCGGGCAGACGATGAGGAATTGACCAGTGGTTTGCCGTACTGGTGAAAACTGGGCGATGAGACGGATGACAGGCCAGGACGCAGGAGAGTTGACTGGTCACCAGGCGAGAGTGGGGGCCTGAGCCGGGTTTCCAGTCGGTACGATGGTCAGGCTGGACATGGATGCTCTCATATTTGGGCAGGTCTTCCCGGCTGCAGTCGCAGGGTCAAGAATTGAGGATATGGTTCAGGTGAGTCACCGGTGGGAGATCGACGAGGTGGCTGTCGGCATCTGTGTGAAGGAGGTCACAGGCATGGCCTCAAGGCCTGAAGCAATCTCGGCAGTGGGCAGTGGTGTGGTTTGGGCACCGGCATGGTCCGCCCGACATGGCGCCAGTGACAGGATATCCGTACTGGCGACACGGCTGAGGCCGCCGTAGTAAGGGATGGCGCCAGGTGAACGACGCAGACAGAATCGGTAGTGTGAGGGCTGGCAGGCAGTCTCCCGGAGGGACAGTGACGAGCGAGAGGAGCCAATGATGGCTGAAGTGGTGGCAATGCCGCAGCTGGGCAACGCCGTACAGTCATGCCTGGTGACCACGTGGCACATCCGTGTGGGCGATGACGTCAGTCCCAGTACGATCGTGGCCGACATCGAAACCGACAAGTCGCCCATGGAAGTCCCGGCCGGAGTTTCGGGAACGGTCCTTGCCCTGCTTGCTCAAGAGGGCGACGAGGTGCCTGTCAGGGCGCCCTTTTTCATCGTGGGGTCACCTGGCGAAGACATCAGTCAACTGCTGGCGGCTGGCAAGCCTGGTGCGGATCCTCCCGCACAGAACAATGGTCCTACTGATGCTGCGGAGAATGGTGAACCGGTGGCAGCTGCGGCGGACCAACCCGCACCCGAGGAGAAGTCAGACAAGACCAATTCGGGGGAAGCGGCAGCGGCTGACCCGGTGAAGAAAGACGGGCTTCCAGATGGCGTGAAGGTCTCGTCAGCTGAGAGCGACTCCACAGAGAAACCAGCGTCCGATGCACCGGCGCCAACACCTGCGCCACCACCGGCGAGCGCCGCAGAGCAGGCGGCTGAAGCGTCCAAGGACTCCTCACCTGCAACGGATGCGAAGGAGAGGCAGGCTTCTGACACGCCAGCATCCGTGCCGGCGACTCCACCTGCAAGTGTAGTTGTCAAGGAACCAGAGGTGCCGCAAGCCCCCGCCCCTCAGGCAGACGTGAAAGAGGAGTCAGCGTCTGACACATCGGCAGCCGTTCCTGCGACTCTTACGGAAAGTGTGGGCGAGCAGGCACCAGATGGTGCCCAGGAGTCTTCACCTGAGACACCGACCGCCCCCACGCCAGCGGCAGACGTGACAGAGGAGTCATCGTCGGACGTACCTGCTGCTGTGGTCCCAACTGCTCCGGCGGCCTCGGCGGACAAGGCAGCCGAAGGTCTCCAGGATGCTGACAAGCCTGAACAGACAACAGATTCGCCGGTTCGTAGTGCGGTGGGGGAGGACGCATCGGCCAGCACCCAGGACAGTCACCAGTCGCGGGCGGGTGAGGAACCGGAACCGGTCGCGCGCCGAGGAGTTCCGGCGGCAGGGGGAGGTCCCGCATCGCCGCGCGCGAGACGTCAGGCAGAAGAAGTTGGAGTCGACATCTCCACAGTCGTCGGCACGGGACCGCATGGACGAATCCTCGTCAGTGACGTGCTGGCCGCTGTCGAAGCGAAAGCCCAGCCACAGCACGTCAGCGACGAAGAAGTCGTGCAGGAACATCCCGAGGCCGCAGAAGCCGTCAAGCCCGCCGCGGAACATCCCGTCGCTTCCGAGCCAGTCGCTGAGAAGCCAGATCCAGACAAGCCGGTTACGGCTGAGGGTGCGGCTGCCCCTGCTGAGGATAAGCCTGCCGCAGATGGCTCTGCTTCAGACAAGCCTGACGCTGAGAAGCCTGCTGAGGCCCATCCCGCCCCAGACGAGCCTGTGACAACCGATGCCAGTGCGGAGAAAACTGCCATGGCGGACCAGCCAACATGGCTTGAACCAGACGTGACACAACCCGCAAGCGGGGTTGAGTCCTCTCAGAAGCCTCCCGCCTCAGGGGAATCCGATCAGGAGAAGCCAGCTGCGGTTGAGGGTGCGGCCGAGTCATCCCAGGACAAGTCCGCAGCGGCCGAAGGGGTAGCTGAGTCTGCCCAGGACAAGCCAGCAGCGACTGAGGATGCTGCGGAGTCTGCTGGCGAGCCCCCTGCTCCACCTGAGTTGGCGGAGCAGTCTGCGGCGGTTGAGGCGGGGTCCGAGCCAGCTGAAGAAAAACCAGCGATGTCTGCTGGAGCGGATGACCCGGGTCAGGAGCAACCGGTTGCGGAGTCTCTGCCCGTAGAATCCGATGAAAAGCCAGCTTCTGCGGAGGCCCAGCCGGCTGCTGCGGTGGGTGCAGATGCTGGTGGGCATGAGGCTGCCGCAGCGAACACTCCTCAGGATTCTGGTACCTCTGAGACGGCGTCGACTGAGGAAAAAGCACGTGAGTCAGCTGCGAGTGAATCTGACGTGACACAGCCAACGGCTGCTGAACCCGCTGATGTGGAGTCTGGTATTCCGGAGTCAGGTGTTCCGGAGTCTGGTGACGCTGATCCTGGTATTCCGGAGTCTGGTGTTGCGGAGTCTGGTGACGGGCCTTCTCGTGAGGCTCAGACTGCTGCCGTACCGTCTGGTGCGACTGAGTCGGCGGTACTGGCGGCTGGCCTGGTTGCTGCTGGAGTGATGGGGTCTGACTCTGAAGACAATGGTCGTGTGGCCAACCAGGATGGTGTCCTGGGAGAGTCTGACGCGGAGGGGAACACCGAGGAGGGATCGGCCCGATCGCAGGGCGGTTCCGGGCGCTGGGCTTGGGAGGAGTCGCTGACCAGGGACTGGGATGACTCGGTGACCGATGACCTGGACAGCGCCGGGCCGGCTTTCTCCAGACGTACTCGGGGGGTTTCGCCGCTGTCAGCCAGCGGAATTGTCGTGGGGACAGGCATCGGAGGACGGGTCACCAGGCGCGATATCTGGAATGCTGAGTCCGCACACGCGCAGGCGTTGGCGGCGGTCGCCGAGACGGGAGGCACCGATGGGACCGGCCTGCCAGCCGATGACGAAGAGATTTCGGAAAGTACGCGCATTGTTCCATCCTCGGCTGACGGGTTTCCGGGGCCGTACACCGAGACTGTGCTGACAGGCAGCCGCCGTCTCCAAGCGGAGCGCCGGCGGGCCTCAGTGGCGTCGCACGCGCACATGACCTTTTCAGCATCTGCCCCGGCGGCATCTCTGCTGGCGCTGAGGGCCAGGTTCAAGGCCAGTGGCGAGACCCTGGGGCTCAGCCAGGTGACCATCGGTGATCTGGTCGCCTACGCCGCAGTACGCACGGTTGGCAGGTTCCCGTCCATCAACGCCACGGTCGAAGGGCAGACCCTGCGTACCTATGATGCCGTCCATCTGGGCTTGGCCGTGGACGCTCCCTCAGGCCTGGTGGTGCCGACGATTCGTTTCGCCTCGCAGATGGGGTTGAAGGGTTTCTCGCTGACTACCCGGGCGCTGATCGCTCAGGCCCGGACTGACCGTATCGATCCAGACTTGCTGGCCGGAGCCACCTTCACGGTCACCAACCTCGGGGCGTACGGTATCGAATCTTTCACTCCGATCCTGCATTCCCCGCAAACCGCCATCCTGGGAGTCAACGCCATCATGGCCCGGCCCGTGATCACCCCGGAAGGGTCGTTGCTTGCCGAGCAGCGGATCTCCTTCTCGCTGACGGTGGATCACGCCGTGGTCGACGGTGTCGAGGCGGCACGTTTCCTCCAGGCGCTGGTGGCCTATGTCGCCAATATCGATGTTGCTATTCTGGCTGAAGGAGGTATGAGTGTCTGAGTTTGATGTGATCGTTCTGGGCGGGGGGCCTGGCGGCTACATGGCCGCTGAGCGCTTGGGGCAACTGGGCAAGTCAGTGCTGTTGATCGAAAAGGCCTCGCTGGGCGGCTCCTGTTTCACTGTCGGTTGCATTCCGACGAAGGCGTGGAACCAGTCGGTCGCCATGTACGACCAAGCCCGGCATTCCGCGCAATTCGGGGTGACCGCCGAATCGGTGTCGTACGACTGGAGGGTCATCCAGCAGTGGAAGACCAAGACAGTGTCGACGCTGGTGGGCGGGGTGGCCCAGGTGTTGAAGCGGCTCAAGGTCAAAGTCATCCAAGGTGAGGGGCACATGACCAGCCCCACCTGCGTCGAGGTCGACGGCCAGCCGTACGAAGCCGACGACGTCATCATCGCAACCGGGTCTGTGCCGGCCATGCTGTCGATTCCGGGGGCACAGGATAACCCGGCCATCATCGATTCCACTGCCTTGCTGGCCATCGATCATGTGCCCGAACGCCTGGTTGTGATCGGCGGTGGAGTCATCGGCGTGGAGTTCGCATCGTTGCTGTCCCGGCTGGGGACCAGTGTGACCGTCATTGAGATGATGGGTGAGATCTTGCCGTTCATGGATCAGGACCTGGCCGCCCGGATGCGTGCCTGCATGCCGGACGTCGATTTCCGGTTGGCAGCCCGTGTCGAGTCCGTCGACGGGTCGACGGTGTCGTACTTGCGCAATGGCCAGCGGGAAAGCGTGGAATCTGAACTGATCCTGATGGCGGCGGGGCGGCGTCCGGTCGTGGATGGCTGGGGGGCTGAGTCCTGCGGGGTCGACCACAGCCCGGCCGGCGTGTGGGTCGATGACCAGATGCGGACCACCGTGCCTCACGTGTGGGCCGTCGGCGATGTCACCGGGCGTTCCTTCTTCGCGCATGCCGCGTACCGGATGGGCGAAGTCGCCGCGTCCTGTATCGCGGATCCACAGGCTGCCCAGGCGGCGGGCCAGTCCATGCGCTGGGACACCGTCCCCTGGGCCGTGTATTCGACTCCCGAAGCCGCTGGGGTGGGTCTGACCGCTGTCGAATGTGCCAACCGCGGGATCGAGGTGGCGTCGTCGATGGCCCCACTGGTCTTGTCTGGCCGGTTCGTCGCGGAGAATGGGCTCAGCCGGGCTGGGATGGTCAAGGTCGTCGCCGAGGTCGATTCGCGTGTGATCCGCGGGATCCACATGATCGGCCCCTACTCGGCGGAAGTGATCTGGGGAGCGGCTGCTGTGCTGGAAATGGAATTCACGGTGGATGATGTACGACAACTTGTCTTCCCCCATCCAACAGTGAGCGAGGGAATCCGGGAAGCGGTCTGGGCCTTTCCCGACCGGAAGAGAAATGGAAGAGCATGACGAAGTCGATCCTTGTCAACCCGTTTGATATGCGTGCCAGGGGGTCGATCCGCCCGCCGGAGATCCTGATGAACACCTATCAGTTGGACATGCCGGCGGAGGTGAACAGGTACGGCAATGAGGGGCTGGTCCACATCCTGCACGACATGATGGTGATCCGCGAGTTCGAGTCCATGCTCACCTCGATCAAGACGACCGGGGCCTGGAAGGATATTTCGTACAACTATCTCGGGCCCGCCCACCTGTCGGTCGGGCAAGAGGCGACCGCAGTGGGGCAGGCCGCTGAACTCAAGCCGGAGGACCTCGTCTTCGGTTCCCATCGCTCCCACGGCGAGGTCCTGGCGAAGTGTTTCTCCGCGTCGCGCCAGATGGATGTGGCCTCAGTGCTGGGGATCATGGAGGGTTTCCGTGACGGCGACACGCTCAGACACGCGGAGATGCTGCCCCACGAGTCCGAGACCGAACTGCAAGCCAACTTCATTCTTTTCGGCACACTGGCTGAAATCTTCGCCCGGAAGTCGGGATTCAACGGCGGCCTGGGCGGGTCGATGCATGCCTTCTTCGCGCCCTTCGGCTCCATGCCCAACAATGCGGTCGTCGGGGCTTCGGCGCCCATCGCCCAAGGGGCGGCTTTGTACAAGAGGATCAACTCCAAGCCGGGAATCGTGGTCGCCAACATCGGCGACGCGTCGGTGGGCAGCGGGCCGGTGTGGGAGGCGATGGTCTTCGCGGCGATGGACCAGTTCCGGCGCTTGTGGCCGCAGGCGGCGGGCGGCAACCCCCCGATCTTGTTCAGTTTCTTCAACAACTTCTATGGCATGGGCGGGCAGACGGCTGGAGAGACCATGGGGTACGACATCCTGGCGCGGGTGGGCGCCGGGGTCAATCCTGAGGCGATGCACGCCGAACGGGTCGACGGCTACAACCCGTTGGCCGTGGCCAATGCGGTCAGGCGCAAGAAAGAGATTCTCACCTCGGGGGACGGGCCAGTGCTGCTGGATCTGATCACCTACCGGACCAGCGGTCACTCCGCAGGCGACGATGCCACCTACCGTACGACCGAAGAGGTGGCCTTGTGGGAGCAGGCCGACGCGATTCAGGATTTCTCGTCGACCCTGACCAATGCTGGAATCTTGTCCGCCAGTCAGATCGAGGAGATGTACACATCCGTGGTGGACAAGCTCACCCAGGTATTGCGCCTTGCCGCTGACGACGACAAATGCCCGAGGGTTGATGCCGCCTTCATCGAGTCGGTCATGTTCTCCAACGGACATGTCGAGGCCTTGGGCGAGGGCGTGCCCCAGCTGCTCGAACCCCTGGAGGTCAATGAGCGGTTCAAGTCGGTCGCCGAGAAGACGCGCAGTGTTGTTGACGGGCAGGGCAAGCCTGTCAGCCCGGAACGGATGTACCAATATCGCGACGGCCTGTTCGAGGCGATGTCGCACCGTTTCTCCGTCGACCCGACCATGGCGGCCTGGGGAGAGGACAACCGCGATTGGGGCGGGGCCTTCGGCGTCTATCGCGGCTTGACGAAGATGATTCCGTACAACCGCTTGTTCAACACCCCGATCTCCGAGGCTGCCATCGTCGGCGCGGGTGTGGGATATGCCCTGTGCGGCGGGCGTGCCGTCGTGGAACTGATGTATTCCGACTTCATCGGACGCGCGGGGGACGACATCTTCAATCAGGCCGCCAAGTGGCAGGCCATGTCCGCCGGTGTGTTGAAGATGCCCCTGGTGGTCCGCGTCTGTGTTGGCAGCCAGTACGGTGCTCAGCATTCGCAGGACTGGTCTGGTTTGGTGGCCCACATACCCGGGCTCAAGGTCTACTACCCCGCCACTCCGACTGACGCCAAGGGGATGCTGAACCTCGCCCTGGTGGGAACCGATCCGGTGATCTTCTTCGAGTCCGAGAAGCTCTATGACCGCGGCGAGGAATTCGAAGTCGGCGGTGTCCCGAGGGGATATTACGAGACAGTGGAGGGTGAGCCGGCTGTCCGCCGCGAGGGCACCGATCTCACGATCGCCACCGTGGGTCCCGCTTTGTATCCGGCCCTCGAAGCGGCCACAACTCTGCAGGAGAAATACGGCGTGTCAGCCGAAGTCCTCGACCTGAGGTTCCTGGTGCCGATGAACTACGACAAACTGCTCGAATCGGTGACCAAGACCGGCAGCCTGTTGCTGGTGTCGGATCAGGTGGAGCGCGGCAGCTTCCTCCACACGATCGCCGACACGGTCTCGTCCCTGTCCTTCGACGATCTGGACGCGCCCGTGGCAGTCCTCGGCGCCCGCAATCACATCACCCCCGCCGCCGAACTGGAAGACGTGTTCTTCCCCGGCGCGTCGGCGATCCTGGACACGATCCATTTGTGGATACGACCGTTGCACGGTCACACCGCCACCGAAGCCCAGACCGAGGCGGAAAAACTGCGCCGGGCAGCCAAGGGCGTGTGAGTCAGCTCCTACGTGCCGAAGCCGACCGGACGGGCGTGCTCCTGGCCGAACTCGATGTAGCCGATGCCATCGGCGGGGATCACCATCTGGCGACCGGACGCGTCGGTCAGGGTCAGCAGGCCGTCTCCAGCGCGAGCGGTCGAGTAATCGCCGAGGACTTGGGCGATCGTCTGGTGGACGTTGAGGGTCACCTCTCGGCTCACATTGCGGATTCCGATCTTTACTTCCATGGTTGCCTTTCTCGTGGCACTGACGGTTTTTCAGGACGACTGCGTCGCGGTCACACGCCAGTCTCGCCCTGGATGGCGGGGCGGATGACGATTCGTGTCCAGGCGCCGACATAGATGCGCATGTCGGGACTGATCTGGGTACGGGTAGTGATGGGTTCGGTGGGCAGGGAGGCCGTGGCCGGTGCGACGAACGTGCCATTGGCCGAGTCGAGGTCGTTAACGTACCAGTAACCGTCGGCGGAGGTGAGGTAGGCCTGACGGCGGCTGCACCCGACATCCGGTTCGCAGTCAATGTCTGGATGGATGTTGCGGCTGGCGGAATGACGCCCGATCAAAGCCGAATCCCGCAAGACGATGATGCGGGGCGGCCCCTGGGGGGGCATCGGATCAGCCGACTCCTGGAAGGCGTACCACTGGGGATCGACCCAGATTTCCGCCACGTGCGGCACATGCCGGGTGACCGGGCCGGTGGGGGCCGAGTCGCGTATTGTCTCGGAAGGGGCGCTGGTTCCGGTTGAGGTGACCGCGTCACCGGCGGGCACGCCTGTGACGGGAATTTCTGGGATGGGTACTGCCGGGATGGACGTGTCCGAGCCTGCGGCATCCACGCCAAGGTGAGGCGCATCAGGCTGTGCCGAACCAGCCTGGTGGGTTCCTGCTGCATCCGCACCGGGTTGTTCCGTTCCTGGCTGCGCCACACTGGGCTGGCCCTCGTCAGGCTCCACCGTACTGGACTGGTCTGCGTCCGGCTGATGGACGGTGGACTGATCTGTTCCAGAGTGGTTCGTACCGGTTAGAGATGAAGCTGACAGATCCGCGCCGGACTGGTCATCCCCACCATGTTGCGCGCCAGACTGTTGCGCGCCGGATTGTTCCGCGCTGGATTGTTCTTCGCTCGACACCCCTGCACCAGACTGTGCGCCACTCGACGCTGCTCCATCAGACTGGCTCGCATCGGACTGTTCCACACCGGAGCGCTCCGTTCCTGGCTGTTGCCCAGCGCGTGGACCTGGGCCGGTCTCCTCGTCCCCAGACCGACCTGCCTCGTCGTCCGCCGTCTTGGCTGGTGGCAACCCTAGTTCCGTACGGAAGTCTTGGTTGGGCAGAGCCCCGGTGGTGTAGTCGTACCCGCAGGCTTCGCAGAACAGGGCGTCTCCGGCTCTCGGCGATCCGCAGTTGGGACATGTGGTCTCGCCGTGGGGTGGCTCCACGGGTTCCGCTCCGGTGTCGACGACCGGCATTCCGCACTGATCGCAAAAGTCCTGTGATTGAGTTTCGTGTCCGTCCACGCATCGGGCCATTGTTATCCCCTTATCCTCGTCGTCCGTGTGGATGCCGTGTCCAAAGCCATCTCATCGGCTTTGTCGATGTTCTTCTTCAAGCGCACTGTCCCCGTAGCAGCGTCGGCGACGTCGACCACCCGTTCCAGACGGGCCGCTGCTTCCGCATTGCCGGTCTGAGCCGCCAGCTGGACGGCCCGGCCCAGCTTCTGGGTGGCCGTGCGATCGTCGCCCTGGGCACGGGCGGCCAACCCCTCCTGGATGGCGGAGGCAAGTTCGGCCTGGCCGGTGTAATGGGCGACCTCAGGGCTGATCCCAGCTGTCAGGCTCGGATCGGCGGACCATTTCGCCTTGATCAAGCCTTGGGTGAGGATGGCCGCCCCAGTGCTGAGCTGGACCCGGGCCGCGAGTTGTTCGGTGCCGACGGCCTTGGCGGGCAGGCGGATGCTGATGTGATAGTCGCGGGATTCGTCTCCCCAGGCTCCGGTCGGATAGGTGCTGGTCAGGGCGTCGACGGGCGCCCCGCGATGGGTCAGGTCTTCGACCGTGGGGGAGACCTGGCGTACGAACACGATCTGGGCGCCTTGTGGGATCCACACCCGTAGGGCCGCATCGGGAACCCCGCGGGACATCGAGCGCGCGATCAGTTCCTGGAAGATCTGGGGCAATTCGCGCGGACTGGGAATGACGTCGACAGTTCCGAGCAGGGCTTGGGCGATCTTGCGGATCTCCGAGACCTGCCACTCGACCCCGATCCCGCGGCAGTCGACCTGGAATTCACCCAGGCAGGCCCGGATTGAGGCTTCGAGCTGGGTCACCGACTCGTTGTGGTTCTCCCCATCGGTCAGCAGGATGGCATGACGTCCGGCCAGGGAAGGGATGGAGCGGAACAGAGATCGCGCGAGCAGAAGCCACGATCCCATGGCCGTACCCCCGTCGGCGCGAAAGGAGGCGATGGCCAGTTTGGCGGCCGCCCGGGAGTTTGCGTCCATCCGTACCATCCCTGGGCCAGAGGACACGCGGGGGAAAGCCAGGTACGCACGGTGGTTGCCGGCGATGATGGCGAAGTAGGTTCCGTCTAGGATCGTGTCCACGGCCACCATGGCCGCGTCTTTGGCCGCTTGCATGTTGACCAGCCCCATCGACGCCGACGTGTCCACGATCACGATCTCCCCGACATCACCGACCCCGGTCTGACCTGCTGCCCCCGCTTCAGAACAGGTGATGCGGACAATCGCATTGACATCAGTGCTACCGTCGGCGAGGTACTCGTTCTGGTAGACCATCGATGTGAAAACAGCCATAGGTCTAGTGTAGACCGGCTCTCAGACATGAATGGGTGCAGGAAGGGTGGGACCCTCCGATTCAGTGGAAGATGGGGCGACACCCTGAGTGTCTGCTTTCAGCCGGGCACAGGACACTGTGACATTGTCGTGGCCGCCCTGCTCGTTCGCCCACGCGACAAGGCGAGATGCCAGGTCGAGCGGTGTCGGGTCCTCACCGCCGCATTGGCCGATCACGTCAGACATCGCCGAGGCTTCCGACGCGAAGTTCCACAGTCCGTCGGTACACACCACGAGCCAGCCGGACACGTCGATGGTGATCGTCGCGTAGTGGGGCACCAGGTCTGTGGCGTCGCGGCCCAACCACTTGGTGATCGTGTGGGCGAACAGCGAAGCTTCGGCCTCTGCCCGCCCGGCTCCAGAGTCGATGCCGTCCTGAGCCAGAGAATGGTCCTTGCTCAGCTGGCAGGGCACGCCACCGTCGGGGAACCAGTACACCCGTGAATCGCCCAGGTTGACGCAGGAAACGACATTGTCGTCGATCAGGGCCAGGGCAATAGTCGTGGCCGCAGAATTGTGGGAGGCCGGGTCTGTGCCTTCGATGACCGCCTGGTTGGCGGCCTCGACCGCTTGGGTCAAGAGCGCCTCGATGGCAGCTGCGCGCGAGCTCGGGGTACCGGTGCCCTGGGGGTTGTTGGCCCACACCATGGTGCAGGCTGCTTGCGCGGCGGCCATCGATGCCACGTCGGAGGCTTCGGAGGTGGTCACGCCGTCGCAGACCACCACGACTGCCCGGGTGCTGGAGGCCTGGCAGGCCAGAGCGTCTTCATTGTGGGCGTGCACCAGACCGATGTCGCAGACTCCGGCCACCCAGTCCACCGGGGTCAGCTCATAGTGCTCCCGCAGGCTCTTGGCCTTCTGCCCGCACTTCAGGCAGTATCCGTCGATTCCCAGTTCCCCGCCGCAGGACACACAGGCGGACGGGTATGGGCTCTCGGGTGCGATGGGCCGCAAGGGGATGGTCGGTTCCACGCTCTCCGCGGACCACTCCACCCCCGGCGCACCATGGTTGAAGGCTGTCATATCACTGTCCATTTCCTCAAGGCGTTGGCCTGGTCGATCAGTGCGACACGGGTGGCTAAGTCGTGTTCGAACCCCGCCTGTTGGCGCAGGATAGATTCGATTTTAGCTTTCAGGTCGGCTTTCGTCACAGGCACGTTGCCGACACTGGGCACCGTGCTCCGCCGTGCGGCCCGCAGATTCGGGAAGGTGGCCAGGGGCAACGCCCGCTTGAAGATCTCCAACTCCAGGCGCAGGCGCTCTTCAGCGGAGCTGCCGGAGTCCTTGATGGCCTCGTAGGCCCGGGTCAGATCGGACAAGCCGCGCCCGGAATACGTCAAGTACGAGGCGGCCAGTCGCCGGGACTGGGACCAGCCACCCGATGTGGTCGGGACCAGGTCGAGGGCGGCCAACACGGCGCCGGTGTCCGCGATCTGCCCGTGTGGATTGGTGTGTTTGGCCCGGACCCGGGCCAGGCCGAAGGCTGCGCCTGGCACGTAAGCCCCGTCCGTGGACGCGCAGATTTGGTACAACTGCTCGGCGATGTCGAGTTCGCCACCCATCTCACACGCCACGGCGAGGGCGAACTTGGGGGCCAGTTCACCGGGCACCTGTCCGTACACAGCATTGAAACACGACTGGGCCTGGCTCCAATCGCCTGTATTGAGGGCTGCCAGTCCTTCGATCCAGGCCGCCCTCCATTCCCACGGATCGGCGGTAAGAATCTCATTGACCGTGACGGCCAGGACATCGGTGGCACCGATTCCAATGGCCGCCAGGCACAGTTCGAGGCGTACTTCCAAAGTCTTATTAGGTGCTGCCAACAGCGACTGGAAGCGCTCTTTGGGCGGCATGGCGGGGTCGATCGAGGCCAGCATCGCGGTGGCTGGGTCGCCAGGATCGGGTTTCAGGCGGGGCAACTGCCGCCAGGTGAACGCGTCGGAGACCACGGTCGGCGGGTCGAACAGATCCGAGGGAGCCGACGATGTGGCCGCTGTCAGATGGGAGGTGCTGACGACCTCGCGCAGAACCCCCAACATCTGGTGGCGCAACTCGTCCACCGAAGAGAACCGGTCGCTGGGATCAGGTGCGCAGGCCTTGGCGATCAACTTGTAGACCGAGTCGTAACTAACGAACAACGGTACCTGATCCGGCGGGGGCAGAGTGGTGGCATAGGTGGTCTGGTAGCCCTTGACCTCAGCGCAACAGACCAGCAGTGTGCGCCCGATCGTGAAGATGTCCGAGGCGACCGAGCAGCCCAGGGTCGCCACTTCCGGGGCCTGGAATCCGACGGTCCCGAAGATGACAGATTCGTCGTCGTCAATGCGGCGTACTCCGCCCATGTCGATGAGCTTCACCGAATCTTCGACGTGCATCAAGTTGTCGGGCTTGAAATCGCAGTAGAGCAGTCCTCGGGAGTGCAGGAAGCTGAAGGCCGGCAGGATTTCCAGGACGTACGCCAGCCCCTGGTCGACCGGGAGCGGGTTGTAGGCTCCGCCAGTTTCGGTGATCCGGTCTTTGAGCACCTGTTTCAAGGAGCGCCCGCCGACGAACTCCATCACGATGTAGGCCCCGCCCTCATGGGTGACGAAGTTGTAGATTTCCACGATCAACGGGTACTGCAGTTCCGCCAGGTAACGTTGTTCGGACATGGCCGCCTGCATGGAGGCCTCGTCACCGGCGTTGAGCAGCCCCTTGAGGACGACCCATCGGTCGGACACATTGCGGTCTTGCGCCAGGTAAATCCACCCCATGCCGCCATGCGCCAGACAGCCACGTACCTCGTACTGCCCTGCGACAACATCTCCTGCGGACAGTTTGGGGGTGAAGGAGTACGGCTTGCGGCAACTCGGGCAGTACCCTTCGACCCGGCCTGGGGCGTCGGGGGTGGAACGCCCGACCTCGGCTCCGCAATGGGGACAGAATCGCCTGTCTTCCGGCACTTCTGGATTGGCGAGGATCGCGGATTGCGGATCGACGAGCGGTTCCGGGGGTACGGTGGTGTACCCCGAACCGAGGTGGCCCGTCGTCGCGCGGGACCGGGTGGGGCGGGTGCGGCCGGTTCCTGTGCCGACACGGGCCGTGCCCAAGCTGATGGTCCCGATCCGGCCGGTGGTGGTCGGGTGAACCGGTGCTGGCGCTGGGACCGACCCCGCCGGAGCACCGCAGGCGTTGCAGTAGCCGTCGACGATTTGACCGTGGCATCCGGGCATGTGGCAGGGGCCGGTTGGTCGAAGAGACGGGATGGCGCCGGGGACCCCGGACTCAGGGGGTGGGGGCGCGGCGGGCGCCGCAGGACGCGCGGCAGGGGACGGCTGCTGGGCTGCAGGGGTGGGCGTGTGGGCCGGCGGGAGAGGGATCTGCGGCGACGGGGCAGGCGGTTGGGCCACAGGACTGGATGGGGATGAGTGGGAAGGCTGTGGGGCAGGTGGAACAGACTGGCGGGGGTCCGGGCTCAGCTGGGGCGTGGCCATGCCGCAGACATTGCAGTAGCCGTCCTGGATCATGCCCCGACAACCCGGTTGCGTACATCTCACGACTGCCTCCCTGAGGCCTCATAGGCGGTGATCAGGGGGTCGATGACGGCCAGGGGCACTGGGTGACGCCCCAATAGTTCGCGGATCTGCCAGGACAAAGCTGAGCCCAGAGGATCCTTCGACGCCGGATGGACGGCTTCGGCCTTCTCCAAGCGGGTGAGCAAGGAGGTGACTTGGGCGTACGCCTGTTCGTTGGCTTGCTGCACGATGTCCAGAGCCGCACTGACCTGGTCCAAGCGGGCCAGATAGGCGTCCACCTCGGGCTGGGAAGCAGGGATGTCCCCCAGGGATTCCACGTGTGGGACCGCGTACTTGGGGGCAGGTTCGACGCTTTCGGATGTCTTGCGCACCAGATCTGCGATGGCCTGTTCCCTGGCGATCAGAGCCGAGCGAATGGCCTGGGCCCGAGCGACCTTCTGGGCGGTCATGGCCCGCTCGGCGTGCCCCACGATCAGATCGCGTTCCATGCGGGCGGCCCGTACCTCCAAAGGAGCCAGCACACCGCCGATGTCCGCACCGCGATCCGCCTTGTCAACCAGGTCTTTCACGTCGGTGGCCAGGTCGGCCACCTGAGGGTCGGTGGCTTGGCGCACGGCAGCCGGATCCAGCCCGGCCTGGTCACGGATCCTGTCGACCTGGGCCACGAGGGCGGTGATTCGGGCGGAGGTTTCCGTAGCGCGGGGAGCGAGTTGGAAGCGGGAGTTGAGCTGTGAGATGAGAGCGTCCAGCATCCGGCAGGCTTCGGGCAGCGACAGGGCCAGGCCTCCGCCGGCGGTCAGCGAAGTGCCTGGGGTCAACATGTCATTGAGACTGGCCCAGGTCATGACGGCTAGCTTTTGCAGGTCGACGGTCGTCACACGGCCCGAATCCCAGATCCTGGTCAGATCCGCGTACCGGTCCCGGATCGCCTGCCACACCGTCAGTGTCATGGCGATGTCTTGAACACCTTGGGTATTGCCGGTTTCTTGCAGCTTCTGGTCGAGTCGGTTCAGGTCTGAGCGGCGGTCGTCGATCCACGTGCCCAGCTCGGACAGGTAAGCCAGCATCTGCTGGGCGGTGGGCGGGTTCTGGACCGAACCAGCAGGCCAGGGGACACTCATGCGTACTCCCGAGTCCGGGCGTGGATGCCCGCCAAGGTGGCGATGATGGCGATCACGCAGGCCGCCGCGACCATCACGATATACCACAGGGCCTGGACAACCAGACTGTCCTCATCCGGGCGATCGGAGGAGATCATCGAGCCGAGAACCGAGGCCTGGGATGTCCACGGTGACGAGTCGACGATCAGAGAGGAACGCTGGGCCGGGTCAGAGGTGTTGGCGATAGTGTCTTGGCGCTGGTTCAAATCGTCGACGAACTTGTTGGCGAGACCATTGCGGGTTAGAGTCGCCTGAATATCTTGGACCAGTGTCCTGGTCTGGGCCTCGTAGCTGGAAGCTTGGAGGGGATCCAGGACGGACATCGCGGCCATCGATTGGGAGTCCCATGTTTGGGCTTGGGCTTCGGAGACGATGGCCACGCGCGAATCCACTTGTTGGGCAGCGGCGGAATGACCGGCGTAGACACCGATGACCGTCACTGTGCCGACCATGGCCAGCAGGCCGACAGCCAGGCCGATGTTGAGAAAACGGCGAGTGCGCCGGGCCGTCAGCACCAGTCCGGCGAGAAATCCGAGCACCCCGATCCCAGCCATCACCAGGCCGATCACGAGGAAAGCCACGCTGGCGGATTGGTGGGCGCCGACGGGGGTGGAGTGGGCCGTGATCTGAGCGTCGATCGCGGAATACAACGTCTGGAGCGATTGGGCGGTGGAAGCGCTCACACCCGTGGTTTGAGCCTCCTGATGAGCGATGACGATGCCGTCTTGCCACTGGCGGATGGCCGAGGCCACACCGGTCAGATCCGACGGGTTGGAAGCGTTTGCGGCAGCCGTCAGCAGCCAGGTGTCGATCTGGTCGGACGAGGTTTGGTAGGCAGTCCACGCGGGGTCTTGCGGGTCGAGGCAGTACGTGAAGGCTAGGGCCTGGGCATGGGCGACTTCGGTGCGCAGGTCACGCAGGTTCTGGTCCTGGATCATGGTGGCCGCCGCTGACTGTTGATGGGACCCGGTGGCCACGACTGAGGCGATGCACAACGCCGTGGCGAGCAAGGTCCACACGATCAGGCAGGCCCGCACAATCCGGAAGAACACCGGACCAGGGATCGTCCGGCGAGCCGCTGACGTCGGCTGGCGTGTGGCAATGGCCGTAGCTGGTGATGAAGCCGGCCAGCGGGGTGAAGCGCCCGGGGTGGCTGGTGAGGGCCGGGCTTGGACGGGTGGTGGCATCAGTGGCTCGCATCCGAGACTGGTTCATCAGGGTCGTTTTTCTGGGAAGCAGGGACGATGTCTTGGGGGAGGATTGTGCGCAGTTGTTCCAGGGTTGGATCCTGAACATCCTTCAACCTCCAGGCCATGCCGGAGATGGCAGCTTCGAAGGTGTTGCGGGCGAAGCGCCCATTGCCGAAATTCTCATCGCGAAGTTGTAGGGCCAACACGGCACGAAAAGCTCGCACACTCTCCTCGGGCACATCAAAATCTGCTTCGGCGGCCATGGAGCAGAAGATCTGGACCAGTTCGTCGTCCGAATAGTCGGGGAACGTGATCGTTGTCCTGAAGCGGGATTCCAGTCCGGGGTTCTCGGCGATGAAACCGGCCATCGGCCCCGGATATCCGGCGACGATGACGACGAGGTCGCCGCGGCGGTCCTCCATCTCCTTGACCAGCGTGTTGACGCACTCCAGTCCGTACTGGTCTCCCGACAGCGAGTACGCCTCGTCGATGAACAGGACTCCACCCGCGGCCTTCTCGACAACCTCGGCTGTCTTGATGGCTGTTTGCCCCAGGTATCCGGCCACGAGTTCTGAGCGGTCCACTTCCGTGAGGTGGCCTTTCGACAACAGGCCCAGTGCGCGGTAGATGCCGGCGACCAGGCGTGCCACGGTGGTCTTGCCCGTGCCTGGGTTCCCGACGAAGACGAGGTGGCGAGTGACCGTGGGGTCCTTCAACCCGGCTTTGTGCCGCAGGCCTTGGATGCGCAGGATGGCCGACTGGCGGTGGATCTCGTCCTTGACCGACTGCAACCCGATCAGGGAGTCCAGGTCGGCGAGTAGTTCCTCAAGGCTCTTGGGCTCTTCGGGTGGCTCGGCGGGAGTGGATGTGGTGGATTCGGCGGCTGCCGTGGCTGGGGCGGCGCCGGGGTCGGCGGGGTTCGGCGAGGTGGAAGCGCCTTCACCGGCTGGTGGCGTGCCGGGAAGTATGGGTGGCGCCGCACTCGTGCCCGCCGGGGAGACGGCGGGTGTGCCGTACTGGCCCGGCGTCGGTAGCAGCGGGAAGGCGCCGGGTCCGTGGGGATCCAGGCCTGTCAGGTCGAAGGGGCTGGTGGTGCTCAGGTCGCGGATGGCTTGGCCCTGTTGGGCGGTGACAGCCCGCAGTTTGGCCATGACCTGGCCCAAGACGTCGGGAGCCTGGCGGGTGAATTCGGCCATCAATTCTTGTTCAGTCGGTTCCTGGTTCATGATCACCCCAGATCGAGCGTGGAACTGGGTGTCGTCGTCTTGGGAACGCTGACCGGTCTGACGACGACCCGGCCCGCAGAGAACTTCTCGGCGAGGAAGCGGCCATGGACCACCAGGGCCTCGGCGTCCTTGGCCAGGACGGCGTCATAAATCTTGTCCACCGTCGCGGCGAGGAGGTCCAGTTGGTCGATGAGGACCAGGAGCGAGGAGCGTCCCTCATCGACGGGGCGGGTGTCGGCCCAGTCACGGGGCAGACGTACGTAACTGCCCACTGTCTGGGGGAGATAACTGGTCGCTGTGGCGATCAGAGAATACTGGTCAGCCGATGTCAGACCGGCGTTGCTCATGCGTGGAAGCGTTTCCCTGAGCCGCTTGGTGATCCTCCTCACCCGGGCGATGACCGCCGTGGACAGCCCGGCGGAGACCACTTTGGCATCCATGTGGTCCAAGGCCGAGGCAATGTCAACTTCTGTGGGTGCGGCCGGAGTGACAGGGGCCCCCGTCTCCTGTTCGTCACGGAACCAATCGAAAAGACCCACCTTGACTCCTGTCAGGCTTTCATGTCGACGTTGAGACGGTTATCGATGGTGACGGCAGGCTGGTTCTGGACCCGGTCCAGATAGCTGCGGGACTTGGCCACCTCCTGCTCCAACACCGAGATCGTCTGAGACATGTTGGTCAGGGCCTTGGCCTTGAAGGCGTCGATGGAATCCATCGTCTCGTAGATGTTCTTGAACGCCTCTTGCAATTGGGGCAGGCCGATGCTCGACGACGCGGCCTGCTCCTGGATGGCGGCCGAGTTGTCCTTGAGCATCTCGGACGTGCGCTGGATCAGGGCGGAGGTCGTGGTGTTGAGAGCTGTGATCTGGTCGAGGACGAGCTTCTGATTGCCCAGGGCCGAGGCCACGATGACGGCTGTCCTCAAGGCGGCCACGGTGGTCGTGGAAGCGCGGTCAACACCCTTGATCAACTCGATGTTGTTCTTGATGATGATGTCGATGCTGAGGTAGTTCTGGATCGAGACTGCCAGTTGTGTCAGCAGGTCCTGGTGCTTTTGGCGTACATAGAAAAGGACATCTTGGCTCAGCGCCTGGGCCCGGGCCGGATCGGTGGCGGTCAGTTCGGCCACCCGTGCGGTCAGCTGGGTGTCGAGGTGCTCGGCGATGTAGACGTATTGGTTGAGCCGGCCCATGGTCTGCCACAGGTTCTGCTTTTCCATGTTGAGCGCGACGTTGTCCCTGGTCAACTCGTCCTGGCCCGAGCGCAGGGCGTGCAGAATGGCGTTGAGATGATCCTGGGACGACTGGTACTTGCGGAAATAATCTTGAACATTGCGCCCGAAGGGGAGGACGCCCAAGATTTTCTTCGTGACACCGGTGCTTTCGTGAGGATCGAGGTCTTCCACAGTACGGCGAAGGTCCATCAGGGTCTTGCCGACCGTCGAGCCCTGCGCCAATCCTCCTTCGCTCATCGCCTTGACCGGCGCGGACAGGAGGCGGTTCGAGGTTTCCGCAGCTTTCTGGATATCGGTGTCGCCCATCGCTCGTACTGCGTCTGCCTGGGCGGCGAACTCAGGAGACTTGGTCTGTGCCTGATCGATCTGTGTCATGAACGAGGAAACCTTGTCGTCCAGAATGGGCACTTGAGACGGGTCGACCTGGGGGGCCATGGCCGGAGCTTGCGTCGTCGCGACGACCGGCATGGGGTCCGGGGCTTCCAGAGTCAAGATTCCAGCCCCTGGGGCTGAGGGAGCAGGCGCCGGCAGGGTCTGCACGGGTGGTGCGGGCTGGGCTGCCATAGCAGGCGGGGTTGCCGCAGCGGCTTGGGATGCTGCAGAGTCGGACATAGATTCCTCCATCGCGGTTCGTCCCTATAAATGTACCGGCTCGACGCTGAGACACGGTAGTCAGTCCGTCCAGAGTCGATGAATGGGTGATGAATCAGGGTTGGTGGGCAGGGTGGTGAGACTGTGGCCCATTTTTTGTCGGAGGGTCGTGATGGAATAGGAACATGGCGATATCGTACCGGCTCGTGAGGCAGTCCTTCGACAAGGACTGTGTTCTCGATGATGCCCAACTCCAGGTCACCGGGCATCGTCGTGGCGTGATGCTCGTTCTGGGGGGGCCGCGTACGGGCAAGACAACGGCACTGGTTGAGGCGTCGGTGGCGGCTTTGCGTGATGGGTCGTCGCGGGTGATCTTCCTCGCCGGGTCGCGTCAGGCCCGGTTGGTGGTGCGGGCGAGGGCCGGTGTTCGCGCTCCCGAGTTGGCGGGGCGGTTGACGGTGACGACTTTCTACAGTTTCTGTCAGTCGATCGTTGTGAAGCACCTGGAGCCTGGACGGATTCCTTCCGTCTTGTCTGCCGCGCGGCAGGACAGTTATATCCGGGATCTGGTCACGGGGCAGCCGCAGGATGCCTGGCCGGAGCGGTTCGGCCTGGCCAGGCAGACTCTGCAGTTCGCGGCCAGCGTTCGAGAGGCGGTTGCGGCTTGTCAGCGCGGGGGATTGTCTCCTCAGGATGTGGTGGCCGCAGGAATTGATCAGCTTCGCGACGATTGGGTCAGTCTGGGCCGGTTTTACCAGGAGTATCTGGACGTTCTCGGGATGTCGGCAAGGCTGGATTACCCGGAGATTCTGGTCAGGGCAGCGAGTTTGCTGAGACAAGAGCAGGTGCGCGCCGATGTCAGTCCGCCCGGTTCGATGGTCGTGGTGGACTGTGTGGAGGACATGGATTCGGCTCAGATCGAGGTCCTCGACGCGTTGGTGGAAGCGTCGTTGCCGACGATTCTTGCGGCCGATCCGGACGCGCAGGTGTTTGGATTCCGCGGCGCCCGGCCACGGTCGGCAGGGGAGATGCTCCAGCAATGGTCTGGACGGGGGATAGACACTCATATTGTCGTGCTGGAGCAGGGCCACCGCGTCGCAGCTGAGATTGACCAGGCGTGTTCCCAGTTCAGGCGGCGTATCCCGCTGCCAGCGGGGATCGATGTGTCAGACCTGGCCAGGTACCGGCAGTCTGCGCCCGACGGTGAAGGTGAGGCGATCAAACTGATTGTCTCCCATGGTGGGGCTGAAGCTGATCACATCGCACGGATCTTGCGCCGGGCCCACGTGCTTGACGAGGTGGCCTACGAAGACATGGCGATCCTGGTCCGCAAGACCAGTCAGTTCTCGCGCTATGTCCTGGCCTGTGAGCAAGCTGGTGTACCAGTGGTGGTCTCAGGCGATGAGATCCAGCTCAGTCGCGAACCCATCGTCACCTGGCTGTTGGACCTGGTGAAGACGACCACACCGGACGTGGCCGGGGAGGAGGAGGATGGCTCGGCGGGGCGGGCCGGTGGAGGCCTGCGCGTCGCGGACCTGTTGTGGCAGGTGTGGAAGGAATCAGGACTTCAGGAGACGCTGATGACCGAAGCAGAGGGGTCGGGTCCTGAGGCCTTACGAGCCCATCACGGGCTCGACGCCGTCATGGAGTTGTTCACAGTGGCGTCGGCCTTTTCTGATTTGGCTATTGACAAGGGGATACATGCTCTGATCGAGGCTGTCGCCAACCAAGAGATACCCGAAGATCTGCCACGTTCGTCGTCGTGGACCGCATCAGCCGTACGACTGACCACCGCGCACCGGGCCAAGGGTAGGACATGGTCGGTTGTCGTCGTGGCTGGGGTGGAAGAAGGGACCTGGCCGCTGGACCCACCACCTGCCCCCCTCGTGTCGGTGACTGGATTGGTTCCAACGTCGATGGATGACCAGGAGATCATGGCAGCCGAGCGCAAGTTGCTCTATACGGCCTGTTCCAGTGCCAGTCGTCGTCTGATCGTCACAGCCGTCGATGACGGTGAACGTTGCCCCTCGTCATTCTTCGACCAGATCGTGGCCGAGACGCGGCATCTGGACTCCAGCCCACCAGCCGACATGCTGTCGGCGTGGGAGGTCGTGGGCCGACTCAGACATGTGGTGGCCGACCAGACCGCTCATCCGGCACTGAGGCAAGCTGCCTGTGACCGTCTGGCCCGATTGCAGGACTCTCAGGTCTTCCCCGGTTGCGACCCGTGTCAGTGGTGGGGGGTCGACCCGAGGCTGAGAGGTGCTTCGGCCGGGCCAGACAGTTCAGACACGGTCATCAACTCGGATCTCCTGCCACCTCATCTGTCCGGGCTTCATCCGATCCCTCTTCCTGCGCCAGTCACCTTGTCAGCCAGCCAGGTTGAGGCCCTGTTAGCTTGTCCGAGGCGATGGTACTTGTCTCACCGGGCGATGGCCGACCGGCCGGAGTCTGCCAGAACCCGGATCGGCTCGGCGCTGCATGCGCTGATCCAGGATCCCGACGCGGGCCTGGAGCAGATGGTCGACGATCTTCGGGCCAGCTGGGACGAGATTGACTTCCCTGCTGAGTGGATGCGGCAAACCGAATTCGATCAAGCATGCTTGTGCCTGGAGCGATTTCACGCTCTTAGCCAGGCCCGGTCCCGGGAGGTCTTGGCGCGAGAGACGACCGTGGCCTTCGACCTCGTTTCGGGGGGCCCCGTGCGGGTTCAGGGGAGGATCGACACCGTCGAACGCGACGACACTGGTCGGGTGTGGATCGTCGACTTCAAGACGGGCAAACAGGTGCCGACCAGGGCGCAGGCCGCTGCCAACATTCAACTGGGGTTGTATCAGCTGGCAGCCCTGGAGTCGGGATTGCCCCTGGTGGACGACCAAGACATCGTGCTGGGCGGAGCGGAACTGGTTTACCTGAGAAGCGCTGCCCGAAAAGGATCCCGTCTTCCCAAAGTCCTCGCTCAGGAATCCTTGCAGAAGGTCCGGCACCTAGTCGACGAGCCAGTCCTGCCCATTGTGAGCACACAGCTCGCCGAGGGGATCACCGATCCGCAGCAGTTCCCGACCTGGGTCCACCACCGTGTCGCGATCGCTGCGGCCGTCCTGAGGAGTGGGGACTACTCGCCGGTTGCCAGTCAGGACTGCCGTACCTGCCCTTTCACACACGGATGTCCGATCGTGGCTGAGAGGCCGGTGCGAACATGAGATCGATGCTGACTACGCCTGACGATCTGTGCCAGATCATGGGGATTCCGTTCTCCGACGAACAGATCGAGGCGATCACGGCGCCGATGGCTCCCTCGGTGATCATCGCGGGAGCCGGAACTGGTAAGACAACCGTCATGGCGGCTCGCGTGGTCTGGCTGGTGGGCCGCGGCGAGGTTGCGCCCGAACGGGTGCTCGGCTTGACCTTCACCCGCAAGGCGGCCTCCGAACTGTCCTCACGGGTACGGGCGGGGCTGGCTCTGGTGGGAGTCGACGACGCGTACCCCAGGATCTCCACCTACGATGCCTTCGCCTCCCGTCTGGTGTCCGAATTCGGGGCGTGGCTCGGGGTCAATTCATCGTCGCGGGTGCTCACGGGCGCCGAACGGCACATCCTGGCCGACCAGGTCGTCCGGACTGCCAGCGAGCCGCCTGGGACCCTGGCTGACAAGGCCATGTCGACGATCATCTCAGGCCTGTTGAAGCTGGAGGAGGCGATCCAATCCCATCTGGTCACCGATGACGCGATCGAGGAATACACCACCAGATTCATGGGTGATCTCGACCAGGCCCCGCTGTATCGCGGTGCGCCCTATGTCAGCATCACTGACGCCAAGCAGACCGCCGCCGAGCGGTTGGATCTGCTTCACCTCTGCCAGGCCTATCGCGATCTCAAAGCTCGCCACTCAGTGGTGGAGTTCTTTGACCAGATGGTGATCGCAGTCCGGCTCGCGACGCAGTTGCCGGAAGTCGGGGCGGTGCTGAGGCAACAGTACGGCCTTGTCATCGTGGATGAATACCAGGACACGTCGCCTGCCCAGGCTCAGCTGCTCAGCCGCCTGTTCGGAACGCAGGCGGGGGTGGAAGGCTACCCCGTCACGGCAGTCGGGGATCCCTGTCAGGCCATCTACACCTGGCGAGGGGCAGCAGTGGACAACATCTACTCCTTCCATGCGTCGTTCGTCTCAGCGAATCCGAGGACGTACGTCTTGAGTGTCAACCGGCGCTCGGGTGCGTCCATTCTGACGGCGGCCAATGCGGTCGCTGCTGACGTCAGGGCCGACCCCTTGGTGGCGGGACAACGCGCACAGCCACTGGTCGCCAGTGAGCAGGCGGTTGCTTCCGACGTGGTCGTCCGCCAATTCGAATCGGCCGACGAGGAAGCCGACTGGATCGCCGATTCGCTGGCCGAGGCTCGGGCGACGGGCACGATCACCCACTGGGGGCAGGCGGCAGTCTTGCTCCGCCGCAACCGTGAGATCGGCCAGATCGTGCAAGCCTGTGGCCGACGGGGGATTCCCGTGGCGATCCAGGACATGGGCGGATTGCTGGGCATCGAAGCGGTGTCTCAGGTCTACGCGATCATCAAGGTTGTCACGGATCCGTCGTCGAACCCCGAGGTTGTGGAGATTTTGTCTGGCCCGCGTTTCCGTCTGGACGCCCAGGATCTGGGTCATGTGGGCAGGCGAGCGCGCGACCTGGCTCTGGCCAGGGGCGGGCCCCGCGAGCAGGTACGGCTGGTGGATGCTGTCATGGACGCGGGTGACCAGTCGTGGACCTCACATCTCACCCCGGGGGCCCGATGGGCCCTGGCCCGGCTGGCCGGAAACCTGCGTCTGTTGGGGACGCATCATGGCACGGTGGTGGACCATGTCAGGCGAATCATGTCTCAGATCGGCCTCGACACCGAAATCCACGCCAGTCAGGAAGGGGCAGGACCCCACCTGCGGCAATTCTTATCCCACGTCGCGGATTTCGCGGCGACCAGGCCCGACACATCATTGTCCGCCTTGGCTGCGTTCCTTCGGGCTGAGGAGGAGTTCGGGGTCGGTCTGACCCAGGCCGCGCCAACCGGGCCAGACGCGGTGAACGTCATGACGATCCATCGGGCCAAAGGCCTGGAATGGGACTGCGTCTATCTGCCGTGTGTGGTGGACAGAATCTTTCCCGGTGACAGGGTCACCGACAACCCTCTGACCTCACCGGCCGGGTTGCCCACCTCGCTCAGATCGGATGCGACGTCTATGCCACAACTCGGACCGGTGACCAACAAGGGATTAGCCGCCTTCAAAGAGGAATTGAAGCAGGCCTTGAATCTTGGTGAGGACCGGTTGGCTTACGTGGGTCTCACCCGGGCCAAGCGCCGTCTGGTGATCACGGCGCACCGGCGAAGCCCGGATTCATCCAGGCCCCGGGACCTGTCGCGGTATATCACTACCATTGCGGGATTGCACCTGGGCGAGGTGAGCCTGCTTGACGACGTCAATGACGGTGAGCCGGACTCTGGGTTCCTGAGGACCGGGTCAGGTGCGATGCTGCCCGCCGACGACCCCAGATGGCAGGAGAGCGCGGTTGCTGTGCTACGAGCCGTGCGCGGTGTGCCCACTTGGGATCCTGGCGAGCCTGACGACCAGGTCAGGGCCGAGATCGCAGACTGGGATGAACGGATCTCCTGGCTGGACCAACGGGCGAACACTCCACAGGTGGTGGACGTTGTTGTGCCGACCCCCTTGTCGACTTCACAACTGGTCCGGATGGATGACCATCCTGCGCAATTCGCGGCCCGACTGGCCCGGCCCTTGCCCCATCCACCCTCCCGGCGCACCGACACCGGATCGCGCTTCCATGCCTGGGTCGAGCAGTACTACACGTCGTCTCCCCTGGTGCAGGTCGGGGACGACGGACCCGACCCATCCGCGGTACTCGCCCGAGCGCAGGAACACTTCTTGGCCAGTCCGTTCGCCACAGCCCACCCGTGTGCCATCGAACAGGAATTCATGACGACAGTGGGCGGACATCCGGTTTCCGGCAGGATCGACGCTATTTTCCGGGCCGACGACAACCCGGGTCTGGTCCCAGATGGCAAACATGTCTTGATCGTCGACTGGAAAACCGGGTCAACCCGGGGCAGCCCAACCCAGCTGGCGGTCTACGCGAGGGCCTGGGCCGCAGCATCCCAGGTCGGTTGGGATGATGTCTGCGCCGGGTTCTACTACGCTGCAACCGGTGTGTTTCAGGAAGTGCCCATCAGCCCTGAGATTGACGCCATCCTCTCCGCTGTCATGGCGTCCGAGACCCCCGGGGACGACTTCCCAAAAACCGATACCTGAGGGCGTCCTGCTCCTGGGAACCTAGACTAGGGCACATGACGATGTGGGAAGAAGCAAGTCACATTGATTTCTCAGTGGATCCGGACTGGCTTCACGTGTGGGAAGCCGGTGGTGTCCGTCTGCTTGACGTGAGTCCCCAGTCCGGGGTGGCGGTACAGCTGGACGAGCAGGGCCGGACCCATCTGGCCAGCAGGTCCTCGACTGGTGTGCTCTATGAGAACAACCGTCATTTCTACCTCGGGCGGGTGGGGCAGACGATGATCTTCACGGCCCCCAGACTGACCACGACTCAGATGAGTTTGCGTCATGTGTTGACGCGGTTGCCCGAGGTCGAGGTCGAACTCGCGGTGAGGGCGGTCAGTTTGACCCAGTACCATGCGACCAACCGTTTTTGTCCGCAGTGCGGGGGTCTGACCAGAGTCGATGACCTGGGGCGTTCGCGGTTCTGCGACCACTGTGAGACCCCCCTGTTTCCGCGGACAGACCCGGCGATCATCGTCGCGATCACCGACACACAAGACCGGCTCTTGCTGGGCCATCACGCTGGCTGGGACGACAATAGATATTCAATCTTCGCTGGATTCGCTGAGGCGGGAGAGTCGCTGGAGCAGACAGTGTGCCGGGAAATGACTGAAGAGGTGAACGTAGCGGTGACCGATGTCCGCTACGCCGGAAGCCAACCCTGGCCGATGCCGCACTCGCTGATGGTGGGTTTCACGGCTGTCAGCTTGTCCGGTGAATCCCGTCCGGATGGGACCGAGATCACCCACGCCCGGTGGTTCGACCGGTCCCAGTTGCGGGCAGCCGTCGAGTCAGAGGAGGTCGTGTTGCCGACCCCCGCGTCGATCGCCTACCGGTTGATCATGCAGTGGTACGGCCAACCCGATCAGCTTGCCGGCCAACCCTGATGCTCTCAGAGCAGGGGACTCGACGGCGCTGATCACCGATTCGGGGCTCCCAATTACGCGCAGTCGTGTTGTCGCCCGTGTCACCGCTGTGTAGAACAATTCCCGTGTGAGAAGGGCCGTGGACGCCACGGGCAGGATCAGGCTGACTGTCTCGTACTGGCTGCCCTGGGCCTTGTGGATCGTGGAGGCATACAACGGTTCCCAGGACTGGATCATGCCCGGAGTAATCAGGCGGGTTCCGGTGCCGTCATCGACCGCCAGGAGGAGACTGTCATCCACGGACACAATGACTCCACAATCACCGTTGTGGATGCGGAGCAGGTCGTCGTTGCGCGTGATGAGCAGGGGCATCCCGGGATGCCACCGCCCGGTTGTGGCACTGGTCCCCAGGTCGTGGGAGAGCCATTGCCTGACGATGGTGGTCCAATGGCTGACCCCGCTGATCCCGTGCCGGTGGGCCAGCAAGAGCCGGTGAGATCCCAGCACCCCTAAAGCCTCTGGGATGTCGCCTGTCAGTGCTGCTTCGACCAGGGCCAATCCTTGCCGGGTGATGTCGGAACGCAAGGTCGTCAGGGTGTCCGGCGAGAATTCCGGGGACTCCAGGTCGGCGGGAACCCATTCGATCTGGTCGCGGTCGCGTTCCAGCACGGCTAGTGCCTCCTCGGCTGCCCCACGCCGGATTGCATCGGCCAGGGCCGCGATGGCGCCAGAGAAACGGAAAGTATGAGTCAGACGGGTGACCGGCACCACCGGACTCGCGTCCACGATGTCTGCCAGGACGGCGCCCGCGTCAACTGAGGCCAACTGGTCCGGGTCTCCCACCAGGATCAGACGGGTCGACTCGCCGATGGCGTCAAGCAGCGTCGCCATCAGGTGAAGGGACAGCATGGACGCCTCATCGACCACCACGATGTCTGCGGGTAGAGGGCGAGTGGCATCGTACGCGGCCCCGCCCCAGGGCTTCAGGCCCAGAACACGGTGGAGGGTGCCCGAGCTGAAACAGATGTCGAAGTCCTGGCCAGCACACTGGGCCAGACCTTCTCGCACCGCCTGCTCCAAGCGCGCCGCGGCCCGGCCCGTGGGGGCGGCGAGAATCACCCTCAACGATGGGGGACCCGGCGGTGACAAGGCGGCGAGGATACGGGCCACGGCTGTGGTCTTGCCCGTGCCCGGACCCCCGGCGATGACCGCCACACGAGAGGTCGCGACCATCCTTGCAGCCTGTTGGTGAGGGGAGTCCGGCTCGAAGAAGAGGTCGAGCCGGGATTCGTCCCACTGTTCGGGTGGGCAGTGGTGCAGCCGGGCTCGTACCCAGTCGACAATCCTGTCTTGTTCCGCCCAGTACCGCGTCAGGTACACGGAGTGCTGGTCGAGGGTCAGGGGACGGTCGCGGGCCGCGGGATCGATCGACACCATCGGTGAGGACTGGAGAATCGCGGCCCAATCCCCGGCCGGTGGCCACGGGATGTCGGTCAGCGGGTCGGCATCCGGGAGCAACTCATCAGCCTGGTCGAGGTCGAAACAGACCGAACCCGCCCACAAAGCGGCGATCGCGCAGGCGGCGGCCACGATGACAGGCTCCCGGTCTTCGCCGTACAGATATCCCAGATGGCGGGCCAATCGAGTTGTCGGTGCGCTGATCAGCCCGGATTCTTCGACCCTGTCCAGCAATGTCATCGTGCCACCCCCGAGAGCAGGTCGGACAGGTCCTCGACCAGGTGGGGCGCTGGTCTGAAGGGGAAGACCCCACAGGGGGTTCCGTGGCTCAGGGGAGTGTCTGGGCCGGCCATCCCGCGTACGAACAGGTAGGCGATCCCGCCCAGATGCCGGGCTGCATCATAATCCGGCAGTCTCCAGCGCAGGAATCTGTGCAGGGCCACCGAGTAGAAGAGGGCTTGGAGAGGGTACTGCGAGGACATCATGGCTGCCGACATCGACGCCAGCGTGTAATGTCTCAGGGTCAGGGGACTGCCAGGTGGTCCGAGCCGATTGGTCTTGTAGTCCACGATGAGGTACCGGTCCCCGACTCTCAGCACGGCGTCAATCGAACCGCTCATGTAACCGCGCAGGTCGCCGCCATCCACAGCTGAGGCCGACAGGCGGTCGGGATAGGCGGCCAAAGGATCGCCGGGAGGAATGTGCTGGGCCAGCAGGTGGGCGATCGAGTCGCGGTTGGCAGCCCGATCCTGGTGGGACAGTGGTATTTCGAAGACCATTTCGGCAAGTCGGTCGTGCACAGGGATCTCAGCCAGGCTGAGGTTGTCGGCGATGGGTCCCAACGGGGTTGTCAGCCCGGGCATCAGAGCCTGGGCCAATGCCTCAGCCGTGAAGCCAGTGAATCCAGTGTGGTTCATGGTCCGGGCAACCAGCGGCGTCAGGTCGGGATCGGCAGGATCGGCGTACTCGAAGATTGAGTGCACCAAGCTGCCGAATGCCACACCTCCCGGCAGATCAGCCATGGGCGACAACTGATCAAGTGCGTTGTCGCCCACCGATGACCCATCGGGCGAGAGGGCCTGCTTGGAACCCACCACTGCGTCATTGGGATTCAGCAGGTCGGGCCGAAGATCTTCCGCCGATGAAAGCGCAGCAGTGTGTGCACCGGTGTCAGGCTCGTCGGTCTCAGGGGTGAAAAGGTGGGCCTCCACCGTCAGGGCGGAGAATGAGGTGCGCCGCCAGGAATGATCGATCACGCGGTTGAACTCAGGGGAAGTTTCCATGTCGAGGGTGCCTGTCGTGGGGGAGGTGTCTGTGGTGGCACTGCTGGTCGTCTCGATGGCGCCTGTCGAGTCCGTGGCACTGTCGCGATCATGAGCGCTTCGCCGGCTGGGAGCGGTCCCGATAACGTGCTCCTGGCCAGTACGGGAACTGGACAATCGTCCTGGTTTGATTACCTCCGGCATGGTCTCAACCTGGATCGAGGTAATGGCCGATCGGCGGGGATCACGTCCCGACAAGCTGATCTGTGCGGCGGGGGAGTCTGACTCTCGGAAGAGCAGCCGGTGCAGGGGAGAAGACTGTGTGTTGCGGCTCGTCGGCACCCACCAGGTCGTCACCTGGGTGGTGGCCCGGGTCAGCGCGACGTAGCAAGCCCTCAACGATTCGCCCGACTCCTCGTCTTCGAGCGTCCGCGTCGTGCCAAACGAGGGAGCCAGCCCCAGGTCGACGACGCGTGATCCTGTGCCGTCATGCACGACACTGGGCTGTCCTGGTTGCGGGGTGAACACGTGCCGGTCTGCGAGCTGGGGGAGATAGACGACTGGGAATTGGAGGCCCTTGGCCTGGTGGACGGTCAGGATGCGCACAGCATCGCCATGGGTGGGCCATGGACGAGTGCTGTCGTCCACGCCGGCGCCCACCAGGCATGCGGTCTGCAACCACTCGGCCGGGCTGACCAGCGGGGGATGTGGCTGGGCGAGAAGCTGGCCGATATGCCTCAAGTCCATCCATGTCCGTTCCCCATCAGGACAGGTCGACAACCGTGACACAAGGTCGGTTTGGTCGCTCAGACCTTCGAGGACCGCCATCGGGCCATGCTGGGACAACAACGCGCCCAGCCATCGAGTCAAGACGGTCAGGCGGGAGATCTCTTCAGCGTCAGCGTGGATGAGACGTTCGAGGTCCCAGCCGATCAAGCTTGTCAGACTGGCGGCACGAATCCAGCCGGACGTGCCTGAGCGCAAGGCATGCAGCAGGACCAGCCAGTCCCGTGCGGCCCAGGTGGCCAGCACCGATCCCGTACCGGTGAAGACGGCGGGGATACCAGCCTGGTGGAGCCGGTCTGCCAAGCCGGCGCCCCGGGTGTTGGTCGCCACGATGATGGCGACATCACTGGGACCCAGCGGGCGTGGTGGCTTGTCGGGGCTAGGACAGTACGATGGCGGGTTGTCGAGCAGGCGGACCAGATCGTTGACCAGGTCCGTGTCGATCCAAGTCCGGGCTTGTCCGGCTGCCATGGGACGGGGTTCTGGGGGCATACGCAGTCGGAAGGGATGTCCCCAGGGATCGGATGGCCCACAGATCAGGCGTGGAGTGGCGGCAGATGGGTCCACCGGTGTCACCCGGATGCCGGGATCGCCCAATTCGGCGCCGTTCATCAGGGCTCCCACTGCTTCGACGATTGCCGGAGAACTCCGATGGTTGGTACGCAAACTTGTCACTTTGGCAATGTTTGTCGCCGCCAGGTACGAACCAACGTCGGCGCCCCTGAACCCATAGATCGACTGTTTGGGATCGCCGATCAGGACGACCGTGGAGGCTCCAACAAAACCGGACTGCAGGATCTGCCACTGGACTGAGTCGGTGTCCTGGAACTCGTCCACCAGAAGGACGGGATAGCTGCCGGACAAGCGGGTACGCGCCTGTACGGCGGTGGCAGGATCGCACAGGGCGTCACGACAGCGTACCAACATGTCGTCGAAGGTGTACATGCCAGCACGCCTCTTGGTACGTTCAATCCCGGTTCTGACACCCTCGACGAAACGGGCCTGGTCAGTGCCACCGGGTGATATGGCGGCATCCGGCGCGAAGAGGGCCGCCCGCGTCCAGGCGAGGGCCTGGTCGTAGGAGAATGCCGGATGGCCGTTCTGGCGCAGACACAGGTAGTGGTCCGACGTCACAGCGGTGCTCATCTGCGCCAGGTCGGTGGCCAGTCGATCGGAGGGATCATGGTCGGCGAGGATGCCCAGGCAGGCCAGGAGATGATCGCAGAAACCATGGGTGGTCATAATGGGCGCCAGGTCGAAGTCGTTGAGTGCCTTGTCCACACGGTTCAGACGGATCAGCCGCTCACGCGGATCGGATGGCCACTGGCAGGCGGAGTCTGATTGTGGGGACGGCGGAGTCGACGAAGCGAGAGTCACGCAGTACTGGTGCAGTCGCGCCCAGGTCCTAGACCGCACCTCACCCGCCGCCGTCGCCGAGAAGGTGACGATGGCGATCTGTGAGATATCGACCCCGGCCTCTGAGATGAAGCGGGCGGCCAGGTCAGAAATGGTCCACGTCTTGCCGGTGCCGGCACTGGCCTCAATGACGATGGTCTCGCCCGGACCAGGCAGGGGATTCTTCGGTGTCATGACACACCCCCCGCTGTGACCAGGGGCCCATAGATCAAGCGAGACAGCGCCAGGAACCGGCTCGCGGATTCCAGACCGGGCCCGGTCTCGTCCTCTTCAGGTGGTTGGCGCCACATGTCGTCAGGGGTGGGCCACACCAGTGCCCAGCAGGGGTCTCGTTCCCACTCGGTGTCCAACTGCCGTGAGACCCCACCGTCGGCCGGGTTGAGATCGCGCACCATCATCCGGGCCGCGGTGGCGGATGGGGCCGAGGGCAGGGGCAAGGGCGAGAGCAGTCCTTTCTGGAAGACCTGACGCAGGACCGTCAGGTGTCGGCCGGCTTCGTCGGGCGAAGGAGCAGTCAGCATGACAGTCCCCTTGCCTGAGACCAATACTGCCCTGAAGATCGTGTCGGGGTACGCGACCTGCAGGCTGAGGATTCGTACCCAGGCCGCGATCTGGTGTCGTGGCTGGACCCTGCCCGCCAACAGGTCGAGAACGACGTCACCCCGCACGCCGATCTGACCTGTCAGGCGGGGGACCTGCTGCCCCGGAAGATCGATGGTGCGCCACCTCAGTTCCTGTTCCAGGATTGGCTGGGCTTGTTTGAGAATCCCTCTGGCTTGGAACAAGCACTCTTGAGCCAGAGTTACCCCGGCGTCCGAGGGGGGCACAGTCCCACGGCGAAGCTCGGCCTGCAGGATGTCCTGGGGAGGTTTTCCAGCCCGCAGCAGATGGAGCATCCGGTTCGTGATCTGCCATTTCTCCAGTGCTGACAGTGTCACGGGCAACGTCGCTGACCAAGGGTCGACAGGCTTGAGAGTCGAAGAAGTGACTCCGGCGTTGCGCTTCAACCAGGCTGAGGCGGGGTTGGCGTACACCTCACACAAGTCATCGACCTCGACCTGATCGAGATGGCTGACGGGCGATGTCAGAAGACGAGGTTTCGGCTGTGGGAGCCGGTCAGCGGTGTGGGTGGGTCCCAGACCATGATCGTGAACAAGGGCTTCTTCGACCGCTGCGAGAGGCTCTCGGGAGGCGACAGCACAGGCGGTGAGCAGATCGCAGACCGGGGTGGGAAGCGGGACAGGCTGTCCGGTGAAGGGGTCCACTCCTGTGCAGATGGCGATGAAGGTCTCGCGGGCCGACATGAGCGCGTCGTAGAAGACCTGCTTGTCGTGGGCGCGACCGTCCTCCTGGGGACAAGGCTGATTTCTGACAATATCGTCGCCATCGACCAGGGAAGCGCTCGGGAATGAAGCGGCGTCGAGCCCGACCAGGATCACGACCTTGTGAGGCACCAGCGACATCGTTGACCACGAGGTGATGGCGAGGTCGCCGTTGAGGAAGGAAGATTGCCAGGCTTGCTCGCTCCACGAGTGACGCAACCCGGTTTCGGCTTCTGGCAGCCCCAAGCCCACCGACTGCTCTTGTCCCATCTGCCACAGCGCCGTGCCGACGGCACTGTTCCTCCACTCGTCGCCGGTCAGGGCGTCCAGGGTTGCCTGGAATCGGTTAACCCACGTGCCTGGCTCGGCGGGAAGACTCCACTGATCGCAGCATGAGCGCACGTGGGTGATGATTTGGCCGAGGGCGCCGATCAGACGAACAGTGTCGGAGTCCACGGCATCGAGGGGAAGCACCGTCCCCTGGTACACCAAGTCGTCTTCGCTCAACGCGACTCCCAGGACCATGCGGCCCAGCCCTGCCATCCAGGTGTTTTGCGGGAAGCCGGCCATCCCCTCCTTGGCGCGGTGGGCTGGGTTGACTCCCCAGCGGACGCCAGAGGCCAGAACCAGAGACGACAATCGGTCAAGGTCCGTGTCTGCGAAACCGAAGTGCGCCATCACAGCCGGAAAGCTGCACAACCTCACCAGATCCTCCGCACCAGCGCGCGACTGCACCAGGTCGCACAGGAAAATCAACAAGTCTGCGGCCGTGCCCCCAGCGGGGGCACCGGAGGAGACCGACGCTCGGATCCGGTGCCTGGGATGGGCCAGGTCGGTGTCGTCAGGCCTGAAATAGGCGTCGAGTACGGGAAAGTCCCTGGCCATCTGGTGGACCAGGACGAGGATGTCCCTGGGTTCGAGGCTAGGGTCCCGGGCCAGCATCGACACCACCACGGTGGACAGGATCTCCGCCTGCTGATCAGCGGGTCCGGTATGAATCTGGACCGAATTGTCAACCATCCCAGTACGCCCGGTGCCGCTGGTTGCCAGTGTTTGGGCTGACCAGGCACTTTGCACGCCTCCGAGCAGACCGGGCGCCGCCTCGTCAGCCAAGGTGGATTCTTCGGGACACAGGTCCTCCAAGGCCTGGGCCACTGATCTCAACCGCGGTGACATCATGGCGGCAACCCTGTCACCGGCTGGCTCTTCGCTGCGTACATGACGCTGGGTGAAGACCGCGATCGGATGTGCTGTGTCCAGCGCCTCCAGCCATCGCGACTGAGTTGGTGTGATCTGGTCGGGGCAGAAGAGCGCGATCCGGCTGAACTGTTTTCCCGCTTCGACCGCTGCCCTGCAATCTGATTCGGCGTCCAGCCAGGGAGTCGTCCCCAGTCGCGCACAGACTCGATTCCACAAGATTGCCTGCCACCAGTGCTCAGGTGGCAAAGTGGTCCCCTCAGGTGACACGAAGTCATCTTGACCCCAACGGATGAGCATGGGCTGGTTCCATCGCGCGTACGTTGAGAATCGCCCGGCGGCCAGGTGGACGACATTCATTCTGCGTCTGGGACGAGTCACAGGATCCGCCAGATGAGAGCGTACTTGAGCGAAATCATCGAGATGGACAACGTCGTCCAAGGCCGCCATGACAGGGGCCATCAGGCTGTGAGGCGACCAATCGCAGCCTGATGGGCGCAAGCTGGCGGCGAATTGCGGCAGGGTGGCGAACCGCACCCGGGCGCAGACCCCATCGTGGTGGGCGCCAGCACCCAGAAGACTGCTGAGACGCTGAGCGAGCCATCGCTGGAGGCCGCCGGAACGGGTCAGAACCAGGTCTTCCGCGAACGGATCTCCCACCGGCGCGCGCAACTGATGACCCAGGCGGTCAGCCAGGGATTCGACCGTGGATGCGGTGTATCGGATCACAGGAGACACGTTAGGCCATGGCTCGGACATTTTCCCATTCGCATCCAGGTGAACGGTCACAGATGTCGTACGGCCATGGCACAGTAGATACTGTGGAGAGCAACGAGATCCTCGATGGGTTGGACCCCGATCAGCGCGAGGTCGCCGAGACCCTTGGCGTTCCCGTGGGCGTGATCGCCGGGGCGGGGACCGGCAAGACCACGACGCTGACTGCCCGCGTCGCCTATGCTTGCGCCGTGGGGGCCCTCGACCCGCGCGCGACCCTGGCCGTCACCTTCACGACAGCAGCAGCCACCGGGCTGAAACAGCGGTTGGCAGCCATGGGCGTGAGGCAGGTCCAGTCACGGACCTTCCATTCCGCCGCCCTGCGCCAAGCACAGTATTTCTGGCCGGAAGCGTACAACTCTGAATTGCCACGCGTCGAGGATCACCGTGAACCCCTGGTCGCCCAGGCCTGCGAACGCGTCGGTCTCAAGGCCACCCAGGCGACAGTACGAGAAATCTCGACAGAAATATCATGGACCAAACAGACCAATGTCCTTCCCGAGGACTATGCCGACCTGGCCGGAGCCGAGCGCCGAAGGGTCCTGCACGCCGATACCGACACTGTCGCTGATGCCCTGGTGGCGTACGAGCAGGCTAAGCAGGCCGCGTGTGTGATCGACCTGGACGACTTGTTGCTGTGCACGGTCGCCCTGCTGGCCACCCAGCCCGAAGTCGTCAGGAAAGTCCGGTCGACCTATCGTCACTTCATCTTCGACGAGTTCCAGGACATTTCGCCCGTTCAGGCCCGGTTGGTGGAACTGTGGGTGGGCTCACGCTCCGACGTGTGCGTGATGGGGGACCCGGCCCAGACCATCCATTCTTTCGCGGGGTCGAGGTCGGCGTATCTGGAGCGGTTCGCCGACAGCCATCCCGGGTGTGTCAGCCTCGGCCTGACTCGCAACTACAGATCGACTCCCCAGATTCTTGCTCTCGCCAATCGCGTGACTCGTTCAGGTGTGCAGTTGCAGGCCATGCGCGAATCGGGAAGTCAGGTGGAGCTATGCGGGTACGCCGACTCGTCAGAGGAGTTGGCAGCCACAGCCGAGTGGCTGAAGGAGCGCCGGCGCGACCAGGTCAGCTGGGAGCAGATGGCCGTACTATTCCGCACTCGTGCCCAAGCCCAGGCCATGGGGCAGCTTCTGTCGGGGGCGGGGATACCTTTCGTCCCGCAATGGACCGAGCCGACCGCTGATTCTTCAGGGGTACGGGTGGGCACATTGCACTCAGCCAAGGGACTGGAGTGGGAGGCGGTGGCACTGTGCGGATTGCATGATGGCGCGGTCCCTCATCCGCTGGCGGTGACCCAGGAACACAGTGCGGAAGAAAGAAGACTGGTCTATGTCGGCCTCACCCGGGCGCGATCATTCCTGAAGGTATCCTGGCCGACCAGCGTCGATGGGCGTCCCGCGTCCGCGTCCAGATTCATCGAGGAGGTGCGGTGAGCAGCGACGAAATCAGACTCTGCGCATGACGGCGACAACTTTGCCGAGGATCGACGCCTGGTTGCCGTCGATGGGGGAGTACAGCCGGTTCTGTGGCAGGAGCCAGACCTGTCCGGGCGTGCGCTTGAGCACCTTGACAGTGGCTTCCTCCCCGAGCAGAGCTGCGACGATCTCCCCATTCTCGGCAGTGGGCTGCTGGCGCACGACGACGAGATCCCCATCGCAGATGGCAGCGTCAATCATGGAGTCCCCGTGAACTTCAAGCATGAACAACGTTCCTGTGCCGACCAGTTGCTCCGGCAGGACGTAAGTGTCGTCCAGGTGCTGTTCGGCGGTGATCGGCAGTCCAGCTGCGATGCGCCCCACTAATGGCACACGGACGTACGGCTCTGACGGGCGGGCGGAATCGGACCCATCCGAGTCGTGAGGCAGCAGGACTTCCAAGGCGCGCGGTCGGTTGGGGTCTCGTCTGATGAATCCCCGGGTTTGGAGGACCCTCAGCTGATGCGCGACCGATGATGGGGAGTTGAGGCCCACCTGCTCGCAAATTTCCCTCACGGTGGGTGGGTATCCGCGTTCAGTGGTCGAGGCCCGAATCACCTGGAGGATCCGGTGCTGGCGCATCGTCAGTCCGTCGGCGCCGGCGGGCCCATCAGGCATCTCGGTGACATTGGAGTGAAAGACCTTCTGTGTGCCCGTGGGCTCCTGCTGCGATTCCATGTCGCCAGCGTAACCAACGAATCGCCCAGAATCAAACATCTGTTCGATCGTGTCGGAAAAAATGTCCGAGCAGTGGTGTGTAGTAGTGATCACGACACGCCGGAATCGAACAGATGTTTGATTTCTTCAGCGGTCGGGACTAGAAATATATCGAACGGATGTACGAAAGGATCATGACATGAGCCTAATGGAGCACACGAGGCAAACTGAGGGGTATTCCTCTGCCTCAATCGAGGACGTGCCACTCAGTCGCCGCATCAGAGTTGCTGGGCGGTCGCATGTGGGAATGCTCACCACTGGGTCTATGGTGACCAAACGTCCGGCCCACCTGGGTGGTGGCCGAACCGGAATCGCGCCTGCGGCACACCGATTGCCACGCCAGTTCTGGGTGGACCAGTATTGGCCGGAAGCTGGTCATATCGGGCGGGGGCTGCTGGACACACGGGACTGGGCGGACCCCGATCTGTCACCGGATCGCCGCAGCGCTCAGCTTCCCCGGTTGCACGTGGTGACCGATGGGGAAGTGTCAGCCCATTCCCGGCGCAAGGCGTTCGCACACGCAGTGGCCGCCACACAGGCGCGTAGCTCAGTACGAGCTGTGGCTGCCCTCGGATCAGTGGCGACCGTTTTCGTCACAGCAGCCGCCACCCTGATCTGGGCCTTTCTGGCGATACCGAACACCCCGCTGCCTTAGCCTGAATGCTGGCTAAGATGGTGATGGCTAAGACTACTTGTTCACGATGACGATGCTTCGGCAGATCATGTCCGCGATGGTTTGTCTCTTGGGAGTGAACAGGGGGAACAAGAAGCCCAGCCCGCAGATGGCCGAGTCTATGTAGTGGGCGAAGTAACGCCCGATGCCCATCCCAAAACCAATCGGTTGAAGGGTGTCTTCTCGCACGAGTTTCGTACCAGCCATCCTTCGGCCGTAGGACACTCCGGTCGTGCCGCCGAGATAGCCAACGTTATAGATCCCCCAAGCCAGCATGAGAAGGAAGCACAAGATCATGACAATGACACTCCTCGTGAGGCCACCGATCAAACCCAACACGATCATCGGGACCCAGTCGATGAGGAAACCATAGGCCCGCTGGCCGAATGAAGCCAGAGGGGGTAGGGGACCTGAAGGAGTGGAGAAACTGTTAGACACGAAGTCACCTGGTGCCGGTGTGAGAGGGAACGAGGGGGCAGAGGGGAATTGCCCAGTGCCCTGGGCCGCAGGCATCTCGCCAAAGGAGAGGGGGGGTGCCACCGGTGGGGTCTGACCAAAATCAGGAGGTGGAGAGGCAATGGGGCCTTGAGTGTAGTCAGAAAGGGGTGAAGCCGGTGGAATCTGGCCATCATCCAGCGCCGGGGAGGCTGTGGGAGCCTGTCCATAGTCGGGCGGCGTCGATGCCGGTGGGACTTGGCCGTAGTTCGGTGTCGGCGTTGGAGGAGGAGCGGACTGGCCGTATCCGACGCCGGGTGCCTCGGGAGGGACAGTACCGTACGACGACGCAGGCGGGACAGCATCGTACGACGGCGCAGGCGGGACAGTTCCGTACGACGGTGCAGGCGGGACAGTTCCGTACGACGGTGCAGGCGGGACAGTACCGTACGACGGTGCAGGCGGAACCGAACCGTCAGGCGGGGCCGGCGGGGTGGCAGGCGAGCCATCTCCGGGAGCCGGTGTGTAACCAGGCACAGGTGGCGCAGTCGGCGTGGAACCGTTGTCGGGGGTTGAGCCGTAATTGTCAGTGCTCATGATTAGTCCTTCTCTCGACCTAGTCGGCGTGACCTCCCCCAGGCTAGCGTGCCCTGCTGCCAATTGTCTTGTGTTTCGCGCCGGTGTGGCTAGATCCACGGGACTCACCGGTTGTGGGTTCATGGGGCTGCGGATCAAAAGTGCTGGCGGGATTCTTGCCGGAATCCGCGGGTGGGCTCTCGCGTCACCACAAGCCTGGTGGTCGCCGGTCTATACTCCGATGTGTGCAATCAACCCCCGTGGTCCTACCCCGACGACCGAAAGAGTGCCTGGCGGCAGTCGGCGGTTTCGTGGCGGTTGGCACCGGATTGTCCCTGGTGTACTCGTTTACGGGACTGGGCATGCCTTGTCCCTTCCGGATGCTGACCGGCTGGTCGTGCCCCTTCTGCGGGGGCACCCGCATGGGCAGCGCTCTCCTCCATGGGGATCTGGTGGCCGCCTGGCATTTCAACGCCGTCCTCCTGGTGTTCGGCGTCCTACTGGCTGTACGCACCGTGGGCTGGATCATCGAATGGCTGCGCCATCCAGGCCGCGGCAACCGCTGGCTCCCGCAGGCGGTCAGCCAGTACTGGTGGGTGTTTGCCGGGGTGATTGCAGTCGCCTGGGTCTTCGTGAGAAACCTCATCTGAGCCGTCCTCGCGGCCCGTCTTGCCTGCACCGTTCATCTTTTTTCCTCAATTCCCGACACGCCGGGACACCTGATTTTTGCGATCTCATGTCGGGAGAGTAAGGTGAGTCACCACTACATCTAGTAGTGACATCGGTGTAATTCTCCCATGTATAGTAGGTCAGTGCTGATTACTGACCATGACACGGAGAACAGCGACAAGGAGAGACATGCACTGCCCGTACTGCAAATACCCTGATTCGCGGGTCACGGACTCGCGGCTGGTCGACGATGGGACGAGTATCCGGCGCCGGAGGCAATGCCCCCAGTGCGAGCGGCGTTTCACCACGGTCGAGCAGACCCAGCTCACCGTGGTCAAGCG
>Ga0123354_10000358_pt1 | contig 43084 bp, 24 predicted proteins | sample TergutLab28metaG_2_FD_97872 | JGI IMG/M metagenome (GOLD analysis project Ga0123354, IMG submission 97872) | Labiotermes labralis P4 segment gut microbial communities from Petit-Saut dam, French Guiana - Lab288 P4 | ecosystem: Host-associated > Arthropoda: Insects > Digestive system > Gut ... | reverse complement strand
TACGCACCGGCCGCCTTTACCTCCAGGAAATGCTCCTGGTACTCATTTCTGTTACAGGCTGAGTCGACCCCAGGACCATAATGCGATCGGAAGGATTTTATATCAATGAAAAATTCCAATGACACCAGCTGGGATCGAACCAACGACTTTCCGATTTGTAGCACAGCACCTTAACCACTGTGCCACCGCGGTTCCCAGTTTCGAATAATATTTTCCTAGTAACTGGGCCCTCACTTCCATTACAAAGTACGTTTCTCGTGTGGAAATAGCCTTCTGGTTTGTTACACCTCATAAGATGAAGGTCTTATTCCGGTGTTTCGAAAGAACGAGCTGCCTTTTCCTTTGTTTTCAGGTGGATGCTGAAGTGATCTGGAGGGCGAAATCTGTCGAATATAATTTTAAAAAAGTCGCAAACGTTGACCAATAGATGTTACGAAAATTGAAATATTATTACGTAACCTGCAGCAGTACCTGCAATGAACGTCTGTAATCTTACGCGGTTCCGCAGAATCGTTTACTATCAGATGGAACCAGTGTTAAACAGTACACATGGTAGGACGATGTGAGAACATTCCGGCCCACATATAGTTACATGAAAATATGGTGCAGACCATGCCCATTCTAGGGTCTAGGTATCATTGAGGTCTTGCTTCATGTTACTATCCAGAACTTTGTTTCCATGACCCATTATAGGGGCCCATTTACCCATTCTGATCCGGATTGTGGCGAGTGTATCCTGTTATGGTACAGAATATAGGCACTCTGCCATGTTCCAATCCTGAATTTACGTATGTCCTGTGTACTGCTCCGAACGAGAATTTAGGAACCATGTCCAGTTCTATTCGAGGATTTTGGTGCCCTGCTCTATTTGATTCCAGGATTTAGGACATCTATCCTGTAACGATCCAGTTAGACACTGTGTCTTTTCTCGATCCAGAATTTAGGCTTCATGTCCCTCCCAGACCTTGAATTTTGGAAAAGTAGCTGATTTAGATCTATCATTTGGATCATATAAACTTTTCGATCCAGAATTTGACCCTACATCTTGTTTCGGTCTAGAATTTTGGCCGTAGTCTAATTCCGATGCAGAAGTTAGGCCCTATCATGTTACGAACGAGAATGTACAACATAACGTCTATGTCGGATACAGAATGAAGGCCCTTTGTCCAGCTTCATTCCAGAATTTAGGCCATGTGCCATTTTGCATCCAGTTTAGGTCCTTTGTCTTATTGCGATCCAGATGTCAAGCCCGTGTCATGTTCATATCAATAATTTAAACCATCTAGCCTGTTTTTATCCAGAATTTAGGTCCTGTATCCCTCTACGGTCAAGCATTTTTGCCATATGTTCAGTTAAAGTCCAGGAATTATGCTCTAGGTCTAGTTTCTATCCAGAGTTTAGGCCGTAGTTCTTGTTCCGAAACAGAGTCTATGCCTCATGTACCGTTCCGACCTCGTCTCCTCGTTTCACAGCATTTTGTATCGGTTTGTATCAGGTCTTCACAGAAGTGTGCTATACGCTACAGAGCCGGATATCCTGCACAACGAACGCCTGATATTTCGCGCCATAAGTGGGAAACTTAAAATTTCAAAAGTCAGCTATTTCGGGCTACAAAGCCAGATACACCGAACTATTGTACGTGTATGAGCTATTGCTGTAACAAGTACTAGGCACTGTATATTACAAATGCCTGATATTGTGAGCTATCAGATATGTTGCACAAACTTGACGGATATTTCGTACTACGAATTCTGATCCGATTCCTGAACAGCTTATAATAAGCGTGCTGAACAGTACAAACCTGACAATGGCGCTAATTGTGAAGTTATACAATATCTGATCTTCCTGGGTAGCGAAGATTTGTAAAGACAGGAAGCATATCTTGTACGTATGAAATTGCAATACCAGCTACTGTATCTTCTCAGGTGCATTTTCAAGAAGGAAGGCAGAGTTACTAACATTCGAAACGTTATTTCAGTAAAATGCTCGTGACGGAAAATCCCAGCACGATGTCGGGTCTCGTTTGGCGGGTATTCCGTGTTCGTGGAAATGTAAGCTACGGGCCGTCGGTCTAGTTGTACGATTGTAGACAGAAATGGGTGGCAGATGGAGGACAAATTTGTGGTATTTAGTGAATGAGAACAGGGGAAATTAAACAAGTAGAGCTGTCGCCGTATTCAGTTAAGCACCGCGCCTTGATAACAGATAGGAGTGGAAGTAAGCCTCCACACATTCTGAACCTTGTCAATACACGGAAGGGAGTCGTGAGCTGCAAGCCTCGACCGCTTTACCCCGGAAAAAAAAGAGCCCTGGTGGGTGGGCACCAGAGACGTTCGGGGACCCTTGAGAGGAGAAAACCCCTTTGCCCCTGCCAGGAACTTCCGTCAGCCCACAACCTTGTCAGTGCAAAAGGAGCTATCCCAGTAGCCTCTAATGCAAATTTGACAAAAGCATTTGCTGAATGACATCAATAAAAGTCTATATAATTATAATGGAGTGACAAGGTAAAATCCCGGTAACTGAAGACAATGTCACGTTGGTAGCCCTGTTAGACCTTGATTCTGTCGGTGGGGTAACAGCGAAAGTGGGAGGGGGGGGCCGTGGTCCAGCCACAGCAGAAGGGATTTCGGGAGGGGCGGAAATCTTACACGGCGCATGTCCAGGTACCAGCCGGCCCGAACAAGTGGGGCGACTGCACTGACCTAGTCAACGTCGAACTCGCGACCTTCTACGACAGGAAAGTGATTACAAGAATAGCGGAGTCCGCGTGTCGCTTCCCGCCACTGCGGTAAACCTCATTCACACTGATTCGCTGCGAGAACTACAGTGACGAACGTGCTCATTAATTTGAATCGGTAAGGCCTGAGCTTGGTGGGTGGCAGGTGGGGGAGGGCGGGTTGATGTAGGCCTAAGTTGTGACTATGGGGCCAACTGGGTGTACAAGAATGTTGCTCAACGAGTTTTACATTGCACGGAGCGTGATAATTGCAGCAAGTTAAAAGTAGCGAGTATCAGTCTGGATTTTTGTTTGTGGCGGCAGATACGGTTTGCAGACCTACGCGTAGATGTAAAGTGTCAAGATGTATAAAGGAATTTTTCCGTTAACACAACTCCATATTCAATAGGCATAAGTTTACATGTCACGGCCAAAAATTAGGCAACATTAGGCCTAATTACAGGAATACTAAGGGGAGAGGAGGGATTTTACAACCGTATTTCAGGTAAGGGACTGTAATACATACCTGACGCTTCCAAGAATTTTGAATCTAATTGCATACATCATGTTTCATTTAATATTTTTTACGGTTTATACCCTTCAAATTATACATTGCAGGCATTCTATATCTCTTACATTATATGTATATTTTAATTTGTAGGGATAAATGAGATCTGAAAACTGAAATGCTGTTGTAAATTCCCCCCTTGACCCTTCTTTCGTATCTTTGTAATTAAGCCTGAATATGGCGAAACATTTTAGCCGAAACATGTAGCCGCTTTATTACTGAACATAACGTTGTGTTGACTAAAATATTCATTTGTATCTGATAGCGCAACGTGGAAGTGCCACCTTAAATAAACCAGGTGTGACTATATTGACTGGATCTAGTCCGGGAAAATATCCGGTGCACATGGTAATGAATCTTTGGGTTCGTTGAAGGTTGGGTGAGTTGCTGGTTTCTTACAGAACAGTCAGCTTGTCACCTAACATCGAAATGGAGTAACACACGTCATTCCTTTTCGGGAGGTCTCGGCTTCAATTATCGACCCTAAACCTGTACAAATGGGCCAAAGATTTTGTTTTCTTTTTCTCGGTCTTTCCAGGCAAGACCAGGCTGTTACGTCATAGTAGTTGACCAGCGCTTCCTCCACATTGTTATCATCACATCATTCAATTTTTGTAACAGAAGCTAATGACAGCGTATCCAAGTGGCCGTTATGCTGCTGCTATGCAATACCGGTCAGTTTCTGAAATGTCACAAAATGATCTTCTGGTCAACCAATTTAATGGCGATTTTGGGTTTTAAGTTGGGGGGGGGGGGTGCTGGTGAGGCGCCATCCTGGTCCGCGATAGTTTGGCATGAGTGTGAGTAGCGGTGGGCGAGGGGTAGAACCTGTGAGAGGGGGGGAAGACCAGATCTTTGGTGATGACTGGTTGGCTGGCGAGGAAGGAAAACGGACGCGTTTGGTTGGCGAAGTAACTGCCGCTGTAACCGTGGGGGTCGTCTTGATCTATCGGCACCACAAGCAGCCTGGACGCCGGAGAGCGTGTTGTGGTCACGTGTAGTGAGTGTTGCGAGACAATGGATGTGGTATGATCATTGCAAACCACCCGAGCAGCGGCCGGCGAAACTAAACGTAAGTACAGTGCCGTTCAGTGTGGCTGTGATGGAAGAGGGTGTCGTGGTTTTTCTTCAGAACGACTGAAAGTGTGTTGTGATCGAAATCGACACTTGGCAAACTCATAACAGTAATCCCGTAGATTTGTTAGTGGCTGGGTTGATATGGCCTTCCTAACTCTGACCGAATAACATGAGTGTTACAGAACGAGCTGGCCTTCCAGGCACGAAGTGCAAGGCCGCGGATTACTGCTGCTGCTTCTGAGGCTTTGCATATTTCTTGTCTGTTCCAAGCGATTATCTCTTTAACAATATTCTCAAGCAATATACGAGCGCCGTCGAGTTCCGTATTCACCTACGATTGATGAAAATCGTCCTTTTTTACTGGGTGACTTCAGTAGCTGAAACAGTAGTTATGTTTATCACGGTTTTTCTCGAGTCGTTCCATGTGGTTTCGTATTCACTCTCGAATGTGTCTAGCAAAATTTGGAGCATGGAAATGAAAAGACGGTGCAGTGCCTGTATCGGACGTGTTCTTGGTTCGAATCACGGATTCCGATTGGGCCACGATCATTGCATTCATATGGTTTATTTAATGACACTCAGCTCTTCGAATTATATAGTGTTGAATGCAGGATTATTAGTGAATTGGCAAGGATGTTCATTTTCAGGCGCTGTACTTGCGGTTGTCAAAAGTAACCGAAGAAATCCACGAAATCCTCTCAGACCAGGTGGTCTACCGCAAAGCGCATACGCCCTCAATTGTAAAAATGAATATCGAACTTTCGGTTAACAAACCCCAATTAACCCCATATCGGTATCCTTGTATGCTAACATAACACATAGAATATGACATTGCGACTTGAAGCTGTGTGAACAAAAGTGGCAATAGTAATCAACGCGATAGCTCACGATCAGCGTATGCTGTGTTAGGCCATGGAAGACAATTACTGAGATCTTTGTGTCTCCGCGATGTGACGGAGCGTTGATTGGTAGTTAGGTACAGTCGTTTCGGGACAACCTGTGTCGTATCCAAGGGAGCTGCTTCACCCCTGGAGATGGGACAGCAAGATTGTCGCGAAGGGTACGTGACTAACAATCAACGCTGCGTAACATCCCAGAACAGCGAGGATATCATTTACACCGCGTCGGAAGTCTGAAATCAAACTGGCCATTGGAATGGTGCGTAAGAATAGGTCACGGCTTTGAGCCTTAACAGATGGAGCAAGAATTGCCCGACAGAACTTCGGTAATGCAGGCGGACACGATATGTGCAAATGGGGGAATTTTCATGATCACCAGAGCCACTGTCACCCTTGCAAAGTAGGCCTACCGTGATCCATGGAGTTCGACTATCAAAAAAAAAATACGAACTATACTTTTGACGTGAATTGTTCCATTTTCGCTCTTCTAATTAAACTTTTCAGGTTTTATTGTCGATTCAGATATTCCCGTAATTGGGACGGACGAGGTGCCCACATCTACGCTCGGGTCTTTCAAGAGGTCTCGCCTTCCCTCGCGCACCAAAATGTTTACACCTCTCTCATTTATGCGTCCTAAGTGACCATCCCATCTACCCAACTATATGTTGAAGGACACAAATAATGAAGCTTCTCAGGTAGTTTTGTCCACCTTACTGACACTTCTCGCCCACGTCCAGTTATTCTGCACAGCATGCTTAATTAACACCTTGATCTAAGCGAGTTTCTTATACCCTAAAGATGGGGGCAGCAGGTTCGTTTGAAACGTCTGTGGATTTTTGTCAGCCTATACAGTGTCACGTAACATACAGCCATTCTTCAATCCCTGGTCTTCTAGAGTTTAAAGAACAATTTTGTACAATTAATGTGAGCAACCTGGTTTAGATACTTCGTGATTTTTGTTCAGGATGTTGGTAGTTTTCTGTAAGAAGCGCGTAGGAGAGACAGCTCGCCTGACCGACACTGGGCTCATCCTTCAGCACATCGTAGGGCAGGTAAATCTGTGTCCGAACGAATTGTTACGGAGAGGCTAGCCTTCCCAATCAGTCGCTCACTTCCGGTTTTCCGTTATAACATGCCATGCGCATTTCATCGCTTTCGTTTTTATCATTAAAAATGTAGGCGCGTTCGTGCAACAATTATTGCATTGGAAAAGCAATAAGTATTACATACTCTGAGTATGTCTGTAAATTTAGGTATCCAGCATGCAAGGCTCATGGCCATATTGTCAACTGTGGCCTGTCCGGATCTTAATATTTTACATTACCTCACAAGCGGCACGATTGTCTAAAAGCGTTATTGAACACAAAATGTGTGTTTTGATTTTCTCTACAAATTTTGTCTGTAGCATTTCTTATCCTAATAATAACTGTGCGAGATATGATCAAAAATGTAAACGGTCTGCATGTAAAGTACCTGTTATTCTTGCCAGATTTTAATGAAACTTGAATTTTCTCGACATATTTTCGAAAAATACTCGAATATCAAGTTTCATGATCATCCGTTTAGTGGGAGTCAAGTTCTTACGTGCGGACGGGCAGACATGACGAAGCTAATAGTCGCTTTTAACTACTTTACGAACGCGCCTGTAAGCGTTTGGTAAATAATTCAAATTGTGACAGCACTCGCTGACTCTTCTCCATTGATATGTTGTGTCCTCCATTAGGTCCCAACTTTTCTGCAATATCCTTCACAGGCTCGCCATTATTCTCTTTTGTCTTGAGATAAAATTCCAAATTTGACAATAGTCCAACAGTGTTTTACACCCCTTTTAATTACCGCTATCGATTACATTTCCAGGCTTGTTTGTTTCACTGAACATTGCACTGAATTGTACATCCTGACATTAGAACAGCAGATTTACCATTTAAGTTCTGACACGGCCCGTAGCAATGCTAATAACTACCTCGTAACATGTAGTCTGAAACTGGCGCAGGATGGGGTCCTCTGGCACGATATTGTGAGGACGGTGAACTGAATTACTGTAACAAGGTACTTTCAGAACGAGAAAAGTCTCAACAAGAGCAATTGCGACTGTCTTAGATCTAACATGGCTTTATGGTGTAATGCGAGCGGACGTACCAGAGAAAACTAAATTTTATTTTCATGTCTTATTCAGCCCTGAAAGTGGAGGCAGAATAATCCTCAAAATCGCTGACACCCTCTACATTATTACACAATCTCATAAGCCAGAAGATGACAGCATTAATCTTCACCTTCAAAACACCTCATTTTTAGCAGTGCGTAATGAAACAAAAGTTCATACTAAGGCGGTACATTAAAACATTTCATGGTCTGCATTTTACGCCATGTAAGGTTTTCGTCTTACGATGGCAGTTTCAGAATACCGATAAGTTTGATCTGCCGGACGCCGATATGAGGGAGTTGAATTCATGGGACAATTTTATTTTTTAAAAACTTGGTTGGGGTTGCAGGTTGTAGATGGGATTCATTTGGCTAGGACAGGGAAGAGTGGCTGGCTCTAGTGAACTAACGCCATGGGCCAGAATCCTTGAGTTGCTAACAGGTCCTCAGACAAGAAATTCACTGCATTTTAGGCACACGAAAAGTAATTACCTGCCCCCATCCTCAGTCTGAATCCACTCCAAGCGCCCCTCATCCCGTTTTTTAAAATCATTTTTAATATTATCTTCCATTTCCGTCTAGTGTATCCATGTGGTTTCTTTGATTGAAGTTCCTCACCAAACCCCACTATTCATCTCTCCTCGCTCCAAAACACGCTACATGCCTCGCCCATCTCCGTAGTTTTGATCACCAGAATAATATATAGTGAGGGGTAAAGACAAAGGTAAAAGCAAAAGGAAAAGCAATCGTATTACAGACCTGGACAGGCCCAGAGGTTTCCAGGAGTTTGAGACTCCCAATTTTCAAGACAATCGACACATGAAAGTGGTAAGTTTGTCAGCCCTACGCACCGGCCGCCTTTACCGCCAGGAAATATTCCTGGTACTCATTTCTATTAGAGGCTGAGTCAACTCCAGGTCCATAGTGCGGCCGGAAGAATTATAACAATGAAAAATTCCAATGACACCATCGGAAATCGAACCCGCGACCTTCCGGCTAGTAACGTAGTGCCTCAACCAACTGCGCCACCGCGTGCACGTAGTAAGGGGTACAGATCATGAAGCTCGTCGTTAGGTACTTTTCTCCCCTCGTCTGTCACCCTTACTTCCTCAGCACCAGGTCGCTTCAATTGCCGGGAATTTCTTGACTGGCTGAGTAACTTGTTTATGATAACAAGTGCACCATTTGGTTAGTATAACTTTCCATTCAATTTGAGTGCAGGAATTTTGGACGTGAAACAAGGACAGAGGGCGCCTGTCGCCAATGTGCAGGAGTGTTATGTATCCTACATTTCTAACTAGTTTCGATATTTGTTGCGGAGAACTGATTGTGAAAGTACGGAGCGTAGTTGCTCCTAGCTGTGACGCATAATGTCAACACCACTGGGTACACAAACAAAGCAACTGATAACAAGATGCTACTGACCATGTACAAACTTCCCACTGCATGCAGGAAAGTACTAGAAGGTTATGGGTAATAAAAAATGCCTGATCTGTATCAACTGAGGAGCAGGCAGTGGCGCATTTGGTTGCGGCATTGCGCTACAGACCGGAAAGTCGCGGGTTCGATTCCAGACAGTGTCACTGGAATGTTTCATTGACACAATGGCCCAGAAGTCGACTCAGCCTCTGACGGAAATGAATACCAAGGATATTTCCTGGGTAGTAAAGGCGGCCGGTGCGTAGGACTGACAAACTTACCGCCTGCATGTGCCGACTGTCTTGAAATCTGGAAGCTTCAAACTCGTGGAACACTCGGCAACTGTCCGGACCTGTACAGGGTTTGCTTTAACATTGCAGCCACTAAGAGATGAAACGTGAATATTTCTGTTCGCAAGACTTCAAACAAAACAGTACATAAACATTCGTTCTCTACCTGCGTATCCGTTATAGAGACGAGACGGTTAATGATCTCGGTGGATATAATCGCTGTTCAGAGAATCACAAAAAACGCATTCTGTGAGCAAAATTCTGAGCATTTAATGTTAACGCATATATTACATAGGCCAAGAGTTTCGGAAACGTAGAGACACTGAAGGAAATCATGTATTCTTAACGTCGGCTAGGAATGCTTTACTTATCGAAAGATTTTTGTTCAAGCCATGAAAGCATTTAGAGCATAGGTATAACTCCATTCGTTTTTAACCTGAGCATTATATGGAGATGGTCAGATTCACGCCCCGGCTGCCTTTACTCCTCACCAGGAACATGAAACTGAGTGGGTCCCGGAGCCGGTCTGTAAAGAGAAGAACCTTTCTCTTTACCGATCAAAGAGACTAGTTGCTGTTATTTGTTAAAAAGAGATGCACTTTAACAGTGAAATTCGGCACAGAGGGTTGCAAATCGCTTGCTATCCAGGTGCTTCTTAAAGAATGCCAAGGATGGAAATCAGCTGAGCGCGGGTGGCCCGTAGCGCCGTAACCAGTGAACTCCGGTGAGCAGTTGGATGGGGGGGCCGTGTTTTCTATCCTTTTGGACTCCTTAAAATGTACCTGACTGCTATCTAGCAAGCGATTTGCAGACGTCGACAGGAAGCGAACTGAAATTTTCTGGCTAAAAAAAAAAATTTTACGCCGGTTACGGTGCTTCAGTGGGACAAATTCCTAAATGTCAACGGTGAGTACGTGGAGATCTGGTGTGTACCATCTGCTGCCCTGTACCACGTGCCTATATACATTACCGTCAGAATAAACTAATTGGAGAAACTATTTTACCTTATTTTTTAAAATCTTTTTGGACTGCTTGATATTCGGAAGATGTTTTGAAGGATTTTTCCGAATCGTCGGTACAGAACAACCATTCTACGCTGAGCAAATTCCCAAAAGAGCGCGAGTCAAGCCGCTAGTTATCACCCATAACATTTTCCTTGGGAATGGTTTAGGTAGACCAAAATAATATTTGTTTCTGTATAGCCGATTTTTATTGTTTTAAGTTATTTTCTGGGACATGGTGAATTATGAATACTTTTTTTAAAAACATGACATTGTTTTCTAACATTCCAAGTTAACACGGCGGCGACTTGTCTTACTTTTGACAAGTGGCGCCACGCTGCAGTGTGTTAAAATTGCCCAGATGTTCTATTTCTGATCATTCAACGAATTTTCGTGTTCCCGAACGAAGTAACACCTTCACACAGAAGCTCATTTTGGGAATCCTTTTGAGATTACTGACTGCATCAGGTTCATACCGATTATCTTCAACAGTACGCACATTGTCCGCTAATCTACAGCGAAGAGTGCAATGTGGAATCTCACCCATGCGTGCACACCTCCCGTGCATCTAATCTTTCATTTAATTGCCGGCATAATTTGCGGCAGAGACAAATTTGATGATTCCGTTCTTCAGGCATGACGCCGTACAGACTCGTGTGTGTTTAAGGTTTCACAGGAACGAGCTGCCTCCATTATCAGGGTACATCTCAGAATACAGGAAACCCTCGCCCCCCCCCCCGGCCAAAGAAAACATGAGATCTATAAAATAAATTTGAATTATTAGTGATTCGGAGAATATAGGAGAGGAAAAGGGTGCACTGTAGAGATATAAAGCACGTGATTGTCATATTTACCACCTTCTATAACATTAAAAATTCTCCATTCTATTACAAATATAGGTTATTTACAAGGCTCATGCGCTGTTCAGAACAAACAGCGATGAGGTGATTGCATTGCAACAGCTGGCTCTGGGCTGGACAACTTCCATTTCCGACAACAGCAAGAGATGTTTGTCCCGACTGTTCTGTTCGGGTTGGTTCTGGTGCCCAACAAGCCTCAGATCTATGGGTATCGGGGTTCGTCTCCCAGGTGTAAAGTGACCGGGGCGTGAATCTAACTACTCACTTTCATCTAGTGCTGACATTAATAATACCCTTTCTATGTCTTCAGTCCCTTATTTTTAATTTAAACCGTTTCTCTGTAATGGGAACGTAAAATCGCTGGGCTACTATCAGAATCTGGCGAAAGATCCACTACGAAATTGTTCGTTAAATGTTCTAAACACTGGCTACTGGAATCGCCAAGAGATTCAGTATTATACGATGCTTGTAACGCACGTGCAGTTGCTTAAAGTCTGTGGTACTTGCTATGGTACCAGCTAACCGTAGAGTACCGCGTTAGGACATAAAGATGTGTTTCAACCTTGACACTTCACAATTTGAGGTTGCATTCTTGTGGTCTGATCGTTGCCTATACCAGTTCCCACGGCAGTGAATATTATTGATAGATACCATTTATCAGTTGAGCCAAGTATGCATAATGTAACAGTACAGTACGTACGGAATTGTGCCCACTAACACCAGGTTCTTATACAGTGCGCAGCCCATTGAATCTTAAGAATTGTAAATATTTCACTAGTCTACTTGCACTAACAGTCATGATGCCCCCACTTCTCAGTTCCTCCCACGTCGAACCTTATTAAAAAATATGCCTACTGGCGTTGACTGTGGATTTACAATTTACTGGAGTGATATGACAGACAGGTGCTAATTGTTCGGTAGAAACCGTAGGAATAGAGTAGAAGAGACGCTGGCCGAAGGTGAAGCAGATACAGGGAAAAGCTTTGAGCAGGCAGCTGTTAGATTGCCAATGGTTACAATTAATATTTCGCTCATAGCCACGGTTCCTGTCGTCCTCTTCCATTTTCCCTGCACGGTGCACTCTTCTATCCTGAGTACAGAGGCAGAGGATACGTCCGCAATGTCGGTACCTATCTATGAATCTGTATGGTCTAGCATCCCGAAAGAGCAATTTATGAGTGCTCTCTCTGCCTCCACCGTTGAGATACTTCTTGCCTCTTCTGTTCTGAACTTTTTGGGCTCGTCAGCCATTACCCTAATTGCCGACGACACAATCAGTTTCAGGTCATAATCACTTGTTTCCTCTATCTAGGCAAGAGTTTTATGTATTAACATCGCCATCCGCTGGCAAACAATAAGTTGTCTGCAATAATGACTTCTTGAAGAGAGTAAAGCTGTCCCACTGCATAGCCTTGTGAGTTGTGGAGACATAATTCCACTCATTCTTAACCTCAGTACTAGATGGAGATGAACGGTTGGCCTGACACCCCGGGTGCTCTACCTGCTGGGACTAGACTCTTTATTAGGAAACTCATCACAGGAATACAAGACAACAAAAACCTTTGTGTAGTCTAATGCTTTAGCTGTAGCTTTGACATGAGTGTTCCTTGTCCTTCAGTGACTTCTATTTCTGACCTCATAATGTACACAGTCTCATATGAGTTTGTTGTTGTGCAGGTAATGCTGTCTTCAGCCAGTATTGAGAAACAAGCAGGAACAGTGAACAAAGTTTGGCTACTAGTGACAAGAATGAATAGACGGTCATTGTCCTGATATAAGTTACCACTGACTTTCATTGCAATGAACTACAATTATTATTAATTATTTGTGTCTGAAGGATATAGATATTTTTGTAACATATATGAAGGGGCACCTCGGTGCAAGAACTAGCTATGGCACATAGCAGTGTGCAGCATGATCACCACTGCAAGGATTGTGGACTGTACTTCGACAGCTTCAAGTCTCTGGATGTTCATCTGAACTACCACAAAGAGAATTTGCTCATGAAGTGGGCAACCCAGCCAGATGAGACTAACAATAACAACGCGTCTTCCAATAAGCAAAGGGGCGGCATCACAACAGCGCCAGCAGATTCCAGTAATGGCATGATCAAGCCTGAGCTGGGGCATTCATCGGGTGGTGGTAGTCCACAGCATAACACCTTCAACCATCCACCAACACCCAGCAGCTACAGCAGTGCCCCATCTCCTTATCAAGACTCTTCTGTACAAAGATTCTCTCCAATGGGCTCAACAGTTTACAGTCTAAGTGAAAGGACACCACCCCAGCAGCAAAATGGAATATTGCATCCATTTCATCAGCAATACAGCAATTTCCTGACCCCTAATTCGGAGGGGGGTGGATACTTCATGGATGGCGGTGGCAATTCAGGGTACATTTTAGGCTCAGGTACAGATTTTCCAGCATCTTCCAATGTGGACAATCTCCGATCATCACCAAATTCAGTGTCATCACACTCTCCATCATCATCCATTGGTCCAGTTACATCATCTGGTGGTGGCATCCATCGTTACAATCCATACCACCAGCCATCATCGGGAAGTCAGTTGTATGGATCTGATCGTAACAATGGTGTAACTTCATCTGGACCATCACCAAATTCATACCAGCCAGCAACAACCCCCCAACAATGTGACAAGTGTGGCACTCTGTGCAACAGTAGTTCAGCTTTGTTGGACCACCTGAACACTGCACACCCTCCCATGTCTCCACCATACATGAACAATCAGTTGCATTTCCAACAGGAGGCCATGTTTCGAAACTATCATGGAAATGTAAGTCCTGATATTGCAGTAGGGGGCCAGCAGGAGGCTTCAAAAATCAAAGATGAACCAGCAGCAGAAATTCTGGACCTAGATTCACATAAGGTGCACCAGGTGTATCAACCTGAAGAAGAGGCCACAGCAATAAGACCTACAGCAGGCAATGAGAACTCTGTTAGAGGTACAAATCCTCACTCAGTGTCTGCGATGCTATGGGGCACAGAACCACAGACCAGTGCCAACAATCATGCGTCTTCCACCACACCACCAGAGTTTCGTGGTGTGACATCTACTGAAGGTATCACAGTTCCTCGACAGCAGACCATGACATATCAGAAGGCAGGTGTATACCCACCACACCTTGCACCTGTTCCTGGGCAAATAATGCACCCACACCTACACCACTTAACATCAGTTCCTAACAACATTTCATCTTCTAGTCTTCCCCCACCAGGTCAATTGTCTTCTACATCTCCCCACCAACATAAGAATGGGCCACCCATCCACCAGTCTTCTCAGCAACCAGGAAACCAAACTTGGAAGTCGAATGAGGCTCGTAGACCTAAAACATACAACTGTTCAGCCTGCAACAAATGGTTCACTAGTTCTGGTCATCTTAAGAGACATTACAACACGACACTACATAAGAATGCTGTCAAGCAGAGTGGGGCACCTGACCCAGCCACACAGCCTATTAGCAACCATCACCATCCTGGACGTGCGGCCACAGATGTTGCAACTTCTTCAAGGGGAACACCTTCAAGAGAACATGTGGCACAGCAAAGTCCAGTGCCTTCTGGTTTAGGACCACAGCTGGTAACTATGGTTGAAGACTCTTCCAGAAGTGATGATGCTACAAGCAATAGCAACTTTGGAAGGATTACACCATCAGTGCAACATGGCAATCTGTCACTCCCTGGCAACCAGCAACAAGCAAGGAGTCCCCCAAACCTGATGGCAGGTCCCTCGACAACATTGGAGGCACAGACGGGGGGCCTGCAATTCTTAGCCTCCAGTTACAGCGAGGGGAACCCGCTTCACAACCCTTCCAATTCCGTCCATACCTCTCCAGTGCCAACTCCTCAGATACCACCAGAGGCACTTATGCACCACCAGCTAGAAACCACACAAGCAGCTTCTTCCCAGCACCCTTATATGTTGGGTCAAGTAGTCTCACCACCTTGTCCTCAACCACCACCAACACTTCCTCTCAGCCACCATCTTATCCACCACCCCATCCCACAACATCAACCTCTACACACTTCCCCCCATTCTACACCCCCTATGCTGCAGATGACGAATCTAACAGAGATGTATTCCCCAAACGGGCAGCCCCCCCACATTTCTATGCTGCAAGAACACCAACCAGTGCTGCTAACTTCTATCAACAACCACCCAACTATTACTGGTAATTGTGGCAGCAGTGGTGGTACCATGTCCCCACTAAATATACAGGATGACCAGCAGTTCCTGTTTCCCATAACATCCTCACCTCAGCAGGACAATCAACCATTGCCTAGCTTTGCTGAGATTGGACACCACCCTTTTGCAGCCAACTCGCTCTCTGGCTTCAGTGGATTGAGAGCAGCCACTTTGTTACCAAGCTACAGCATGGCTAACTTAGGACCAACAAGAAAATTGACTGATAATGTGGGGGGGCTCATGAACAGTGACTACCAGCAAATGATGGCATCACTGAAGCTGAGTGATGCATTCAACAATAACTCGTGCTGGGTCAATAACTTCGAAGATCAGAATAGCGTTCTGGATGACACCAGCAGTAACACACTTCACACAGATTCGAATGGAAGTGGGGGTGACGAAAAATTATCATCAAATCTGTCACCGGTCAGAACACCTGATTGCTGCATATCTAACATTAATTATGACAAAACGCTACAGCTGGTAACATCTGCCACAGATGTCAAATGTGAAGATGACATCACCAGCAGTGGCACTGATGAAGTTACTTCCATGACTGTCAATAACAATAACATTAATACCACTACAAATAACAAGAGGATAAGTAATGGCAAGGAATCTAATTTTAAATCAATGTCTATCTCAAGAGGAGACCTTCACAAATGCATTGAGTGTGACAAATTGTTCAACAAAGCATGTTATCTCACACAACATAACAAGAGTTTTCATAATGGAGTTAAGCCATTTAAGTGTGACCGGTGTGGGAAGAGATTCAACACAGAACCTGTGTACAAGCAGCATTTGGGCAAACATGCAGGTGACAAGCCATACAAGTGTGAGTCATGCCCCAAACAGTTCAATCACAAGACGGACCTGCGTCGTCACATGTGTCTGCACACAGGAACCAAACCCTATGAATGTGACGTCTGTGGTAAGGGCTTCATACGCAAAGACCACATGCTGAAGCACTGTGATACACACCGCAGGAAAGCTGGCCACTTCCAGCATAACAATCAGTGAATAGTTGTAACAACAAAGGAGTGAATATGCTACTGTAACTTGTAAACTGACGAAATAGGCATTTTTTTTTATTGACCAGGATATGAAAGTTTAAAAATATTTTTAAACATGCTGAAAGGATTATTTGTACTGTATAATTAAGCTTTACACAAATCTGGGTTGCTTTTGTAATGACTGACAAAAGCTGTCTTTTGGCTACACAAAAACCTGACATAAATTGAATTACACAGATTAGTTTTGTAATCCCACAGGGAAAATTTGCTGTAAATAATTTGGTTAAATCTTAACCCTTTCACTGCTGAGCAATTATTAACCAGCAACATTACCTCCTAAGCTGACCTAATTCTGTCTTTTCCTTAAATATGAACATCAAAAGAAATCAAGCACAAACTGAATGGATTTAATGTGTATTAGCTCTTGCCTTATATTATGAAGATGTCCTTGTGTTGGCCAAGGTCACAGCATATAGAGAGGTTGTGTCCACTGGTGGATATAACAGTTCCTGAATTATTCTACAAAGATTTACAAGTAAACCCATATTCATGGTGAATAGATGTAGTTATCTAGCAGCTCTGAAGGCAGTCTGGATGTTGGTTTGGGAGATGCATATTTTTAATGTTACTGCATTGCAGATGTCTGTAACATAATAGTCTCAGCAGTGTAAAGGATAAGGCAACATTATGGCATTGTTTTCAGCCTTGTTGCATAAAGTTGATTTAAATTTGATTTGGAGGAGATGGATTGTTAAATGCAATATTAGTGAGTTTATATTGAACAAAATGTGAAAGTGTTGAGAGGTTTATGATGATACATATTTATCATATTCCAGTGTACAGTATTTTGAAACAGTTTTGTTGACAGAGCAGTGTGGGTGACATGAGGCCTAATTTCTGATGGAGGGATCACAAGTTTCCAGAATCCCAAGAAATTTATTTGGTTCAAGTTCCAGTTGATTGTAATTGTGTGACTGCATCCTGTTATGTGATATTTGTAATGTTTAATTTGCTTTGCATACTTTCATGGCAACTTTTATACATGGCCATATATAACCTCGAGGTTACGTGACACTACATATCTGAAGATGCTGCAGCTCTTCCTAATCAAGTATTTTTGTGATGTTTTTTTTAAAGACTAGCGAAGGTTTAATGTTGTGTTTACTCCTCAATTTTATGGACTGTGCCTCAGTGAATGAACACTACTGCATTATCCTGAAGTAACATATTAATCTCACCATGGCAGCTAACTTAATTATTTTAGACCTGTATTATTTTTACAAGACTGATTATGTAAGATATTTATATCCAGGGTTACTGAAGCAACTGGCAGTTTTCATGTTCCTGTTGCTATTCTGAATGTATAGGGTCCTTACTTTATCTGGCTTATAACGCTGGTCATTACACAGACCACCTTGTGTGACTGTGTGCAGCCTATTGGTGGCTACCATTTAAATCTGCCATCAGATCGCCACTTTTCAGATCAGTGTATTAAAGTTAATAGCGGCCGCTCTGTCGGTGTAGTTCGCGTGGGGACTAAGGCCACGGAGTGGGTTTTAATTAGCAGTGTTTTAAATTTGGTACTGGCAAGTTGTCTCAATCAATGCATTGCAGCTAATGCTAATTCCGGTTCCTTACCATGTTTCATTGCATGTCCACTTTCTGGTGAACTGTAAATACTGAATGCTCTCTTTCAGATCATCTTCAGTGTGAGAATTGTTATTGTGTACTTTTTTCTTTAACATCCCAACAAGAAAAAATCACAAGGATTCAGATGTGATGAATGAGAGGGTCAAATTCTCCTCTGTATTATTCTGTGGGCAAAACAGTGTGAACAAACACATGGCCTTTATGGTCCTGTATGATATTCATTTCCATTCATTGACAATCCATAACACTATCCAACAAATGAGCAATATTACAATATATAATTTGGAATTAAAACATTAAAGATTGAAAACCTGTTTCCATCCTCTAAGAATCATTTGCAGGGAAAAAAATACATCAATCAGATATGTATAAAATATTAACCATAATTGAGTTAGATTAAAATAAAGCATGATATATCCAAATATCCTAAATTCTACAATAGAAGCAGAAATACAATTCAGTCACTACTGTGTTAATATCCTCTTCATTTTACATCATTTTTCTGTTTCTACTGTGGACTTCATAATATACAGATACGCTTTGTATTATTGTAATCAAACTTAACTATGATTAGTGTTTTACACATATTTGATTGATGTTTTCACCCTGAAAATAATCCTTAATGGATCAAAACATGGAGTTTCAGTGTTTTAGCTGTAAATTTTATACTGCCATAGTGCGCATTTGTTGGACATACATACATGGAGTTTAATTAAAAATCATAACATCATAACACAGAAAGTGTTAGAATGTGTGATATAAGAGCAAGTTTATGGTCTGAAAAATGGGTCACAATTCTAGAATTTCTTTTTACTTGGACATATTAAGAGCCTAAAGTGTATAGTAATCCTCACACTGAGTATTATATGAAATAAAGCATTCATAATATTAAGTCATGTTGTGATATGATTCTTAATTAAATGGTTTGTTGCAATCTGATGGCATAATCTGTAATTAAATAATGAATACATTTAAAATACCATACAATATTTCACTCTCATGCTGAAAGAACTGGCTGTGCAAATACCACAATTTTCTTGCAGATATCTCCAGTCTAGCACCACTTCTCTCTAATGTTACTCAATTAGCACTCCTCTGGAAGTGCTCTTCCACCTAGAATGTAACGTGCTAATTGCAACATTATATGTGCTTTGTGGATTGTGTTCGGAACAGGCACGTTAGAGTACTTCTATCTGAATGTATGATAACACACTGGGAATACGATCAGTATTCAGCACATACAATGTACAGAAATGCAAGATGCAGCATTGATATTTGCATTGCATCTGCAGCCTGGCTTCAGTACTACAGACACATAAAAACTTCTGACAGGTCAGATTTAGGTAGCTTGGTGAGTTAGCCATGCTCCATGTAATAATGCAGGTGAGAGGAAGAGACACTTGATATTTGTCAGATAACTTAAGGACCTTGCAGAATCCGCTATGTGTAAGTTTGCAGGTTGTCACAGCAGGGATTTTTCAGGTTGTGGTCTTCTGTATTTTGACACGTTGTAGGGTGGAATTCATGCTTCAAAGGAGCATGCTATCTCCATCTTCAGGGTTTAAGTATTTGTGCCAAAGTTATCAGTGAAGATCTGCATCAGCTTGGAACTAATTCTTTGAACCCTGAAACGGAGACAGCGTGTTCCTGTGAAATATTGATGTCAGAACCAAGAAGACCAGTCTGCCTAATCCATTATATTGGTGTTATCTTGTTAAAGTTGTACTGATATGTTGAGAGATTCTTTACCTAAGTGTTTTAAAGTATATTTGTTTCTTACGGGTGTGTAAGATATGCTTGGAAGTAGGAGCAGTTTATTCTTCAGTAGGGGGTGATAACATGTACTGCATTCCTCAGAAATTCCAGTCAATTTTGGAATATGTTAGACTGGCCTATATTGGTCTTTTTTTTTTTTTTGCTTCATTTTGGTTAAGGAAGCAAGTTACAGAAGCTGGCACAGCAGGTAAAAATTATATCTCATATCATTATGTACAATTATTCTCTAATTCAGCTTCTGAGATGTTTCTTTAGTCAAAATGACAAGATGGAGAAATTCAATATGTCATTTTTAACAATACCTATCAGACCTTCAGACATCTGGAAAGAACGTTTCCACTGCTTTCTGCATAATGGACAATTGTAGCAGAGTTCAGACCACTTCTGGACAGGCAGCTTGTGCATAACTGGTCAAGCAATCCAAGCATCATCTTTCTACAGTGTGCCAAGCAAAGAAGAGTTGTATCATAATTTATTATGTAAGATAACTATATTTTAGTCTCCTTCCAAAAAATAACGGGTTTTGTCACTGGTTAAAATTACGTTAGTGTTTGTTATAACTACCTCAGCAATAAGTATTAATGTACATATATTATGGACAGTGCGATCCAGTATCGCCATTTGTGTTTTTTTAGGTTATTAAAGAAATCTGCATACAAATAAAACCATGTCTTTTTATTTATTACTTTCCTTGAGCATCAGAGTTTATAAAAGCTAAACTATCTGTTCTATGATCATTTCATTCTGGTTGCAACTATTGGATGCAATTTTTAATAAAAAATATGTTTCAATGATGTACTAATCTAAGGTACGAATTTAGTTTTGAATTCTTATGAAAACTAATGTGTAATTTTTGATAGGCAGTGGTTTGTTATCGTGGTACACATCAATCCACATCCTTTTTTTTTTAAATCTCAAAATAAGATTTATGTAATTTATAAAACACTCATTCTCTGAAACTAAATTTTATGCCTTCCAAGAATTACTTGGAAAAAATTTTGAAATGAATGTTCTAATCCTTTGACAAGTGCTCCCGACCGTCCGCTGGGAACAAACTTGGGTTCAAGATTAGTATTGTGATCCACACTTCAGAACTCAATAATATGTTTTAAATTCAGTGTTGCCTACAAATTATGTCGCTTATTAAAACATAACTAAAGCTTATGAAGTTAGGTAATAAAAAGTCTGTTATTGGTTGGGAGTACATTATTTTTGCGCAAGTACAAGAAAAACAAAATTAAACGAGTTACATTAATGTGAACCTTGATAAAAGGCAAATAGGCAAAGTTGTCCCTATACACGCCAGGCATTATTTGGAGGTGACTAATCAGCCTAACGCTCCGGCTGCTTTACCCAGGGAAAGATCACTGACGTGTTCAGATTACCGTTGTAGGCAAACAGTACATCAGAAATAGGTCTTTTCACTGTCCACTTTGAACTCAAAAACTTTGGAAATGGGGGATGATTTTTTTCAGACAAATGGAGTTTATGGCTCTTAAATACGAATATTTGAAGGACTTTTCGTCTTGGCAGCCACGTAAACTCAGAGTGAAAAGTAAAGGCGTGTAGTAACGGCCAAAATCTACTCACATTTGGCTAAATAGACACGTTCTTTAACGACTTCGTTTTCATAAAATTGACAACTTGATGGAGGCCTTTCGTCAAAATCCAGAATTTTCGGCAAAATTCTGAGTAAGAATCTCCCTATGAAAAATTTACACCTGATTAACGTCATTCGCCGAATCGTCGTGACCCAGAGGTTACTGGTGCACTGTCAGTGGAAAATAAAAAAAAAAAACGAATTCCACCTCTTTTAGTGCAAAATACTTACACTAATAACGTAGTGCTGGTCGGTCAGTGGTCGGCAAGTGTTAACTAGCCAACCAAACACAACCATACAGATCTGGTATGTTATTATTTTATTATACACTGCAACATGTTTCGGCTGTCCAGATCAGCCATCATCAGGTAGGTGCCGGATACACAGTAAAGAGAGGTCTGATGATGGCTGATCTGGACAGCAGGAACGTGTTGTAGTTTATAATAAAATACCAGTATACTAGATATGTATGGTTGTGTTTGGTCGGCTAATTAACACCTTATCGATAAGAAACACAAAATGGGACGGTGTCACTCAAGACAGATGCTCTTGCTGGTCTGTTAGCTCTGGATAAAGTACACATGCTGTGGTTTGTGCTTCGTCACATGCTGTGTCCGATAAGAACACTCCAGCCTGTCACACCACTTGCTGCAATGCGAAATTGTACTGTACTTTAAGGATCGTAACAATCGTCTCTAGCTAAATGTTGACCTCGTTGGAGATCGCGACCCATAGGTTAAAAAGCATTAGACGATACTAGTGAATCCGACGTTTTCCTTGGGGATACGGTTGTTCGTTTACCGGATCATTACTTTTCATTTTCAATTTTAATAATCAAACAAATACATTTCTTTGTTTTATTCTTCGATATAAATTTTCCATACATTTGTCAATAAAACTTATGTGAATTTAAAAAAAGGCTTTAAATATTCCTGCAGTTGTTTAGTTTGTACTACAGAAAATCTTTTTAAATTTATATAACGCTCTGAAAGCAGCCGTCGGCCCAAATGTCTTGGTCAGTTTTAGATAAATATCTTTCGACTCCAAAATTTTCGCAAATATAACGTAAATCTGGTTGGTTGTTTCCAAAATCTGGAGCAGTCCATTCGCTATTGATAAAACGGGTAGACTGTCAAATCAGGTTTCTGTTTCATGATTTGCACGTGGTCAGAATTCAATTTAGAAGTAAGGCATTTGTGAACCAAGCATCACACTGCAAACCCCTTTCCTTGACTTGTCAGATGCCAGCCACTTCCTGTCAGAACGGAGCGTTATGTGAAGGGTTTGAAACCTCATTTCCCACATACTTGTCTTTTATGTTACTCTTCTGCTCAGTTCAAAAGTTTGGAATCGAACTAGGCCTGTCGAGGATTGCTGATTACATTAGTAGCAAATCACCCTAACAAAGCACAAATCTGAACCTTAAGATAATGGTTCAAAGCAACACATCCAGTGCATATGAAATACGTGCACTTGGAAGTCAATTCAGTTCCTGTGCTTCAGTAAGTAAACGCTTCTGCATGTGTTCAATGCTTAATCTCGTTACTAAAACACCCTGAAAATGTACTGTGCCAGCTATCTTGGTGCAATTCGAAACAATGCACTTATGAACATACTGAATTTTCAGTCACGCGAAAAAAAAAATCAGTATTACTTAGCAAATTCCTCAGAAGTTACTGCATACGCGGTGATGCTACGAGCACGCTTCGATCAGTGACGATGAGAAACACTGTTGATTGGGTTTGTGGGGAACATACTGTTCGACTGTTTGATAAGAGATTACGAGTAATGTGCAGAGTAGTGACTTTTGCGTGAGTCGCTGTTGTCTGACGAATTGGTACTTACCCTTTACGCCCTCTTCCTTTAGAAGGAAAACGTATAGAATTAGGTTGAAATCTTTTTTAGTTGGGAGTCTGTGACGTAATCATTCTAACAAATTTTCAACGCCACTAATACAATAAAAAATATCAAGTTATTAAACTTATATTCTCAAGAAACATTATTGCATTCCAGGTTATAGCAAATCTGAGGTTCCCGCTAGGCACTGCCTCAATTAGTTCCTTTCTTACATAGTAGCAGGAACAGAGTAGTGCACGTTCCGAACTAGAGCGAATACCGGAGGCTGCTGGCGCCGCAAAGAAGGTGATGTTACTGATACACACACCATAAAGACGTGAGAGCATGGAGGTATAGCTCTCATTCTTAACACCGACACCAGTTGGTGGTGCGTGGCCAGACTTGGGTACGTACCCTATGGGGGCTAGGTGGGCTTCAGAATCTGTCTGGGCGCTTTTGTGGAGATAAAACTCCCCTTCCACTTTCTCTCTCTATCTGTACATATACATACAAACATACATGTTAATTCAGATGATTGCAATTCTGCGTTGTGAGTGGCAGGTATCTGTGAATGAACTAACAGATAGCACACTATGCAATGTCAAACAGGTCCTCTGACTTAGAGGACTCTTGCGTTCGCGATAATGAATCTTGTGGTCCTAAAATTGTTTTCTATGGAAATATGCACGTGTAACTTCTTGCTTAATATGAATACTAACAGTAAATTCTTTGTGTTAAAGGGCAAGGTACGAACACGAAATCCATATAAATTTATCTGCAACAATCAATGCGAAAACTTCGGGAATTTCGAAGGATATCCGCTCGAGAAAGGTCCAGTCAAAGCTGCGGTGTATGAAGGCATGAGTGGCAGAGAATCCGTTGAATCATTGAAGCGAAATTGCACGTTCCTAGATGTTGCAAATATTCCTGGCAATCCGACATGCTGAATTATACTTAGCAGATGAAATCTGCATATAAATCTGTTGGTATCTCTCCTACAGCATCTTCCCAGAAGGAACCGTATGTCATGAAATTAGTCCTATACCAACATCTGGCTGCTTCCAGTACGTGGACCTCTAATTACACTTCGTTACAGGAAGACAATAACCGTTCTTCTGCCACGTTTGAAAACGTGAACTTTCGTGTTGTTGTGAGATCAAGATTCGCCGCGCCAGATGGCGCAGATCAACAGGGAGAGGACTCCGATTATCTCCGTGGGAACAGGGGAACAACCCCCTGCAGTTACTGGGGGGTGGGGGGTAAAAATGCATTCAGCTGCATCGGGAAGAGTCTGGGACTCATCTTTTACGTTTTCTTCCACTCACGGTCCCGTCTGGTTTATAATTTATCTGCTTCTTTCACTCCCACAGACGGAACATTACCTTAAGGCAAGTATTAAATTCTACATATTTTTAATTGCTCCATGGTGATTGTACCGGGATAGCGTATTCGGTACAGCGACCCGCTACGGGCTGGACGGTCCGGTTACTTTCACGTAGGTGTCACATAAGTACTACAACGGAAGTTTTTGGTTATAGAACTGAAACAGCCAAGTACTTGTTCCTGTGCTACAACAAGCCATACCAGGGGCGGGTAGGGAAGTAGACTTGCATATAATTCCTAAACTTACACAGGTTATTTATTAACTTTCAGCCTAAGAAATAACAAAGAACCAGCGAATACCGGGAAGTCATATTACTCTTCATCCAGCGATTGGATAATATGTCCCAGGATAATTTTCTCATGACTGAGCTAAACTAGTATAAGGTTTCTGAAATCACAGCGACTTATGTCTCTCTAGTTCGCAAGGTGTTTTAACGTAGTTACACTATTTGCCAAGATTATAGCAACTCTAGATTAATTAAAATAAATACTTGTTACTGGTGTTTGAGTAAATTTGTATATTTCGCTAACGAATCCAGTTTTTACAACAGGTTAGTTTAGGTTGCACTAGATAACATTACGTTGGGCTACACAATTTCATTGCCAGTATATTTTGACTTATTAATTTCCTGCAATATTACAAATGGGACAGACGCACTTACAGACTAACTGTCCGTTGTGGAGCCCACCTAGAAAACCAGCAGCAGCTCAGATAGTATTAAATATCCAATATGTTACGGAAAACTGAATCCATTATCATATACACAACAACCAGCCAATAAACTAGAACCCGATTCAGACACATCCATTCCACCCACAACAACCTTTAGATAAATTTTAATATCATCCTAAGCCTCTTCAGATTTTCTGTCCAATATAATTTACGCATTTTAAATTTACCGATAGGTGACACATGACCTAACCACCTTATTCTCCCTGGTTCCATTGTCTTATCTGGTATTTGGTGACGCATCTAATTACGAATGCAGTTTATCCACCATTTTACTTTCTCTCTTTCTGTCTCTTAGTTTCCAAGACCCCCCTCAGATCTGAGGCTCTAATACCCTATTTATGTTCATTCAATTTAAAAAAATCTCCATGTTTTATGGAACTCTTAGGTTCATTACCTTATTCCGAACAGCCAATGGCCCGTAAGCAGAGTCAGGGACATGCTGAACATAAAACTACAGTTTAATGTGTGTTGGACCGTGCATCATTGTGATAACTGAAGAATAAAAACCAACTAGACGCCACTTATTATTTTATTGTACTTCTTATAGGCTCAACATGTTTCGGGCACTGCTATGCCCATCATCAGGAGCTCGCGACTGTAATGTTGATTACCACATTGGTCGTTGCATTCTTGGTTTGCTGTAGGTTGGAGGTTAGGTGCGGTTAGGCTGGAGTAGTGTTGCTAGGGCGTTACATCACCTTGGCTTTCAGTAATTTCCACGTTGTGTTCTCGTATTTGTAGGTACTTTTTTTTTTGATTAGCGATAATGTTACGTAACATAAAAAACTGCATGTCACCATATAACCTACAAATACAGTCTGTCTTAGTAACTTCACTTTTATACTAACTTACGCTCCCTGAGGATGATCCCACAAGGGGATTGAAACATGTAGGAGAATATGGAATCCATTTTAAATTAGATAATGTGATTTTAATGGTTTTATTTGTATGTGCAATTAGTTGGTTCTAATAAATACTGTTATTACATTGCACGGTAACAAAATGAAATTAATTTGCAATATTATTTCAATGTACTTGTAGATTTTCAGCCTGTTCATAACCTTTTGGTATTCGGACACAAAAATGTGTTTATGGTCATTTACGAAGGGGGACGATAAACTCTGCAATGTAGACTACAAAGCATTATTCTTATGCTAGGACACAGTACTAGTCTTCATGGTGGCTATAACCTCTAAACTTATAACTCCAAATTTCCGGTAGTAAAATCAAAGGGATCAACGCAGCTAACACAAATTTCGCCACATAGACAGGATTGCCAGCCCTTTCAATTCTGTTCACGTAATTACAATTACCTTCCCTATCACAAATTCTTACGGTACTTCAGCTGGATTGTATTCTTTGATTAAAACGTATATCTCTCAAAATTAACAGTTTCGTGCTCAGATGCGACACAAAATAGAAAGCCATACAAGAGGCCCTTAGAAGAAGCTGCAGACGTAGAGACGTGTGAAGGACCTAATTTAAACTCTGGAATTTGAGATTTTGGTAAATAAACGTAATACTTACAAAAGAAGAGAGACAGGAAACCCGTATCAATACTATTAAAAATGGCATTATTTGTCCCCCCTAAAATTTGTCGGGGGAATTTATTTTTCTTTATACTGGTTCATCACGACCCCTGCTTCGTGTAAAATCTTGACGTAAATATAAAAATGTAGAGTAGTTTCTGTGCTTAACTAAGCATCACGCCATGAAAGCACGTGGGGAGTGATGGTATAGCTCCCCACATTATTAATCGCCACAGTAGTCGGAGATGAGTGGTCAGGAAACCAGGCCGGCAAATTTACCTCTGCGGAAAGAACGCCAGGTATTGAAGTCTTCGCTCTTCTGAGATGTTACCCGACCTAGGCTGGTGGTTGGTTGTCGTAGTTATGGGAAGCTTATCGGTCCCAAGATCTTTGAAGGTAGGACCGAAAGATTCTCCCAAAACGTCGGTAACCAACCAACAAACTACGCCGAGGCGGAAGACCGAAAACTCGCAACATCTGGTACGTCGAGAAAAGTGAAAATATTACCCCTGCCGTGAATGGAACTCCGATTCGCTCGTCGATCTGCCCGTAGCACAGTCATTGTATTGTCCGAGTTACCTCGCTTCATGAAAGAGAACTGTAAATCTAACTTTATCTATTTTCGCAATTTTTTTATTTCTTGGTTCCGTTTAACATAGGTTTCATTGCTAAAATTCTGCAGCGCCAAATGATAAGCAAAAGGATAATATCGCGGTACAACTGTAGGGACTGTCCCGAAAAGACTGGATAAACCTAAGAAATACCTCGAAAACTGTATCTATATTCTCAAAACAGTTTGCCGTGCAAAACTTCGGTGTAAAATGTAAAGAATATTGTTCGATACGGTGAATATTTAAGGAAATATAAGATAATGTGCAGTGTGATATTTGTGCAGTATTACATGGGCGTCTGCAGCAAATTGTCATGGACACTAATGGCATACATAGAATCAAAAGGAAGGAACCGGGGAAATGTGTTTACTCCAAATCGAGATCAGCTTCCTACTGTCGGGTCTGTCCCCTTCCTGTATATAACATTACAAGGGGAGGTTCTTCAGGACCAGTTTATCCCCACCCTTGGCTGCTATTATCGTGTGGCGGAGCCGTTGCTCGTCTTTTCACGACCTCTCCCTTACAGGAGAAGAAAGTAGGTCATTACCATGACTGCTGAGGGATGCTGCGTCTTTTATGTGTTGAGAAGTCTCTCACGCTGCATCGCCGCCTCTTTACCTTGTTCTGTTCAGCAGTAACGGGACCTTACCGATCCCTGACCACTGATACTGTCTTGTTTAAAGAGTCAAAATAATGGACGGTCGCCTGGTGAGTAATGACAGAATGACAGACGCACGGTATCAAACTAAGACCACTTGCACTATGCTTGGTTGAACATCGAATGTCACAGACATTAAATGACCATACACCTATCACTGACTCTATGGAATGGTAAATTGTGGGATTTATGGTACCCAAAGATTCTTTACAGAATCCACTACGGTAAGTAGTAGATCCTATCTTAAAGTATCCACTTCAAAAGTTCGAATCGTCTTCCTACAAAATCCGCTGAAATAAGACTCAGCCACATCTCCGCCTTTGTTTCCCCTCAGGCAAGTTACGTGTCTAGTCCTTCTCATTCTTAATTAAATTACTTTAATTATATATATAAAGAATTATTAAGTTTCTCATATTTTCCCTTGTCTGTTAGCTTCTTGCATTTATTCGCATATTTGTGGTCAATTTTGTGACGTCCTGAACAACCAGGGTGACACAGCAGAGAACTGTAAGTTGATCAGTGGGTAATGAAGTCCCACTGACTGTATTCAGGAACGCCAGAATCCGAGCTGAGATCTGAATCCGAGACCTCACGCGTATGAAACATGTGCGTTACTCTTATTACCAATGCACTAAAAGGATCACGTTTCACCCCCCCCCCCCAAATTAAACAAATGTAGAACTGTAAAAAATTGATTTTAAATTCTGCTACACGCTATGTACACATTTACATTTTTCGTATTCCACAGTTGGTCAGAATGTAATTCTGTTTCTGTGTTTCATTTTCGTGACGTTACAAATGATATCTAATTAATACTGACCATATACAAACAAAAAGCAGCGTGCATGATAAAATAAAACTGAGCACAGAACGCATTTATATAAAACAGTAATTTTGGCCAGTATCTTTATACTCGTAGGGCTTCAGAGACTTGGTTTTAAAAGGGGGTTGGGGGGGGGGGAGAGAATCGTTAACTGCATTTGGAAGGCGACTGCTGAGAAAAGTTTTGGGGCTAGTTCAAGATGGTGAGATGTGGCGAATAAGAAAAAACAGAAAATTATATGAACTGTTTGAAGAGCCAGACATTACAATAGGGATGAAGGTAGTGACGATGGTGTGCCAAAAATAATGAAAGATTTTAACCCAGAAAGCCCGAAGTAAGGAGGACTGTTGCAGTGAGTGACATGAGAAAGGCCGGGTTAAAAATTTGAGGATAGAAGCTAAGGATGAATTTCGATGGCGGAGGATTCTAAAAGAGGCCAAGACCCACCTAGGGCTGTAGTGCCACTGATGATGACGACGACGATGATGACGATAATATACAACGGATTATTCTTTGGGCTATTACCTTCCTGTAGTGCCTATGGTTAAGAAAGAATGAAGCCACAATCTGCTCCTGCATGTCTTCAGAGCGCGGTGTTTAATTAAACACGGGGGTTGCTTTACTTTCACCTTCCCAATGGAAGCCGCTTATACTAGAGATACAACAGAGCCCGGATTTGAACCCGGTGCATTAGAGAGCATTTGAAAGGATTATACCTGTCGTGACGTCACAAGGGTTTTTTCTCATGGGAATCGCAAACTGAGAGCTGCTGTCTGGGGCAACAATCAGCACCTGGCAGTGTCGTGCAGTGGCACACTGGTCGCTGTGACAGGTCACAGGCATCAGCAGCACGCGGTGACTTGTGCCAGTGCAGCACTGCTTCACGACAGCTGCCCTGACCTGCCTTATGCGAGCATCTGGTGAGATACGTAAACACAGCCTGTAGTGGGGACTGCAGCCAACCTGCCTCTTTTGTTTCTTTGTTTCATTCAGCTAATATGTCATCACTCATTTTTGTTATGATTCAATTAAACCTTCCATTTTCAGCTTCATTTAACAAAAGTTTCTACATTTTTGTTTCTAGGTTCGATGGAAACTGCAATACATCTTCTAATGACAGTTTTCTTCCACTTTGTATTATCTAAGTAAGAAACTAACTTCCTTGCAATGGATGTGATTGGTACAAACTGCTGACATAACTTACTTCACCACAAGCCTAATCACTTCCGCTGAAGATGGAGGTAGCCAGTTCTTACAAAACGTTGGTACAGAAATACAAGACTGTCCGATGTCATAAACCAGAAATACAATATGTGAATCAAAACTAAACCTAAGTACTCAGAAAGTACCATCAGATACAAGACAACCTTATTCAATGTTCAATTTATTACACCCAACAAGTTTCCAGTGGCCGTGAGACTGTTAGGATCAGCCGGGATTAAGAAATACAAACGCTGGTTGCTCGCATTACATCAGACACAGCAAGATGCAGTCACATCACATACACTTATAGGGGGTACACATATTTTCCAAACATCTAGGAGCAACCTCAAATTCTAGGTGCTAGATGGGTAATATAAATAAAGTTTCATACTGAGAAGCCACAAATATTAATTGCCAATATATAGAATTTTTTCCGCACCCGTCCAGGGTCTTTCCCGGGAGCAAGACGGCCGAGGTGTGGCGTTGACCACCCACCCCCATCTAGCGCCGAGTTTGAAGGAAGAGTAGAGCTGTACTTCTACTCCACATCTCGGTCTTCGTGGCCTGTTCGAATGTGAAATTTACCTTTATTTCATAGAACTGGGTCGCGCCAGCAACGTGGTTGTCTTTAACGAGAATATCTATGCCTTTTGTTACATTTTACGATTGCCTCCAACTTTCAGGCTTTTGGCAAATATAAATGTCAATTAGTCCATATCCTTAATACATTGGTACCTCAGTAGTTGTTTGATCTCAAGCCCTTGGTAATGAAGTACATGTCTGAAACATATCCGATGTAATGAACTCACAAATTAAAGAAGATTGTGTTCTAATTGATGGTATGTTGTATTTATGCAACAACACAAAGACAGGTGCTTGAAGGTTCAAATTTCACTGCCGCTTATTTCATCCTGTGGATTCAACCCCGGTAATACCAAAACAAGTTATCGGACACGTTAGCCAGCTGCATCCAAATCCCACCCTCGCGGTCCATCACATTACAAGCATTCCCTTCTCGGTGTTCCAAGTAGGTTCTCAACACAAAACAAAAATGCACATTCCATGTTTCGAATTTTGAGGTCCGCAAGGGCTCACAAACCACAAGATACTCTGCATTGTATCACAACGTCATACATCTCACAACCCTAACACCAGGTCACCTCTATAAACCAAGCAATTCCACTTTTGTACTATCAATCCAAACAAGCGTAGTCTACTACACATTCCTACCCTAACGACACTAATTGACCTTTATAAGTCACACTGTTTCTCCTTATGTAATACCCAAAATAGCTACACGCCTAGCCCGTCATTACCTCTCTCATCTCACTACCTTAACAACACAAGATGATCTGTGCGAATGACACACTTCCACATTATGTCGAGGCGATTCATCCCGTTGTGGTGCAAGCATTATGACAGTAAAACCAACTACGTATTTTGCCCGTTGAACACAACTTATATTTCAGCGGTATAAAACCCAGACACAAGAACACTTTTCGGCTTTCAATAGGCCCTTATCAGGCTGTGTATAAATAAATAGGAAGATACAACTTTACAAATGGTTCTTTCAGCTTTCTTATACACAGACTGATAATGTCTTATTGCAAGTCTAAATATGTATATTTAGCTACATTTACCTTCCTGCTTTCTTATACACAGTCTGATGGAGGTTTATTGAAAGCACATACGTGAACATGCAGCTAGTTGTATCTTCTTCTTTCTTGTAAACAACCTCATGATGGCTTCTGAAAACCGAAACGTGTAAATGTTGTTGGGTTTGATACCACTAAAATGTAAGTCGTGATCGACGGATATAATGACTGGTTGTACTGTTTTAAGTTTTCACGATGTGTAATATCAAACCTAGCCACGCACCGTCCCATCCTGTCTCCTTTGTTTTACTACTTTAAAAACAAGAGTCGAGGCTGTCCCAGTGGCCGCGCGGCCGCTCGCCTGCTGAGATCGTGGGTTCGAATCCCACCGCGGGCATGGATGTTTGTCTGTTGTGAGTGTTGTGTGTTGTCAGGTACAGGTCTCTGCGACGAGCTGATCACTTGTCCAGAGGAATCCTACCGACTGTGGTGCGTCGTTGTGTGTGATCTAGAAACCTCGTGAATGAGGAGACCATGGCCCGCGTTGAGCCGCAGCGCCACAAAAAAAAAAAAAAGAAAGCAATAGTCGAGTTAAATAAATCACACAGTTCCCCTTAATATAATATCCATCCCCTCTACGTACCTAGCCCATCCTTCCCTCCTATAACCTACAAACTTTACAAGAGAAGGCGACGTATGCTAATCACACAGTTCCAAGTTATGTAATAAACTAAATTTCTCGTTTCATTTCTCCCAGATCCAAACGTTTCCTTGGCACTTCACTTCCCAGTTCTGCAATCTGCAATCAAGTCAAGTGCTCTGGATTCTAAAGCAGAAACGCACAAACGTGTAAAGAAACACACCGCTTGCATTTTCAAGTTATATATATACATATATATATATATATATGAAGACAGAAGACAAGTGTGATACTAATCTACGGAACTGCACGGTGTCACATTCCAAAAGACTATAATTTTGATATTTTCCATCCTGAGAATCGCCAAAATACTTTAAGTTTATTTATCATGTGCCCTCGATTATCCGGTTTGCCGATTATCTGTGCAATATCGTAAGTCACCAGTGACTAATAACGAAGATAGGAAGAACCGTGATACAGCGCCGAGTGTTCGAAACAAATCCTCAACGCAAACAAAAACAAACAGACCATTTACATAAACAATAAATATAAGCTATGTATATATCATGAATAGAACAAAGAAAGTACAGATGTTTTTTTGTTCGTAGCTCAATGAAGCGTATGTGTTGGAGTATGCGTGTTTCTTAATAAGCCTTGCAACCCCCCCCCCCTCCCCAATTGCCACGGAATAATCGACAGTAGGCCTACGCTGTATTTCGTAAGGACACGGCAGATCTTCGGCTAAGAACCTGTTGCTCGCAGTTCAACTGCCATCGAACACAAAAGAATGTGGGCAAGTACCGTACGAGGTAAGTACTGTGTCACTCATGTACGGTGTCATGGCTTTATAGGACTGGCTGTTCACATGAGCACGCGGTAGGCAGCTTAGCGCCACACAGCGGCGAATGGCACGACTTCTCAGAAAATGCCGAAGGTCATGCCATTGGCCGAAAGGCAGCATCAAGCAGCCTTCTTACAGAAACTTGAACTAAATTCCTTTGTTTCCGTCACCTGCGCGCTACATGCACTCCCTATCTCAATCCCATCGCTTTTATCTAACTGAAGCCGGTTATTGTTGTATGGTGCTAAAACATTTATGGAATTCCCTTTTTCGGCAGGAGGATATTTTCTAAAATAAACGTTTCTTTTCAACGACGGCACGAGTTCAGTGATGCAATAAGCGTCTATATGCAGGACGATTACTTGTATGAAGAATATACCAGGTTCGAATCTAGGCTGGTTTTCCTCAGTTGCTACAGAAAAATTCCACGAACCTCAAAACAGACCACAAATGTCTCATTCCTCATCCGTGTGAGATCATCATTCACCATAATTATTCGACGCTACAGAGTCTGACCACTCACAGTGTTGTGAGGTAAACACATAAATAAACAAATAATAAATATATCCATTACAAGTCCCTCTGGCAAGAGACTTGGTCTCACGCCATTACTACAATAGAGCAAAATATGTTTTTAGAAGCGTTCGCAAAACTGCGAAAAGCGACTATTACCTTCGTCATTCTTATAAAACCAACTAGATGCACTAGTTTCTCAAATTCATTTTTGGAATAAAACTCTACTTGTTTCGGACAGTTCCTCTGTCCGTCATCAGGAGTTTTTCACTGTACACACAGCAATGGTATATGTCATACAGGTTTGCTGACATATACCATTGCTGTGTGTACAGTGAAAAAACTCCTGATGATGGACAGAGGAACTGTCCGAAACATTTAGAGCTTTATTCCAAAAATAAATTTGAGAAATTAGTGCATCTAGTTGGTTTTATTATAAGAATTTATCATGATGCAGGTTACCTGAATGTCAAAATAGCTTCGTCATGTCTGTCTGTCCGTCTGCACTTTAGAACTCGACTCCCATTGGCCGGATTTTCATGAAATTATTTTTCGAAAATCTGTCGAGGAAATTCAAATTCCATTCAAATCTGACAATCGAAATGGGTACTTTACGTGAAGATCTTAGTACATTTATGACAGTATCTCGTTGGATTGTTCTTAGAACGAGAAATGTTTCAGCCAAAATTCGTAGAGAAAATACAAACACATATTTTGCGTTCAATAATTTTTCCCCCTAAATTCGTGCCTTTGAAGAGATAACATGGAAAAATATTGTAGAGCCGGACAGGCCACAAACAAAAGTATGGAGCATGCAAATTGCATGCTGGTCATCTAAGACTAAAAACACATACTCAGAATATGTTATAATTATTGCATTTCCACTGCAACAGTAGTTGCATGACCGCGCCTCACTGTTCCGTTATACATATACCGTTTATCTTTTTCATTTATCTGTTATGCTCGTTTTGAGCATAAATATTTTATTGCCCTAATACGTCGTTCGGTGGCGCCATTTATAATTTGGTGGTGGTGACAGATTACGGAGAGGCCATGGAATTGTGAATTGATGTGGAGATGCGACAGAGAAGCCCAAGCAATTAACACTACCACCCCCTACATTTGGTTTTAACGTTCTGCGGAACCCCCTTGATTCTCTTTTGTCATGAATTAAATTATTCGATCGGCCCTCAGTCACTTGGGCAGTTAGACAGGCACTTGGCCAGTGGTGGGATGCGCGAGAGCTCAGCTAGTGTAGTGACATTGCCATTGGTTATACGACAGAGCAATTGGTTTCATTTGTCAGGGAGAGGGGGTGGGGGCAGAGATTCTTTTCTCGAAACACCCCAGACCAGCTCTGGAGCCCATCCAGCTTCCTACCCAATAGTTATCAGGGTTATTTCGTGGTTGACAGTGGTCGCAGCGTGAACGTGATCACTTACTTCCAGGTAATCCAGAGTTTAAGAATGTGTGGAGTTTTCCCCCACAGGTTTTTGCACCTTCTAGGCCGGGTAGCGTAGTCGGTATAGCAACTGGCTACGGCCTGGACGGTCCGGGGATCGAATCCCGGTGGGGGCGAGAGTTTCCGCACTTGTCCAGACCGGCCCTGGGGCTCACCCAGCCTCTTTTACAATGGGTACCGGGTCTTTCCCGGGAGTAAAAAGCGGCCGGGGCATTACGCTGACTCCTCAATCCCTTCTAGTGCCGTGGTCAAGAAAGAGTACAGCTATACCTCCACTCCCCCTATGGTCCGTACGGCCTGTACACAGCCTCAGTGCTTGTACAAGGGTGCACTTTACCTTACTTCTTTATTGCACCTTCATGGCGGAATTTTGCTTAATTAAGCACAGGGAGAATTACATCGAAGACGTTTCTGAGATCAGCACATGATTTCGGGAATCGATTGCATGACTGGCTGAAAGAAGACCAGTTTGCAATGCATCAACACCAAAACCTCCTCCTTCTATAAAGTGTACTGAAGCCAACATTAAGCAAATCAAGTCTAAAGAAACAACAACAACAATAGGTTGATCTAGCATGGAACAGGAAATTTTCTTTCTGCTGTCAGAAAGTTGAGTTCTGATCCCTTTAATTAGCGATTCACCAAGCATCATGCGACATCATAATTTCGTGCCCACGGCCTCCTGGAAGACGGCACACTACAACATGGATGGTGCCACTGTGACCATGAAGCCGTTACACGTGTTGGGCTTCAGTCTCTTTCATTCCACGCACGAGATATTTCGTTTAGGATCACTGGTCCTTCTGACATTTCGCTCTGTGCGGGCATCAAAAGAAGGATCGTGTTCCCCCAGTTCTTGATATTTAAAATCAACCAAGTGGTCAAGCATTCCAATAATATAATTTATTCTTGTCACGGAAATTTAGGTTAACTAGTAGCAGATGGTTTAAGAGCAAAATCTACAATCAATAGAGAGGTAGTTTAGTACATATACAGGGCCTTGCTTCAGTCTCTGTGGCGTCCTAAATCAGACTCGTCAAAATTATAGTCATTAATAAACAAATGAATGAATGGTTGAATGTGAAAATATTTATTAGAGGAGTCAGAAATGTATAATTAAAACTATGCCTAATGGTGCACAGGGGTCTGCGGTTTCTCAAAATTGTAAATTACAACTTTTATAAGAAAGATATTTTAATAATTGGAAAATAATATTAAGACGACACCGCGGAATGTTCTATATCGAATCTACGTCGCAATTTGACTGGTGATACCACATATGTTTATGTTAAGATCACTGTGTTATCTGGTGAATGCGCAAAGACACTGGTGATTGTACACACTTACCAAACCGCGGAAGAAATTTCGCATAAATGCTTATGGTACAGGTATAATTACCATGTAGCAGTAAACTGTTTTGTGTAGGATAGATACGTGTATCATTTATCTGTAAAGTCAGAGGAAGTGTAAACGTTTTTACAGCAGTGTTTCTCAACCGCCGGGCCGCAACCCGGTACCGGGCCCTGGCATCAATTTTACCGGCCCGCGAGAAGTTCTCTTGGAATTTGTCATTTTAATTTTCTACGAATTTTTCATGACTAAATATTTTATAGTGGAAATATTCTGAGGAGAATAATATTCGTGAATGTGTCGAAAAGCTCAGACCCAGATGTTGGCCTGAGGAAACGAAAATATGCTACAAGATTTCATTACTCCAGTGATTGATAATTAATTTAAATGTAATTTTATATTTGTCACCATGCCACACCGTATACATAAGTGTACTAATACTTTTTTATGATTATGCCATAATTAATTATTAATACTTATGTTGTCTTAATGTATGAACTTAAAAAAATATTGGAAAGGTATTTACGAGTAAATATGTTGGGACCGGGCCCTCGTCTTATGACAAAAGAATTTACCGGGCCGCGGTCTCACAAAGGTTGAGAAACACTGTTTTACAGAAACATTAATAACAATTGTAATAACAATTGCACCCTTCAAGATTATGTTCGAGGGAACGCCACGTTGATGATTTTGAGGCAATTAAATTTATAGAGGGAGAGGGAGGTAAATTTATACAGTCATAACATACAGCATGTGCAACAGAATTTATTATTAATTGAATTAAACATAACTCATTCAAGTTAACAGCATAGCGTTAATTACATAACGAGGATGAATACATACATACATTACACATAAGTACGTACTTCCGTACATACACGAACACATAAAAGTACAGAACAACTACACATTCAGAAGCAAAGCGAGGAAATTTTGAGTGCAAATTCAGCACCCCATTGCAATAGTGTCAGGTTCTCATAAAATTCAATTCTTCAATTCACACCAACAAGTACATCAATTAAAAAACAGCTGCATTATAAGTCAACAGGACAACGACAATGATCATGAAAATGGTAATAATAATAATAATAATAATAATCGTAATGCGAACTAAATTTATAATAAAATAATGGGGTAAGGGAAGAGCTAATGCTATGCACGATCAGCGCCCAAAACAGCCACAGAGTTGATGCTAACAATGGTCAAGGAAAGCTTCAACGCTTCAGTTATGCGAACTAAAGTCAGCAACATTCATCTCGATAAACAGAAGGAAGAAAGAAGAAAGAGATGACTGAGATAAACCTTACTATTTTAACTTGTTATCCATCAACAGCGACACACTATATACTGCAGTATTGTCAAGAACTTAAAAAGCAGCACAGAATATCCAGCCTTACGACTCTGATAACCACAACATTCAGTGTCTGCAACAAACACTGGCAGCTTTAAAAGTGTTTACAAAAATTTAATGTTTTACATTTAATTATGCACGTTCTCTGAGGCGATTTAACAATGTGCTCCTACACCCACATATGAATTCTTACCTTAAATTATACAAATCTACAGACTGTACGAAAACTTTTACTTTCGTACACTTTGAATTTAAAATTGTAAAATGTAAGGAGGCAGCAATGGACCTCCAAGACAGAGAAGGATATGGCCTACAGAAAAATCTCTATTAATGGATATTTGGCGCTGAAACATTTGATTACACCGTGTATTGATTAATTTGTAAAGCATTATTATTAGTCTATAAACACGAAACATTAGCAGAACCGCACAAATCCTAGGCCCACCTCAAACTTCTTTCTTCATGAAATAATTTGAAATGCCAACTTGAAGCAACAAGGTAATTTTATTGATATATTCTTAGCTCGACATGTTTCGGGTACATACGCACATCATCGGGAGCATTAGATGTTGAGTTGCAGCATATGGTTTCCTGCACCGAGTTTTTGGATGGGTGGTGGTCTCGAGAGCCGCTGCCTAGGTCGTGTGTACGGTGCGGATGGTGCTGTGCACCAGTACCGGTCTCCTGGTGGCCGTGACGACAACATTTTTTACGGTGGTGCATAATATTTGTAGATCCTCAGTAAGGAACTTGCTTCAAGTTACATTTCTGGCTCCTAGAAATTTGAGGTTGCCCCTAGATTTTTGGAAAATTTGTGTACTTCTGGTATGAGACTCCACAAATTTGTAGGTCACAATCCTTATTTCTAAAAGAATGAAACCTTCAAACCGCAAACGCTTGTTGCCATGCCGACATAAAAATTGCCAGAAGGGTAAATTCTACCTACGCAGGCAAGTTCACTGCCCTTCCTCATATTTTCAGAAACACATTCATTAACCCTTTAAACGCCAAGTTAAATCCCATCTGCATTTTGCTGGCATTATTAGGAGCTCACCCTATTATCCACGTTAGCAGGGTAAAGGTTAACGTGTACCGACGAGTATTTCTCCGGAGTAAATGGGACATGGCCTGAAGCTAAAGGCTTTCTTACAATTATTACAGCGGCTTTGAATGCATTATAGTTCGAAAACTTATACAAAGGCCTCAGAATGAGAACGGGTTCATAAGATTTCTCTACTAAAACAATGAAGGCATTTCTTCTGTCCTCCGACACGACTAAGTCCTTGTCTTAAAAAATCTTAAAATACAAAAAAAATTTATCTTGGTGCAGTATACGTACCCTTACATAAATGTCGCTCTCAGTTTTGCATTTTCTTCTTTACGTAAAAGGCGCCATATATCTGTTTGTGACTAGGCAACAAGTAAAAGGTAAAGTAGTCCCATTACAGGTCCGGAGTGGACCAAAGGGTTCCAGGAAGTTAAGGTTCCCAAATTTCCTGACAACGGCACAGGATGGCGGTAGGTTGTCAGCCTTACGCACCGGCCGCCTTTACCCCCAGGAAATACTCCTGGTACTCATTTCTGTTAGAGGCTGAGTCGACTTTAGGGCCATAGTGCGATCGGAAGGATTTTATATCAATGAAAAATCCAATGACACTACCTGGGATCAAACCAGCGACCTTCCGATTTGTAGCACAGCACCTTAACTTTACTGTGTTACCGCGGTCCCCCTAGGCAACAGGGCCAAAACATAATTTGATGGATATTTGTTAGATCTATGAGGACACTTTCACAAAAAGTTGTCCGACAATTCCAGAAAGGTAATAATAAATCTCGTGTATGTTTATAAACTGTCTTGCTTCACATACATTATTAACTACTAATCACACTTCATGAAAGAGTCGCAAGCAAGTGCAATAAACTGCGAAGAATGCCTCTCTAAGCGGTGAGTACTGTACCGTGCAGCATGGATGGGGTATGGGTGACAGAAATTTGATTCCGGTTCATGGTACAGAAGAAATTCTTCTCCAAAATGCTCAGACCGGTCCTGGGGCTCACCCAGCCTCCTACCAATTTGTTACCGGGGATTTTTCTTGGGGTAAATCGGCCAGATCATGAAGCTCCAACTAAAACCGAGGATAAGGACACGTCAAGCTGTAGCCTTCACTCACCCACGTGCAGTCATGACTTTAGCAACATGACGTACCTTCCTTCCCATGTTTTAACCAATATAATCATTCTTTTTGACGGATTAACTTTCGGTTTATGACTTCGTGTGTGTGTTCGCCACCAGCAACACTGCCTTTAAATCGTATCCATCATTCTCGTACCCTGAGTTGTAATTTTAATAATTTCTTCTGAGACATCACGCGAATTTAATTCAAACTTGTTTTTTATTGGCATCTGCAGGATTGTGCTTGTCCTTATTCTTCTCAAAATCAACACGAAAGAAGAAAACATCAAGGTCGCCCTGATAATCGGTCTTTTATGACTGCTGATTTCTACTGCAGTATAACACACAAAAATCACTGAACATTTCTGCGTTACAAGACCAGACAACATGCAGTATTGTAGATATGTATTAATGTTACAGAGAAGCCTATCATCCCTCCCATTAGGTTAAGCAGCCAACACATTTCTCTATCCCCCAAACTGTACGCGTCAAATCCCAGAAGCCAATAATGCTGGCAGTCACCGCTGTCAGAATTTGAAATCTCTTAGACTCCAATATTCATGACGGTCATAATTTTGACTCGGATTTCTCATCTTCTGGGGCGTGTCACCGTGTAATCCGTCAAAATTTTGCCAACGTTTCGGAGGAACGCACTGTTCACATCTTCAGGGTTCTTCTACCCAGCAGAGGGGTGCATTAGGTTCCACCGAAACGTCTGTAAGCTTCTACTAGACTACATGGTCCCATCCTAGAAGGCGGTAATCTTCATGGCGAAACCCTGAGAACCTCAGATCGCCCATTGAGAGAATTTCGATTTGTTGCCATCTCTCTGAGGGGCAGTGGAATCAGTTCTGAGGCGCACATGAACAGAAGCTATCAACAAGTGTTGCTTCCATTCAGTTGTTGACCTTGGGCAACGAATACACCCCTAAGAGAAAGTGCTGTGTGGGGTGGAGAGAGAGGAAAGAATTTTTTTTAACAAGAGGAAGAAGCAGTGCAGCAACAGGGGGGTTGTACAGTACTGTCGCGTGCGAATAAAATGGTTCATTTCGCATCCTTTGAAGGAAATGTTTGGAAAAACTTGCATATTCCCAACATACGAAATGAATAAGTGTTGTAATGTCTTTTTGAAATCCATTGTCTTGAACTGGTAATAAATGGTATCTATAGAAATTACAAACAGTACAAAGAATCACACCGAGTGTTAGGGCCCTAATATTTTATCAGCATACAAGACACTTTAAAGGAGATTCACATGTAGCACATACACCCTGAAACAATAACTGATTCATCATACTTTTCCACTAAATATACAGGGATAGGGTTTCATTTTTGTGTGATTATATAATTTGATACGAGGCCTTCTACCCTCAATATGGAGGAAGAAGACCCATCCGAAAGTACCTATTTGCTAAGCTACAAGGCATCTTATCCCAAATGAAAATCTTATTCCTTAAAATAGGAGACGTTTCTTACAACCATATCAATTACCGGTTTTAGGCTGTAACAGTGATTCAGCGACAAGTTCTAGTTTGCGGTTTTTGCAAGACTGGAAATGGTACGTTACTCACACTTCTCGGAAGCATTTCTTAACACCTTCTTCATAGTCGCAGTGAGTAAGGAGAGAAAGTGTTGAAGTATGGGGCCACAAATAGGATCAGCATAAACAGTACAGCTATTAATTTAGCCTGACAGTACTGAAAAGAGGGTGGGTAGTCTAAGGGCGAATTTTTACAAAGAGGGGCGGAAAAAGAAGATGCCCCCTCCATCGTATAATGGACGAGTCCAAACTATAAGTATGGAGGGGATTGATGAAGGTCATAAGAACAAAAGAATGTAGAGAGCAAAATCAAAGTTCCTGGTCCCTAGTTCGAATTCGCCAATTTAGAAATGTTCCTGTATCGGTGTGCTGCTGAAGTTACTTGAGTTGTCCTTGTCAGTTGGCAACTATTTACCACTCTCCACGACGCCATATGCCAGAGACTTGCACCGAATTTTCAACAACAAAATTCAGACAAGAGCTTTTGTGCCGCTGTTTAGTACTTTAGGAGTGCCGTAAGAAATAGGCCTAACAGAAAACTACCAAAGTATCAATACTTTAAGTAGACAGATATATCAGTTCCCACTTCACTGAAAACACACTCCATCACCATTATAAAGACTTACTTTTTAATAACGACTAGCGAATTATTTCCTGTGTATTTTGGGAATGGCACGAAGCACATTAAGTACAAAACACAGTGTCTGCCAATGTACAGGCAGGTGGTATATCAATTTACTCTTTTGATATAAGTGGTTTATGTCGAATTCGGTACTTTTATTTGAGGGGTTAAAATACATATTCTACGTTTCAAGACCACACCCCTCTCTTCTCAATCCCATACATGCCACGTGGCCGTTCCACAGAAGCCAGTTTTAAACAAAATGCAAGAATAATACAAAGAAGATATAAGTTTGATAATATTAAAATGATATAAATTCCGGCTTTTGCAGCGCTTTTGAAGATTCGAATGTTCTGGGATGTTACGCCCTGTCGAATCCTAAGTAGTTACCCATGTTTCGGGAGAGAATAATGTCTCCATCTTCAGGGCTAAGCAGTCCAACGACATGTTTGATTCTGAATATGGCGAAACAATGCTCCTCAGAACGTCGATAAATATTTACCAGCAATTAACAAAAGAAACCGACAGTGTAATGCGCATATGAAAATACATTTAGCACTTTGGTTTCCATTTTCACACCGCGGACATAATAGTAAACAAACGAACATATATTGCACAATTCGCCCTATCCTTGCCTACAACAACCGCACTCATGACTATTAAGGAGATATGCAAGTAGTGCAGTAGTGCTGTACACTTGGATATACCTAGGATATACTGAAGACAGAAAAAACAATTTTAGAAGAGGCTAGGAACAAAGAAAACAACTCTCTCTCTCTCTCTCTCCGTGGCCTTAGTCCGCACGCGAACTATACCGACAGAGCGGCTGCCGCCGGTCGGCGAAGTTAGTGCCAACTTTTGCGGATAGAGGGGTGTCACGTAGTCAGCGCAACGGGTCCCCACAGCCGTTAATCTCTGTTTTCTAGACCTGGAGCCGCTACGTTTTTCATTCAAGTAGCTCCTCAATTGACCTCACGAGGCTCACGAGGCTGAGTGGACCCCGTT
>Ga0123354_10000357_pt1 | contig 43088 bp, 17 predicted proteins | sample TergutLab28metaG_2_FD_97872 | JGI IMG/M metagenome (GOLD analysis project Ga0123354, IMG submission 97872) | Labiotermes labralis P4 segment gut microbial communities from Petit-Saut dam, French Guiana - Lab288 P4 | ecosystem: Host-associated > Arthropoda: Insects > Digestive system > Gut ... | reverse complement strand
GCCTAGGTCAAAAATTCATGAAAAGAAATTTTGTTTTATTCTGCCTTTCAGTGAAAATGTTCTAAAAAAAAAAATTCATCCCCCATTTAAGTACCTATCATAAAAAGTAAAAAAAAAAAAAAAACTATAAAGTTGAAAACGTTCTTAACTTTGGTATTGGGTGGAGTTGGGCCGCCAGCTCAACATTTAACTGCTTAATCCGTTGAAAAGATTTCCAGGGGCACTTTGATAATGAGGGTGCCTGTATTTGACTGCGGGTGTGGACTTGGTGGCGATGAATGCAATTCCTGCCTCTCCCTAGAGTCGAATCCCAGTCGGTTAGATCGTATGTGTATTCAGGCTACGGAAAGAAGTTTCATGGGTCGACCCCTTCCATATCTTCGAGGTCAGTTGCACTTTCTTGTATTCCACGCCAGTCGTCAGGACTTCCAGTACAAAGAAATGTTAGTAGTGATAAACGCGTGACTGTTTATGCTAACTGGTTCACACACGGTGGAGGGGACTGGAGGGGAATACAGCAGTAGGCAGCAAGAGGAGTTCTTTCCGTCACCTCAGTATAGTCATTCCGCTGATTTGCCGTGGCCCATGAGTATATACAATTGTACTTGGGCTATGGGTTGGGCGGTCCAGAGTTCGAATCCTGGTAGGGGCAAGATATTTTTCTCTTCCTCAAAACGCCCAGACCGGCTCTGGGGCCCACCCATCTTCTTACTGAATGGGTGCCGGAGTTTTTCCGGAGGGTAAATCTGCCGGGGCGTCATGTTAACCTCTCATCTTCGTATTGTGCAGAGGTTAAGCGTGAGTCCAGGTATACCTCTGCTCCTCCAATACACCTGCATGGCTTGAGCAGCCAAAACATTACCTTTTACCTTTGGATTTGTCAATAAGGCGTTTGTTCTCGGCAGAGTGAATCCCGTCAGCTTCACAATTTCACTGGGTAAAAAGGCAAAGGTAAAGTTGCCCTCGTGCACGCTGTGAAGGCAGAGAGGGGAATGGAGTTGTAGCTCCATTCATTCTAAAACTTGGCACTAGATCAAGCTTCGACCTCTTGCAGCGGCCCCTTCAACCCCGGGGAAATATTGTGTACGATTTCACTTCGAAGTGTGTTCCTCAGCTAGAAGGAATAAGGAAACAAGTAGAAATGGCACAAGCACAGAACGTGATCTGTATGAGTCAGTGCGGTAGAATATAACGAACAGTTTGTTTGCTGCCAACACACATTTTAAAAATCGACAGGACTAGGGGCCAATGATTGTGCGTACCTGTAAAGGAGCAAAAATGTACTTATGTTCGACAGATTTCCGTCAAGTGCGACTTAAATTTCTTCTTCTGCTTTCGTCATTTTTGCAGTAGTCTCTTACTGACTCATATTTTCACGGAAAGTAAGTGTGTTGGAATTTTAGGAAAACGGAGATTCTTAGCAGCGAAACCAATATTGCAGTGAGGAGGCTATAGAAGAAGAGTGAGAAAGACAGGGCGTGTGGAGTGTATGCCGGCATGGTATTCCCCTTGTGTTCCGTTTTCTCTGTACCTAAACCCCTGTCAGATTCTATATAATATTGGCCCCTCGAATTCTATACCGAGACAAGCTCCTCCTAAATAGGCGAGCGTGGGGTCGCATAGTGAATCTGAGAAGGCCATTGTTCGGCCATACTTATTGTCTGTTATACAGAACATAGTTTCCAGTGTAGATTGCAGACTCCGGTTCTGGCGTTTCATAAAGAGAGCCAATGAATGCAGTCGAGTTGAATAATGACGGAGGTTGTTATTCTGCTGCAAGATGACGGTCTTCTAAGATGTAACTCCTTATAGTTTGGTAGTTTTGTAATAACGTATCAGAGAAAATTCCTGCCTCCATCTTCAGGGTAGAAGAGCGCTTCATGGTTTTTCCCTTCGTAGTTTATGTAACGACTTTTTTTCAGTGACATGAATTGGACACCATACCTTACGTGATAACTGTGAGTAATAAGTTGGGGAAGATGCGGAATGAATCAGCCGTGACCTCGTATAATGAACTGTCCTAGCCCAACACAGGAAGAACTAATAAATATCAAGACAATCTATGATACTTGGTCCTTGGGCTGAGATCGGAGCTTGTAACTACTGAATTCGAAGCACAAACAATAACCGCTGTACCACGATATTCGTGCTGTATTGCCGAGGTAAAGAATGCATGGAGCTGCACCTCCCCTCTCCCATTTTCTTTCATGACTTTGTGCTTAATTTAGCACACGGGCAACTTTACCTTTCCCTTTCCTAGTGAAGTCTGCTGGGCCCATCCTCACTGCTATTTATTCGAAGGTGCTATTTATTGAGAGCTGCGTTGTCGCTAGAAAAATTCCCCTGTGCAAATGACATTTCTCCTTATCGGTAGTGGCTGATAATGATTCAAGTGAAACTAGAATTTATAACATCCAATCGGATGTATGAGGACCGATAGTGTTTTTATCGTTTGGTGTGTACAGGCCAAGAGAATGTACTTACGATATTGACATCGATACTTTCGAGGCAGATCCTTACTAATAATGATTTTTTTTCGTAATAATTGGTTCCTTTTTGGTTTATTTAAACGAAACATTCAGTAACTAAGTCTAGGCCTCTATAGCGTCGTGTAATAGAATGGTCAGTGAGTGATGATTTGAATAGGAGTTGGTGGGGAACTGAAAAAAAACCGAAAACATCGGTCAGGGTAATCGGTGTCCCGGCCGAGATTCGATCTAATAATGTTCGGAATACAAGTTAAGCGTCATCATCTTAGCCTGCTTGCTCCGTAATGTTCGATAGTTTTGCCGCCAATATAGCGTGCTTTCTTACAAGCCAAGTTCTATTCTTTTGAATCGTTCCTTTCGTGAATATTACAAGGAAGAAAAAAGTTGACGCTGGACCACATTTTTCATACCTGAATATTGCCGTTGGCCGGATTGAATTTCAATTTTTCGCTGGCTTTTCTTTGCCCACTTCTATTTTTAAAATGACGGGATATATTTCTATCATATTGAAAGTATAAGGGACCGGCTATTAAATTTCATTATTTTTCCTCCTTCAGATGTTATGTCATATCTGTGTGGCTGGACTTCGTTGAAATGTTCGGTTTTCAAGTCTGTACAGGAATCAGGGTGATTTGTTTGAACGGATTGTGGAATCACATTCTCCATGGACCTGTCTGTAGAAGAACAAGAGCTTTCGGCTGCGTCTGCTACTGACCTTTCGATTAGGAGAAGGCCTTAGCGAAACGTCATCAAATTTTGTCTACCGTCATGGCGACATGGAATAACATCTACGAGCTCCAGAGGAGATGTTTCATTTAAGAAACGCATTCAGAAATTTTCCATCTTTTGAAATCTCGGTTTGCATACACAGTGCTATCCATAAGTTTTAGACTTGATTTTTTTAAATGACAGAACTAGAGCTATCTATCGGCCAACCCGCTAAGTGCTATCAACCAACATCTGTTCACACACAGAGTTCTTTTGTTTATCTTTGACAGTGTACGAGTTATAACTTGTCTTGTAAAGCCAGTTTTCCTTACACGTCATGGATGGCGGAAAAGAACAGAAAGTTGCCATAAAATTTTGTTTCAATGCCTGTCTATCTGCGACAGAAACACTAGTATTGGTGCAAAAGGCTTATGGGAATGATGCTCTGAACCGATCAAACGTTTTCAGGTAGTAGTCTCGATTTCGAGACGGAAGGGAGCTGGTAGATGACGAGAGATGTGGCCGTCCAAAATCGACTCGAAATGAGGTAGACATTGCTGCTGTTGCTGATTTGTTAAAAAATGACCGCTGAATCGCATCAAGAATGATAGCAGAATCTTTGGACATCCACAAGACTGCAGTACTTCGGATTCTGAAAGAGGATTTGGGAAAGAGAAAGTTGTGTGCACGTCTTGTTCCACACTCCTTGACACCTGAACAAAGGGAAGATCGAGTCATCTTGCCAAGACATTATCGCGATGACCGATGCAGACAATTTTTTTCACGTAATTATTACGGGAGATGAGACCTGGTGTTTTGCCTGATCCCGAAACAAAGCGACACGGTTCTGAATGAGTTGGTGAGACATCCCCTCGGCCGAAGAAACTGAAATTTAAACGATCCCGCATCAAGACCACGTTGATAATTTTTGTCGACTCTCAAGGCGTAGTGCGCAAAGAATTCGTACCAGAGGGAAAAACAGTAAATGCAGAATTTTATGAAGGAGTAATGAATCGCCTCCTGAAGCACATTCAGGGGGTTCGTCTAGCTTCGTTCTGCTGTCGAGATTTGTTCTTGTTGCACGATAATGCGCCCGCCCACAAAGCTACGTGTGTTTGCCAATTTTTGACCCAAAAAATGTTACAACCCTTTATCACCCCCCGTACTCTCCAGATTTATCTCCGCCAGACTATTTTCTGTTCGCCAAGTTGAAAATGAAGTTAAAAGGACGCAACTTTGCGGATGATGCTGAGATCCAAGAAGCCGTAACTGATAAATTAAGGAAGGTTCAAAAAGAGGAATTTTCGGCAGCTTTACAGTAATTGTACGACCTCTCAAAAGCCTGTATATACGCCAATTGAGCTTATTTTGAATAAAAGAAATGTGTCTTCCTCATGTGTCTTCGATTTTTAAAAAATCAGCCCTAAATCTTTTGGACCGCACTGTGTGTGTGTGTGTATTTGCGAGGTTCTTTCCTGGAAATTTTAAAAAGATTCTTCATTTTATGGGACTCTTCAGAGTGATGATTCTGAAGATGATCTTCGTATTCGAGAGACGAAAGCCCTACAAGTCATTTGACAGCTCGACAGTTCATCCTTTGTTAAATAGGTATTTAGAGTCAATTTATTTCTCCACGTTGTCTCTCTTGCATTTGTACAGGGTTGTTCGAAATGATTGTCGGGGGTTTAAGAACTTGTAATGCACAAAACACGTGAGATAGGAGTATATGCGCTTTTTTATTTAATAGAACAACACTCCAAATTTTTGTTACATACCTTACAGGTGCTCTATATATGCACCCTTTGTGATTCTACAAACATCAACACGATAATCGAGTTCGGTCCAAACCGACAAGTTGTTAAAACCCCGACAATCATTTCGAATAACCCCGTATTGCGGATACGGCATGCTATTCCTTTCGTCCTCAAAGCCAGAGCTGGGCTGCGATTCGTCGTGTTCTCCTTACGTAACTGAGCCCATACCATGCCTACAGAAGTATCTACATGAAACTGCCAGCCATTAATTCGTTTGATCGGTCGGTGAGTATGCAGTTGGTCAAGTGGTCTCTTCGGCAGCCAAGGTCTTATTGACACGAATCGGAGGACGGGCAGTTGATTACGATTTAATTACTTAATTAATTGTTAACATATTTGACACTGTTACTCTTCCGTAATATATCGATCATTTTATCAGTCAATGCATATAAGTGTTATCAGGTCGGTCAGACAGTCAACTGGTTGTATATTCAGCTCGTCAGTTCATTAAGCCTCCAGTCCAGCAGTCCTGTTTAAGAGAGAAGGAATAGCAGGATGATGCATGAAACTGCATAATGACGAAACTTGCAATTTCAGTTCTTAAGCAGATTTTATGGTCATGAAATGAAGGACGTTGAGACAGGGGATGAGAAATACATATAAATCTTTATTAAGGAGCGAACGAGGACGAGGATACTTGCGAGACCTGGGCTTATGAGGGAGATAATATTAAAATTGATCTAAAATTGTGTAAGGGTGTCGAGTGGATTTTACTGGCTAAGGATAGAGTCCCTTGGCGATTTTTTGAACATAGAAATGAACCCCAGTGTTTTATAAAAGGTGGGCCGTTTCTTAAACAACTCGTTGATTATTGGCGTCTCAGAAAGTTTATTATTGCTTATATTATCAGTCTGTTTGACTACGTTTTGTCAGCTGCGTGTTGTGTCTTCGAACTGTGGGATGCCATTAGATAATGAATTACAAAAATTTATATTGTACTGGGCTAAGTTAGAATGGTCTGTCCGCTCAATAAAATCCTCTCGGGTGGTCACCCTTAGAGGATTTTATTGAATTTTTTTGCCGCAAGAACTTCAAGCCTGTGAGTTTGTGATTGGAATGTGGGGCCTTGCAGTAAAAAGGATTAATGCTAGTCACCATAGTTCGACATTATCAATTCAGTCACTTATGTATTAGACTGGTGTATTCTCAGTTATTTTACAGTGATGGCCAATAAGTTGGTCGTGTACCTGCTAGTTGAGATTTTGTTAGCTTCAAATCATTTTGGAAAAAGAATCTGACGCTACATTCCGTTTGTATAAGAGAAGAGTAAATCGCCGGAGAAGTCTCTCGGTGAAGTGAAAATGAAATAACCGTGTAGCAAGCCCGAGTGTTCGTGAGGAAATGATAAGGGGGTTAAGTCATCGAAGGTGGTGTGGTCTCCATGCGAATGAATAGAGTAAGTGTTCTCAGTTTTTGTGTGCCGTCTCATACTCTGGAATGCTCTCTCTCAGCTCTTCCCTTGTCTCAGAAGTGCTGGCTGCCTCTTCACTTCAGGTCTTTGTGTAATAAAAAAAGTCTTTATTAAAATGAGAATGCTTTACTTTAAATCTCGACAGATAGATAGTCTTTTTCATTTTTTGCGCTTCGTCCATCTGCTTCTAACACTGCGCGATAAACGTCGTAAACGTGCTACCGTTTTCCTGTACCACCTGAACAGAACCTGGAGGGAATCGTTGAAACAAACGACAAATAAAAAACTGAACTGCTACAGAATACGTTGTGTTCTGTCATCACATTTTAACACAGCTGCCCGGGGCATTGTGTCCTATCATTCTTATTCTTCGCAGCGTAAAACTATTAGTCAAGGCCAATACCAGGGATCTCCAGCCATCTGAGCCATAGTTTCTTCGAATGGAGGCGAGACCACCTAGGACGTCTTGCTTACAGATTCCTTTTAAGCTGTTTAAGAAACTTTTTAGGGATATTGGAGAAGCTATTGAACGTCTTTGTATTCGGGCTTGAAGATTACGTTTCTGAAAGTAATTTTAATTTTGGTATTGTTTGATCATTTCCTTCTTTCTTTTTCTCATTATTAGTACCTTAAATTTCGGCGGGTTTTTACGTAGGTACTCTGGGAGCAGACGCCTGGCATGTCCTCTTGTCGGGCACCTCATCTCCAGTCCATGTTCTGTACGCTAGAGGAGTTGTTTTCGTTATGAATTATTTAACAGGGCTTTTTAACTGCATATGGTATTAAGCGTAGAATGCGTACTATTGTGTGATTTTTACAAAGAGTTTGCGGAGAGGAAGCGGATGTAGCCTCTTTTAGTTTACTTTCCCACCATTTGTCTGAAGGGCTGAGGAAAACCATTAAAGATCCTTACTTGACGAAATTCCAACATGGCGTCTCTCGAATACGAAGTACATAATCTGGTACAGTGCTATAGACTGTCTTCTTCCCACTTAGCTATGAAACTACTTCATTAGGAGGTGGGTACTAGCATGGCCTGCCGTGCGGACCGTTGGGAATGTGCTTTTTTTAAGGCTGTTTTGCAAAATTGCGAAAAGCAACTGTTAGCTTCGTCATATGTCCCTGTCTGTCCGTCCATCCTTCTGTCTTTACGTCCTTCCGCATATAACTATGCTCCCACTGGACGGATTTTCATGAAATGTAATATTTGAGTATTTTTTTCGAAAATCCGTCGAGAAAATTCATGTTTCACTGAAAATGTGACAAAAGTAACAAGTTTTGATGTTTTGCTGACCGTGCAGTTGGTCAATTGCTAAGAAAAATAACAAGGGCTACTTTACATGGAGATCAGTCTACATGTGTGATAACATATCGCTCTATTCCTCTTAGAATGAGAATTGTTTCAGACAAAAGTTGTAGATAAAATCAAAACGCGCATTTTATGTTCAATAACCCCCGTTTTCTCGAAAATCGTGCTGTTCATGAGATAATATGGAAAAATGCTGTAGAGCCGGACAGGCCACAGATGACAATGTGGCGCATGCGAATTGCATGGTGAATAACTAAGGTTACAGACACACTCAGAATATGCAATATTTATTGCACTTCCACAGCAACAGTGGTTGCAAGAACGCGCCTCAGTGTTACGTTATGTTATGTACATTTCCTGACTTGTTCCCCTCAGTCCGTCTTTACCCGATTGACTTGTCTTCGCTGGTAGGGCAAGGGTGGTCGTCCTATAAATGAATTATAAATGTTCGGGTACGTCAGCGGCGATATTTCCTTAATATTAACATTTCGTACCTTCATCAGATTTGAAATTTTGGGGCAGAAGCAACAGAAATGATCGTAATTACGAGTATAACGAAGATCGGAACGGGTAAAAGCGTGGTTTTCGACGACTTTCCCCTGGTGTTCCTGGTAGGCTGCACATATTCACTGTGTTTTTTACTTTTGTAGTACCTGCAGCTGGATACAACAAAATGTGTGTGTGTGTGTTTTCAGCTACCTTCTTTCAAGACTTTGAACAATAATCAGAATGTACAATGTCCTGAAGAAGACTCATGTCTTGTCGGATGCTCACGCCATTTCGACACTCAGAGTCTTTGTGGACTGCTTGATCTTGAAGATGCAGGCACTGTGCTTCTAAAATTCGGTAAATGGTTATAGCGACACGTCGTAACAACGAAAATGACTTCAATCTTCATGATCAACACGGCTTTAAGAGCCTAAAATCTTACTTTAGAATATTGTGTCATAATTATTAACCCTTTAAAGTCCACTGTTTACTGTACGTACCACCCGCTAGAACATGAAGAAACTTTCCATTTTGTTCACATAGTGTATCTTGTGTGTGCTTTGATTCTTCAAATAGATAGCGCGTCTTTCTCAGTACATTTTTACACGACTGGTGTAGGTAATGGAAGCACACTCTGTTCACTGAGAGGCATGAACTGAGCCTTTACGTACTGTACAGGGCTATTCGAAATGATTGTAGGGGTTTTAACAACTTGTCATACACAATACACTTGAGATAGTACATGTTTTTTTATTTAATAGAACAACTCTCCAAGTTTTTGTTACATACCTTACAGGTGCTCTATATATGCAATGTTTGGTGATTCTACAAAAATCAACACGCATCTCAAATGTATTGTGTACGACAAGTTGTTAAAACCCCGACAGTAATTTCGAATAACCCTGTAGAATCACAAAGGATGCACATATAGAGCACCTGTAAGGTATGTAACAAAAACTTGGAGTGTTGTTCTATTAAATAAAAAAGGGCATATACTCCTATCTCACGTGTTTCGTGCATTACAAGTTGTTAAAACCCCGACAATCATTTCGAATAACCCTGTATAATGCACATTAATATTACTCTCTAAAGGCCGTGTTATGGCTCTGCGGGATAGTCGCCGGCCACTCACTGTGGAGGCCCGGTTTCAATCCCTCGCTAATCCTTGTGAGATATGTGGTGTGCGATGTGGTGCTGGGGTAGGTTTTTCTCCGTGCACTTAAGGTTTTCCCTTTCATTGTCATTCCACAAATGCTCAATTCTCATCTTCATCTCAATACTCTTCTTATCAGAAAGACAAACGGGGAAACATGTGAACCTTCAAACTAAGCAGTGCTTTCGGATGTCGGGAAGCACTGCACAGAAGAGTCCCACATTATTCTGGTCCGTAAAGGTTCAGTTAATGCGCTTCTAACATGCTTTGCTGTATCAGTACATTCATTAATACATATAAGCAGTAGGTATTTAACAGTTTTTGATCTACGGACTTTTGGCGCGTTACTTTCCTTTCTGCAATGCCATCCGAAGAGACTAATTCAGCACCTAAATAATGAAATCACTTGCCATCCCGGTACAAGATACAATCCTCGTATTAACCACGAATGTTTAACGTCGGCAAAAATCTCTGCGTTCTTACAAAGCTTATTTCCGGCCTCTTGTCTGAAGTAGCATGTTTAAACTTCTGAACACGCTAAGTGACGTTACACTGGCAAATTATCTGAAAACTGAAATCAGTTCTCTACAAGCAAAGTTTTTCATTTTTATGATTATTTGTTGTCTCAGTTTATTGCTAAGCGGCAGTACCGATTGGTTTCTTCCTGCTCGCATTTCGTAAGTAGTCCAATCCCGCGCTATTGGCAAGCCGGAGTTTGATTCCTGACAGGATCCTTATGTTTTTCTCGTTACTACCCACATTTATACCAAGTAAGAACTTTGATGTGTCCGTGTATACAAATATACTAGGAAGGTGAAACAGAGTAAAAAGATTACTTGAGACACCCCTTCTAGAAGCTAACTTTATGGCTGCTTCTAGTATATTCGGAATTTCGAATACTCCTCTAGATCTAATCTAACATGCTTTTTTACCCAACTTATAGGGAGATAGAGAGTACAAAGTCCCTGGGCATAATTAAGCATCACGGCATTAACGCTTATGGGAGAATGGTGGTATGGTTCTTTTTCCTGGGGTTTCAGAGATTTTTCTCTAACTACCGTTTCCAGACCAGTTCTGGGGCCGACTCAGCCTTTTGTTCAGTTGGTTCCAGGGGGCTTTTCCACCTCCGGCGAAGCTGCAGGGGCGTGCCGTCGGCTACGAACTGGCTGTTAGTCGTTTAGCTTAAGAAACATTGCCAAAATATTCCCACTCTTCCGTACGTCACTTCCGGGTGATGCATGCTGATATATACACAAGGCGTACTTGCATTGTCTTGTGGAGCTACTGCACCTTTTGTTCCTGTAGGTAGGTATCAACATTTTCGAGGTACATGTTGCCAACTTAACCCTGAAGATGGAGGCAGTATGTTTCTTCGAAACGTTAGTATCCACTTACCACGCCCCACTAACCCAGGAGACCACCGTATTCATGTTCACTATCTTTAGATTATCACATCTTACACAATGTAGCTTGTGTGACTGTACTGTTGCTGAAACAGTTACATACGCTATCTTGGAACTGCCTCGAAATGTCAAGGACGGCATTATGAGAGACATGTGAGCGGTCCATATCAGGGTCATGCAGAAAACTCTGTCAATTCAAAGCTGAAAAATTAATCAAGACCTAATGCTTTTGGAAGACTTCGCACACTCTGTAACTTCTTTGTCCCACTAGATCGCATTACACGTTCAGATGCGTCAGTGTCTGTAGGACACCCCTGAGGTGGAGAGTTATTCAGCACTTTTACGAATCCACTGTTGCCATGGAACCTGAAGGTTCATTGCTGTTCATCACTGGACCCTCTTCTGAGCCACTTGGAACCAGGCTGCGCATTTCACAACTTTTTCTATAGCACTCAAGTCACCTACGGGTAAAAAGGCCGATGCAATTATATTAATAAAAATCCAACGAGATGCAACAGTATGCAGTCTGATTTATTTTACTGCAGAATCACTCTTCATGTTTCGGGTGTCCACCGCAACCATTATCAGGAGTACTAAAAACTGTAACCGCAGCCTCCGGTACAGGTTATAATATCGGCACAGCTACTTCCCTCCAACGTGGCCAGGTTGGGACTGGACACGCTGGAGGGAAGTAGCTGCACCGATATTATGACCTGTACCGGAGGCTGCGGTTACAGTTTTTAGTAATCCTGATGATGGGTGCGGTGGACACCCGAAACATGTAGAGTGACTTTGCAGTAAAATAAATCAGACTGCATACTTTTGCATTTCGTTGGAATTTTATTACTATAGACTTATGATGCACTGAACCATGAATTAAAATCCGATGAAATTCAGTGAGGAATTACTTCTTTTCTATCTTTGTTGTGATAATCAATAAATCAATTTTTTTTGGAAGTTAAAAGTAAAAAAAAAAATCACTTCTTAAAAGGAGGAATTTCTCTGAAATTCGTATTACTTTCTTCGTCAGTGAAATAAAGTGTGTTGAGGTACATTTTCGAAAATAGAACTCATCACCTGCATAAGTATGTGAAAAGTACTACCGTGTGAGAACGACTTATCATGCGCGGTTGTCAGATAAAGTATGTACTTTTTCATTGACTGGCTTCTGTCGTGCAGAACGTCCGGGCTAGGTACGACCATAAATAAATGTCCTTCATTGCAAAACAGAAAGAGCTATCGGCCAAACAGAAAGTCTTTGGTAATGCAAAAGCTCACATTTTTTATTCCGAACATGCAACGCTGTCTATGTACATGTGCATACTCAGAAGATTCTGCTTCCGTGAAAGGAGGCAGTGCAACTAGTTACGAGGGAGAAACGATGCATTGCGGCAGCATTTGGACGTGAAAACATTCTACCTGCGCGGCAAAAGCAGGCACATTTGCCACATATGGGGGCCTGAGAACCCTCGTGTTTTGTTGTAGCATGAAACAACGCCCGAAAAATGAATGTATGATGCTGGCTGATGGCAGGAGGTGTCATTCGTCCTTCCTTGGACGAAACGAGTAAGTGGAATTGTGTACTTGCTCGAACTGCATATTCATTTCTGAGAGGCTGTTAGTTTCTCAGTTAGTCAGAAATTTTCTATTATTTTACGGAAGCCCAAGGTTCCTTACCGTGTGTACAAGTTCCTGTCCACTTTGTCTCTACCCTGAACCAGATTAATCCAGCCTTACACCTACGGTTTTCAAGTTGCCTCATTCCTCCAGTTTTCCCCATCAAACCCTGTACACGTTCCTCTTCGTCATGCGTGCTCCATGCCTCGCCCATATCATGCTCCTTATTTTGATGATAGCATTTATATTTCGTAAGGAGACCTTGCTGAGACCTCTCACAATAATCCTTCGAAGTCCAAGACCCTGTGGAAAAGTTCGTGAGATTTTGAATCTTAATGGTGAGGTTTTGTTAGCCAGTTGACTCCCCCAAAGTGAAGGACCACCTCTTATCTGCTTTCCGCGACTGCATATTGATTTATACAGTCGAACTTGGTTATAACGTCATCGAAGGGTTAGAATAAATTATGTCATTGTAAACGAGTGTCACTGTAAGCGAGGTATAGGGAGACAGTGAAGGGAACACATTTAAAGACAAAATACAGGCCTGCGGGTAGATTTCTTATTATTAGCGTTATGATCTGTTTCAAATTTAGAGTGAAATTAAAATCTAAAAATAACGCATTAACTTTGAATTAAAATTTATGAAGAACAAACGTTATCAAGATAAGGGGACCTTGTCACTTCTGTCTTGCTTAAACCACTTACGCAGCGCCTCACTGACGCCACTTCATTCAGGCTTTCGAAATCGCTTTATTCTCGATCCGTTCCGTTCAGACGCACTAATAAGTTTGGTTCTATTTTTCCAAACCTTTTAGACCGTAGAATTTACGAGACGTAATTCTCGGTTCACGCCTACATTTTTTTCAATTTGTTGTTTGTCGTTATCATTTTAACGTTCCGTTCGACGCACAAAACGTTATTTTATTCGTGACTAGCCACTTTATCATTGTCCTATTATTTTCAGGAGTAGAACACAGAGGGAATCTCCACGCACAAGTTGAATCACCGTCACTATTTTCATTTTCCGGGCCTGGAATGTATGTAGCTACCTGAAAATTTAGAGGGTTTGCCATCTCAAAGGACGAGGAGATGACAAAATTCTCAAAATAGCTTACTTCTTGGAAACTTTTATTGAAAACGATGACTTTTAATATCGTTATATTCGAGACAGATGTTCTTATGTATGTCGTAATAAGTAAGGCAAAAAAACACGCACCTTAATGGAGAATTAGTTGGTAGCAGAGAATTTATAACACTATAGCCGAGGTGTCGCACAAACCGATGCCGTTATATCCGAGTTTACATGTATTTTAATCTGCCCTCAATTCCTGCGGGTCGTCTTCTCCATCCGCAACTGCATATGTGGACACCATGGATTAAAGGTGTAAAAAGCTGGAACTTCCCCACATTACCACTTCCTTGACTTCTGATTGATGGATGGATGATTAGAGCCCCAGTCGCTGGACATCACCCCACGGAATTTCTTTTGGTAGGGATCCGGTACGAACCTAATGTACCAAGAGAGTTCAGCATTTCTAAGAACTGAGAGAACAGATCGCCAGTACAGCATTACAGATAACTCGTTACATGCTGGAAAACACATGGAAAGTGATTGGACGTTTGCCGAAAAACGAGGGCATGTACCAAGTTAAACGTAGAAATGTTGGAGAGTTTGGTTAACGTTCTGTGTCTTTGTACACCAATTAATGCACGAATCTGTAGAAACATTCTTCGACTCGTAATATCTTTATCCCGGATATCCTGGAAAAGACACGTCAGTCTCTCTGAATAATTTCGTCAGCAGCACCTTGAAAGTTGTCGGTTGTCAAGGCCGAACTTGGGTGGCCGCTGCGTCGTTCATCCAGGTTGGTGTTCCCTTTTTCGTACGATCTCGCAAGTTTCGCCCATGGTCGAACCGTGGTTATGTGGACAGTACGTTCTCCTTAACAATTGTTAAGAGTTTTTTTAATATTTCCCCATGCCTGCCCCCCAACCGTTACGAACACAGTGCCAGCTCTTAGTAATGCGCTGCACTAATCGACACTACTTGGTGACTAATGATAGCATCCTGGACATTAGGCGGAATTTAATTAAATGTTTACAATCCTGGCGGGAAGCTTCGTAATTAAAAAAAAGGTAATGCACCTTTGTACAGGCACTGAGGCTCCGTACAGGCCGTACGGCCCTTGGGCGGAGTAGAGGTATAGCTCTACTCTTTCTTGACCACGCCACTAGAAGGGGGTGAGGGGGCCAGCGTCACGCTCCGGCCGCTCTTTACCCCCGGGAAAGACCCGGTACCCATTGTACAGGAGGCTTGGTGGGCCCCAGGGCCGGTCTGGACAGGTGCGGAAAATCGCGCCCCCCCACCGGGATTCGATCCCCGGACCGTCCAGCCCGTAGCCAGTCGCTATACCGAATGAGCTACCCGGCCCACAAGCTTCGTAATTAATGTACACTAAATTACAGCAGAAGTTTGTGAGAGACCCTGTCCCACTCGTAAGCTGGGTGTGTCTGCGATCACTGCAATCCATACGTACCCCGATGGAATGCCTGAATTTTTTTTTTACCGGCGTTGTGATACTGATATTCAGAAGAGACACTTGCTTTCAGACTTAACTCGCCAAATGTTATTTGTTAGCATTCTCTGTACTCCAGTAAGATCTAAATCAACCTTCTGTTATAAGACCGAGTACAGAAACAGTTTGTTAGAACCCTTGTCATAAGGGGCCTAGGGTTAGCATATTTGAATAATACTGCTTACATAGCAATAGAACTTTGCTGGTTTTCGTCCGAATAGCAGTAATTCCATATGCCTTTATCTGTGTTTACTTCTTTAAATTAGCACAGGTAAGGTACTATGGTCGACTTAGGAGAACGGCTTTGATCTCATTACTGGTTTTGTAGGTGTAAGATCGTTAGTTATTTTGCGTTAACTAACCATATTATTCCACTCAATACACATTGGGCTGATATACATTTATATCTTACGCGTTCCCATAGTCCTATAATTTTCTGCTGTTTCCAGTCTCGTAAAATCTGTGCATAGGCCTAAATTTGATTTTAGGCTTGTTATTAACTGAACACCCAACGAATGGCGATCAGTGACAAGAAGGGTAAAATCATACGCAGGGTAACTATACAGGTAATAAACCATGTGTGTCGCCTGTGTCAACAAGAAAGAGTGGAGAGAAGTCTAATTTTACCTATCTGCGGTGCGGACAAACGAACGGAAAAGTGCTGTGGTTTATGAGTGACAACACAAAAAATCATCAGACGGGAGATGAGGGACGCACTCTGCCCTGTCCAGGAAAGACAGATCTCGATAACGTGAAAGACACGTAATTATTGATGATTTTTATTTGTGCGTGGTCATCAGAACGGTCGTGGGCTTTATATTTAAAAGTAAATCGTTATCCATAATTAGGTACCTCATGGTTTTACTCAGTACCTCCAAGATAATTGCAAGAAAATACAGTGAATTATCTTTTGTTGTGGTACGTAATACTAGGTAAACAATAACCGTTTTTCACAACTGTAGTTACGTGACAAAGTTTATCTGCAAACTGCAGCGACTTTTTGTTTTGCTGACCGTGCATCCTGGTACAACTCTGGGTAACTGACCAACCTGATGCACAATCACGTTATATAAAACATTTATTGTTATAATCCTCTACATATTTCGAGCAACACTGTGCTCATCATCAGGAGGTCGAATTGTCTTAATATAGCATCTGGTATAGTATTCTGTGTCCGGTGTGCAGGTTGAGAAGGAACTTACCAACCTGCACACCGGACGGTCACTTACAGAGAATTGGTCAGTTACCCAGAGTTACATGCTACTTTTTTCTGCTTTGAAAAGCCATCGTCAGACTCGCATGTGTGCATACACTAAGGGAAGAATATGCTTACAATACCAAGTTGGTAGGGGGACCGCGGTGGCACAGTGGTTAAGGTGCTGTGCTACAAATCGGTCTGCTGGTTCGCACACAAAATCCTTCCGATCGCACTATGGCCCTGGGGTCGACCCAGCCTCTAAGAGAAATGAGTACCAGGAACATTTCCTGGGGGCAGAGGCGGCGGGTGCGTAAGGCTGACAACCTTACCACCATCGCTTGCCGTTGTCATGAAATCTGGGAACCTTAACTGGGCCACTGCATGCCTGTAACGGGACTGCTTTACCTTACCAAGTTAGCAAGTGAAAGTAATTGGAATCGCAGTTGTTCAATGTATTAAACGTTAAATTTATTTCCTAGATTTTTCTTCTTACTTGAAACAGCGAATTATTTTTATAAATGTGTTTGAAACATACAGCAGTTCTCTCAAAGCTTGTATGAAACATTTGGGCTCCTCCATCAAATTTGTGAATATCGACATGTATTATTATGTACGATGACTTTTACAAGCCGAAACATGTAGCATGTAGTTTTGCAGTAACCTTTGTCAAAAAATCCTAGTTATGATCGACTGTATCACTTGTTTACCTGGTACGAAGATATAAAGTAAAACTTCGCGTATTTTAACGTCATACAGTGGGTAAAGAATGCATTATTACTACACGTTCCCGTCAGTGGCAGTTATTTTACATTGTCAGTTCACGTGTTACGGAAGACGCAGCCGAAATATATTACGAATTGGCGATTTAAGGTAACGTCCATATATGCATAATGTTTCACGAAAACATTTAATGATGGAACCGTAGATTAGATTACGACAGCTTCCCTTCGACTTTTTATACACCACTCTTCGTATCATGCAGTGTTGTGTGTATTGCATAGTTTTGGAATGGGGGATGCTTCCTACATTAAATCAAGAATGGATCAATAAAAAAAAATCTTGTCGGGAAGAATAACACAGGAATGTGTTTAATGTCGCCCTCATTTTTTCGGTTAGTTCCATTTTTTGTCATTGTATACATGGTTGTATGTTTTGTATGCTTTTGTTTAATTTTGTAAATTATTTATTATTATTATTATTATTATTATTATGTACTGTTCTGTATATTCTGTTTCATTGTGTTTGTTCTATGTATTGTTTGTGTATAAATGTGTACTATACTACTGCCACCGAGTGTCAACCTAATTGCAGTTACACATATATATCATATCATATTATGCAACCCCGAACTAAATATTTTTTGAGTTAGGCACGCAATCCGAAATAAACAGATACGCTTTTCTGCCCCAGCAAAAAAGGCTCGGTTATAAATCTATTTATAATCTGTTTTGAGGGCGATTGGGCCGCAGGTATTTTATTGATTATAAACACAGGAAGTTCTTGAGTGAGACAGCGTATTTTTACAAGAGTCAGTCTGCGGTGATGAGGCGATATAAAGTCGGGCACAGAAATGGTGGCGAGTCGCCAGCTTTAACTCCTTAATGACTTGGTTGTAAATTATTCAGTTTTTTTCTGAAGAAAAGTAGTCACAATTGTTTCTACTATCGTAACTGACAGAATTAGCATACCATTAACTTCCTTTGCTGTTAAAAAGAAAGGGCTGAAGGATTTCCTGTAAGTTGGAAAGTATTCATAGAGGATCTTACAGACAACAGAAATCTTTAATTAACACTTGATTACAAGGTTACTGTACTATCCATTCTGCTTTGAAAAGCATGGAACCAACATCGAGTAGAGTTCTGCCGATATAGTGTTCTATACATTTGTAACAATTCGTCCACGCATATATTAGGACGACGAGGATATTACGCAGTGTAATATTCACATTTTCTAAATATGATTTTTTTTTATTCTATGTAACAGTCCAACAAATGCACCTCAATAAAATATGTTTTATCATATTTTACTATTCATTGACAAGTTTCCGTTCCTTCTGCAACCCATCATCAAGGTGTCGTATAAGAATACGAACGATACACAAACAATTACACAAAATAAATATTTAAAACCACCCAACGTTATAGACAATATCTTAAGCGCTTCTTTTAGTCATAAAATATCAAATTATGCTATAGTTAAAAACAGATAAAATTGGGTGTGTTTATGTTGCTTCTTAAGTGTGTATCGCTGATACATCCTGTAATAAAAAGAGCATAGCTGTGGGTCTAAATCTACGAACATAATATACAAACCATTTTATATTTGGTGTAACGGTTGTCGTTATTACTACATAGTGTTAGTTAAATAAAAGTGTTTACTGTAGCGGACATCGCTTAAGACTACCGTATGGAGATTGGGATTGGGGCGCCCTGATGATGCTCGCAGAAGTGACCGCAACTTGTCAGTGAGTGGTAACATATGATACAACATGTTTTATTCATGTGCATTTGTTGGCTTGTAACGTGGCTTAAATATTCTTTAATGCACAGATGTGGAACATATAAAGTTCGGTTCTACTTATTTTACGTAACCTATTTCCCTTGATGTTTGTTTAGTACTGCCAGTGGAAATACTGCAGTGATAAAATTGAACGCTAATTTGTTACATACGTAAATATTCTTTTTCACTTTTTAAAATCTTGTTTTATATAGGAAATATCTGTGTTATAAGCTGAACTTTGCCTGGCTTCATATTTATTTATTGCGTATGAGCCCTGCGGGTCCACTGATGTGACGTTAGTCGATGAGATATCAAAGTGCGAGAAAGATTCCGTAGTGGAAAAATGTTTCAAATGAAAGTTCAAATGAAATGTGTGTAACTGTCAGCAAAACCGTATCTCCCCTTTGGTCTTCGTGTACTGTACGAGCTGTTTCGTTAAGATACAGACCAAAAGTATTTTCGCTCGGTTGTCTTTTCGGAGTATAAACTGCCCTCCGTAGGCGTAAGATAGTGGGGATCCATCAATTTTTTCCTTCGAGATGTAACTTGTGGACAGGTAGTTTTCAGTACGTCTTCGTTCTGCGAACTGAAGTCGTCGAAATGCGAGCAGCAGTACCTCTTAAACGTCGATACATTGATCCAGCGCTTCACGATGAAAGGCTTAGGTTGACTTATGTGACTGGGTGAAATAGATTTTCGATAATCGTTCTCGAGCGTGTTTCTGTCGAACCTCCTGCGTGATGTTCTAAATTCTGAAATAGTCATGGAACATTTTCAATTTGTGATTACATAAAGAGCTGTCACAGTGGTTGTAAATTATATCGTTACTATGTTCAACGTTGTTCGTTGCCTGTGAGATACCTGTATTTGTCGTCTTGGAGGTCTGGCGGGCCTGCAGGTGCGTTTTTTTTTGTCATTATACAAATATTTATTCAAATTGGTTAGGGGAATAGTTTTGTAACTGGTCCTCGAAAATGCTGTACATACTTTCTTTGCAATAAATCTTTCAAAAAAAAAAAACCTAGCTTCCGAAATGCTCTATAGGCGAAGTTCAAATACACCACGGATAGTGGTCATTGACCAACATAGTACTTGTTTACTTAACGCATTGTAAACCAACAAATGCACACAGCTAGTGAGAATCACAATAATGTTATAACACGTTAATTCCTACATGTTTCGGGCCTCACTGGCCCATCATCATTGAGTGCACAGGTGCATAAGACAATCGTTTATCCTGTTTGTAGTCTCTAGTGTGAAATATAACTGCCGTAAATTCATCATTGTATGATTTATAGTAGTTGGATTTGAACAATGAAAATTATGAAATTTTTAAATTTTAAAAATTTAAAAATTATAAAATACTTGTTCTTTACGATTATTACGTGTGTAAAAGTGGTTACTAACCGTGTTAAAATAAGAGAAGTCTAATACAGATGTCATAAAATATAAATGTGAAATATTATAAGATATAGAACGACCTGCACTACATACCAGTAATTGTGCATTCCCTGATGATGGGCCAGTGAGGCCCGAAACATGTAGGAATTGACGTGTTATAAAATTATTGTGATTTTGACGAATTGCTTGCATTTGTTGCTTTACATTGTGGTAATCGAATCTTAGTACAAGGAAAGTAAAATGTACAATAGTACCGTTTGTAGCACGCGTCCATCATGATTGTGCAATAGACTGTTCCGACCATTACTTAGAACAGGCATTAAGACTCCACTGAATATCGGACCAAGTTCTGAGTTCAGCGCGCAGTCCCACAGGGTACAACTTCATATGCGCCGCAATTTGCACGATAAAGCCCTAGTCGTGTTAAATGACTTCGGGGTTTCATGCACAGACCCTGCAAACTGCCCACGCGGTAATCACTGCAATACATAGATTACAGCTATCATTCATGTTTGATTATGGCTTGTCACTGGGCGACAGAAACAGAGATCTTTACTTATCTCAGTCCATGGCATTGTACGCTTCAGAACTTGTTGTTAAACGAAGAAACAGTCTTGAATTCTTGAGTAGAGCCTTGTGCCTTCATTTGCGTTTTAGCCGTGAATGTGTTATAGCCGTGGTTTCAAATTACCGACAATCAAATACTTCTAATTATTTTTATCTTCGTCTTTATTATTTCTGTCGTATTATTTACGTTCACAATATTTTAATTTTGCTAATATTTTTTACGTGGCGAGTCTTAATGGAGTACATGATTATGTAGTTAAACGCGTGGGGTACGACGGATTACATAGAGGCTTTGTAATAAATTGACATGCTTCTATAATTGAACGGGTTTTAAGCTTATGTCTTACTGACGTGTTTCCGTTTCAGTCCACTTTATATAGGTAAGATAACTGGCAGAATTCTCTCTTTCTTCTATTTTTGTTTTTTTTTTTTTTTTTAATTTCAACTGAAAAATATCATTACTTCTTGATGTTTCCTGACATGTTTGTGATGATAATGTCATCGTTGTCGTCTGTCGTCACTACCAGAGAGCAGCCTAAAGTCATTACATGCAGAGCGCTTTCGAAACTATGGCAATATGGCCCTGAAGTTGTGTTTGTGCTTTGCCTTGAAGACGTGTTGGGGAGTAGAGTATCGTCTCACATTCATGACGTGACCACTGGGTAGAGGCGAGTGGTCAGCTTCACACCCCGGTTGCTTTACCCCGAGGGAAAAGACCCCGTACTCATTGAATACTAGGAGGGGGCGGCCCGAGAGGCCGTATGAACCCTGTGGCTAAGAGAAAACATTCTTCACCCTATCGAGAGTCGAATTCAGAATATGAAATTCCCTGCGATAGTGCGAAATCAAAGTTACGTTTACGAAGAAAATATTAACAGATTAAAATTCAATCGTCTATTCGCTTCCCTTAACACTAAATAGTGAAATGAACTAAATTAATTGTAATGGAACGTGTTGTTTGTACTGGTATGAAGCTTGGTCTCCTTGTTAAGCGGATCCGTGTCATTAAGTCTTGGCGCGTCCTCAGGCTGTTGCTGGAGAAGACGGCCTCGAGATATGAATGGTAGGTGCGAATGTTTTGAATAAGAGTCGCGGACAGCTGACAAGCAGTGATCTTTCAGCCTGGGGCTGGTCGAGGGGCTCACTGTAATAAATCAGCATCTTACGAAATGTTCCACAGGAACTCGGTTGTGGACGGATTCTTTGGAACGATCTCAACAGTAGAAGGCGGACATGAGAACTGGAATCTCCAGTGCAAGAGGTTACTATAGGTCAGAGTCGCTGAACACATTTGCAAGAGGATTAGCAAAGAAACGGTTTCGGAAGTTCCAATACCTAGGCATAATTGAGAGGGTAATTATTAAACTGAATCGTAAAGAAGTAGGATTAGAGAATGTGGAATGGATGGATTCGTCTGGCTGAAGACTGGGACAGATGGCGGGCTGCTGTGAATAGGATCGTGAACACGTAGGTTACATAAAATGTTGGTAAGGTCGTGACTGGTGGAGGAAGTCGTAGCTTCTTAAGCAGGACTGCTGCATGCAGTTGGTTGCTTAGTTAATGGTACAAGGTACTGTACAGCGCGGTTTGAGACTTTTTGGCATCAGGGTGCTGCGGAAAACAATAGCACCGAAGGCAGCGAAAATAACTGGAGACTGCAGAAAATTGTATTATGAGGAACTTCATGACGTGTATCTTTGATGAGTGTGGTTGTGGTGTTAAATTAGGGCGAATGAGATTGGCAGGGAATGTCTCGTGCCTCAGAGAGATAAGAATGCGTCGGCAACCCCGAATGGGCGAAATTATTTGGGAGACGTATGAACGTGTGTGGGGTGTGGTTCACGTTCAGCTTATTTAGGGTAGGGTGCAGTGGTGGGCTTTTGCGAGCACAAGGCTGCATTAGTGACAGGTTAGAAATATCAGATGGAAGACTGTCACCGTCTTAAGGAGATTGTTGCTCTGTAAATTGTTCACCAGCGTCCTGAGTGTCACTGCTATCAGAGTCCTGCTTAGTAGGTCTTGTGAAAATCGAGTTTCACGTTACGATCATTGGCACGCATATATCATATATGTGTCTGGTAAACTTTTCATCCTTCCTGGACACCAGCTTTGAGGCCTGAGTGCATTTGCTGATGTCCAAATATCACACACAATATCCATTGCAGTTCTTGGGGATTGCTTGCGCGTATGGATGCCACTATGCGTGTAGAGATCATTGACTTACGCTCATGACGGTTCTCACATGTTAAATGTGCTAAATGGGATTCATATTTTCTTCTGAGCGTCACCACGTCTATCTGTTTATTTAGTGGCTCTTTGAAAACAGCAGACATCTCATGTCATAGTTATGTAACTTTTTCGACGAAATGGTAATTAAAAATAACATCCTCATTTTAAAACTTAATATTAGTTGAAGGCTATTTTCATAAGCTGTCTGAATTTCGTATGCTCGGGTCACTTTAATATGGCAGACATACTCGTAGTAAGAGTTTTAAAAATAATTTTGATATTTGTGTGACAGTGCATCACTGATACAAATGTACAAACAACCAACTAGATGCAACAATAGCCATTTATTAGTAATTTCAATCAGCTCAACATGTTTCGGGGGATAATTTCGTCCATCCTCAGGAGCACTAGACTGTGTTTACAGCTTGTGGTATAATGTACGGAAGAAGCTGACTGCTTATGACAAGGTTGAGTTGGAACTCAGTCAGCTTCTTCGGTGCATTATACCACAAGCTGTAAACACAGTCTAGTGCTCCTGGGGAAGGACGAAAAAATCGCCCGAAACATGTTGAGCTGATTTAAATTACTAATAAATTGTTATTGTTGCATCTAGTTGGTTGTTTATACTATTTTTAAAAATAATTTTGTTCTCATTGTGAACAAGCTTGATATGAGAGGAACGTACTTCCAATTGGGACTTACTTCCATGGAGCAGGGTCCTTCTTGAGAAGCTAACCGGTTCTCATCTAGTCAAGAAACTCCCCACATTTTATGGAACCGGAAGGTTTATTATCGGGTTTACAAGTATCTGCCACCTGTCCCTATCCTCAGCCAGACAAATGCAGTCCATGCTCCCATCTCACTTCTTGAAGATCCGTCTTAATATTATCCTCCCATCTACTTTAGGGACTCAGTTTTATATTGCCGTCAGTTTTAGTACACTGTATTAAAGACTGTTAGGTTTTTCGTACATTGCAGTTAATCTAAATCTATTTTTTAAAAGTTAAGATTTTATGGGAATTGTAGTTGTTTTGGATTCGCGGTTTCTGTTAAGAATGTTTTCAAACACCTACTCTATGTATGGTCAGGTGGCATGTTAAAGACAAATCAGAAAAGCAATTGCGACCTGTTTTAAGTTACTGTCTCCCAAATTGCCTACAGCAAAGCCATTGAATCCGCAGCTACGATAGCTCGGCCCCCGGAACAATCCGAGTACGAAGTAGTTCTGCTCACGAGACCGCGACGAGACGTTGCGTGAACTGATTTGTTTCGCGTGAAGAAATAAAGGTAGAATTGAAAACAGATATAACGTCAAATAAAGTATCTCGTACTAGGCCAGCAGGTGACCTGCTCCGTCCTTTCCACCTGGCGGCACAGTAATTTATAGTTCAGTATGCCGCGGCACACCAAGTCATGTGTAATTATAAATGTCTTGTGTGTGCTTGCGTGCTTCCGTGCGTGTCTGCCATATTATTCTTTATTTTCTCCTCGCTTCTCAGCTTGTACTTTTTTTTAATACAAGCCTACATAACATTTCTTTAAAAAACGTAGTGCAATAAATTATTCCGGAAGGAGTAATGTGTCATAATAGTATACTACTACTGACTACTGACAAAAGTCGCAGTGTTTTGGAGTAAGGAATTTGATTTAATTGTTACAGCACACATCAAAGAGAGCAGAAAACAGGACTGAGCGACATCTCACTCTGTTACCATAATTCCTGAACTGAGGTTAAATGTGTAAAATCTCGAAACGTTTTGGGGAGACACTGTTACAGGCACTTCCTTGTGCAGACCACGTATCGGGAGTTCGCCTTATTGCGTTGTTCTGAAGTTTATAAGGTCTACCGCGACCGTCTCATACCTAACTACTCGGAGGCATATCCAAAAGACTTCGAATTTGTATTCGCTGCCATGAAATCGTCAGATTTTGCTGATGGTATGGTAAAAGCAGCAGCGGCAGGTAAAGCAGTCCCATTACAGGCCTGGAAAGGCCCAGAGGGTTCCAGAAAGTTAAGGCTGCCAGATTTCGTGACAACGGCACAGGATGGTGGTAGGTTGTCAGCCTTACGCACCGACCGCCTTTACCCCCAGGAATACACCTGGTACTCATTTCCGTTAGAGGCTGAGTCAATCCCAGAGCCATAGTGCGATCGGAAGGATTATGTCAATGAAAAATCCACTGACACCAGCTGGGATTGAACCAGCGACCTTGCTGATGGTATGGTACATTCCCCAAATTAAAAACGGAACCCGGTCAATGTTGTGTAACCGACCGAGTGTTGACGCAAGTGTTTCAAATAACGCCTTTAAATCTCAACCATGCTTGACACCAGGTGAACAGGTAACTAAGAACTGTTTGAATTTCTTGTCCAGAAATTTTCGATACTGAGTGTGTGATTATTTTTTTACATTTCGGTCTCCTTTGTAGATAAGTGTGTGCTCTTTGGCTCTCATACTTGCCCACAGATAATAGCCATGTGATGCCGGATTTGGTAAACGAGTAGGGAACAATGGACGTATTATGATTTAGTTCCCGGCGCTGCTGTGTAAGGCGGCTGTTGAATTATTGTCTTTATAGACTCTTGCACCGCCTTGCTGGTAGAACCTACATATTTTCTCATCACTTAAAACTTCGAAAAATGATGTAAGAATTTGTCCAATTTACCTCTCTGAATTTTATAGTGTCTGAAGAGAAGATGTGTCTAACTCTTCTTGCTGTGATAGCACACCATACACCACTTTAATGCTCTGTAACGTCACATCATCTTTCAGTCTGGCATTGTATGCCGACATCTCTGTGTTTTGAGTATGTACGTGACCGTGTAAGTAGTCCTATCTATAAAATGCATTAGTAATGAATCGAATTTACCAGTTCACACTGCTTCACAGAATCAGTTACAAAACCGTACTCGGGATAATGTATCGGCATAGCGACTTGCTACGGGGTGGACGGTTAGGGGATCGAATCCCGGTGGGGCGAGATTTTCCGCACCCGTCCAGACCGGCCATGGAGCTCACCCAGCCTCCTATTTGGTGGGTACCAGGATATTCCCGGAGGTAAAGCGGTCGGGGCGTGGCGCTGACCACTCACCTTCATCTGGCGCCAGGGTTAAAGAAAGAGTAGAGCTATACCTCTGCCCCCCCTCTGGGCCTTCGTGGCCTGCTTACTCTCTCAATACATTTTGTTTTTATTTATACAATTTCAAATTTGTATGGTTTTAGGTGACACAATTTTGTGACTGCGTGTGTGAAATGACTTCTACACACTGGTTTCCCGGAATAACTGTTTTTAGGATTTCTTTGAACGTGATTCTGAATGCACTTGAATGTCATCTGATGTGTATTTTCAAAGAACACGTTAAATGTTCGACTTTGGGGTTTTTTTTTAACTTGTTCGACATATTTATTGAGTTAAGGTATGTCTCGTTTGCAAAGGAATTGAGACACTGGCATACCAATTTCAATATTGGCCACGAAGCGTTGTGCCGTACTTCATATTGACGAACAACATAAATGTTCGACATTTCAATAGAAACCCTGTGGGTTACAATGCATTTATATTCACTAAAAACCAAAATTTTCGTCTGTTGCGCTCAGCCTGTGAAGTGGACTTTCTGTCAAAGCCTTCAGATGATTACACTGTAACCGTTGACACTGCTGCCTACGAGTCATAGAGCTCCCGATAAATTTGGAGACCACAGCGTGATTTACACTTGCAAGTGGATGATCTGTAGTTCTTTGGGTCAAGTATTTCATCTAGAGTGAATTTTAACATTGTTCACGATTTTACCTGACTTAAATACTGAGTTTGCAAAATAAGTCTTGAAAAACCGACAACAAGTTGATGACATGAAACTGCCACTTAAGATTACTGAACGATGTGAATGTGTCGGCCGATGTGGATTCGGTTAATAACGGAAACTTTTACTTTTTGTTAAAGGAACTACCAAATTAACTTTAAACAGATTCTTGAAAATCGCAAATGTATTCAATTTATGAGTCCAGGTCTGATCAAATTTTCATATTACATTCAGATCCGGAGACCAAGTATTTTAAATTCCGTCCGTAATATTTCTTTCTTCCATCAACTGTTTCTGGTTTTCCTCATCCTAATTCTTACTTCCTTTTATTCTTATAATGACCCACTATGAAAACCCCGTATATCATTTTCGTTTCGATTGGATGGTGGGGTATCGATTCTGTTAGAAACTTCGCGATTTTCCTCTTCTTTTCCAGCATTTCTTTGGCATTCGCTGAGTCTCCTGTGCAGTATATCCGTGCAATTATTCTTCAGTGAAGCATCTAACCGGGTGATGCATATGTACAGCGGTGACTTGTGACTTTGTGCATGGCCCATGTTGACATAGAACTAGAACTGCATAATGCTAATCTGCCCCAAACTGAAACGAATTATGGAGTTGTTATGTAGCCTGTCTGTGTTCTGTTAAGTTCGTACTGTGGGCCTGATGTATAAAGTAGGCCTACGGCAGGGCTTGGTTTAACACTTTGGTGATGAAATTGTCCCTGTACGCGTGGTGAAGGTATATGGGGTAGTGGAAATAGGCCCTATCCTCGCGCTCACTCTTAACTTAGGCACTAGATGGGGCCGATTGTGTTTAAACCTTTGAGGATTAAAACTAATGAAAATTTTGTATAAAGATTCAGACCCTGTCTCACACAGCAAGTCCTTTGTCTCCGCTACAAAAATATAGCAGTAATGCTGTATAGGGCGATGACAGTACGAAACACTTTGGGAGCAAAATGGTGAGTTCTTGAACGCCGGACGTGGTGGTATAAGTAATAAGCACCGAACATTAAAGGTTTTAGTCGCACGTACTTCAGTGGACCTGTCCCAGATTAGGGGAATTCTTTTTTATAAATACATTCGTTTTTCTGGAGATATTATGTTCCAGAACGAAGTTTGTAGTTGACAGTTGAATGCGTGCTATATTATTAAGAACTTCTGCCACATTTCTAGCCCCTTTCATCCTCTATTTTAAAACGTTCACCTTTTCGTTTATGGTAAACAGATATATGTGTATTGACGTCTGTGTTTAGCTGTTGTCGGTGAAGTGTTAATTGAACGGAACTCAGTTTATGTCTCAACCGTTACGTTGGTGGCGGTTCTGCCAGTAAACATGTCTATTCATTAACTCACGAAGCTGTAATGTGTGGGTTACTTAGGTCCATCGTAACATGCAGTGTCTCTGTATTGAATCCCATCGTCATGTGTCCTTATGTGGCACTTTGGAGGCATAGACTTGCACTGAAAGTGACGATACATGTTACGTTACAGAGTGAAATGAAAGGTCGAACTGGCCGAGGACAAATTTCAGCGTTGTGGTGGCAGTTATGATTCTGCGAATTTTACAGCGGAGAAATACTTAATCGGCTAAGTTACTGTGTACTGCTCTAAGGTAACCCTAAAGAAGTTTTCTATCCAGTGTTCCCCAATTACGCAGAGAACATTTCTTTTTGTAGAGTTTAGGCTTCACTAATTAATTCTTCTGGTAAGGGTAACATGTAAATGAAGAAGAGAATGGAGTATGTGTGTAATCACACTGATTCGAACAAATCGAAGGGCTCTTAGAGTAACCTCTCCTAGTGCAGTTTTGTCCATCAAAAGTCTTATATGGAAGGGAAGGGACTGAACCCGCATATGCGCCTTGAGAGGTCAGCAACTAACCGCCTGAACCAGGACTCGGCCTTACGCGTTTGCAGTCCATCAAAGAAATACTTTAAAAAATCAGTGCATCTACATTTCAAAACCAGCTGGCTGATATTGTGCATGGAAATACTCTGTTTTGGCAAGACAGATAATATTTTGGGCTGTCTTTTACCCTGCAACGCATGCTCCAAAGCTTTGCGAGAACCTTAAGAAACAATGCGGAAAAATTGCAGAAAAGTTTTGTGCGGAGTAGTTGGTGGGTGAAGTGACCACTGTGCTTGGAAGTGTTAAAGGCACAGACCCTTCTGTCTTAAGCACCACACCGTAGAGGCCTGTTGGTGACTGAGAGGTACATTTTTGCGTATAACAGACCTTTACGCTGAATGTGGGTTTTAAGCTTCACGAACCGGCCTCTTCAGCCTCAATATCCTTTGACAAATTTGAATGATTTATTGAAACATGTTACTGAAGTTACATACAGACAGCAATCTCCTTTTTTGTAGCGTCGTCTATTGAGCCACTAGACCCGTACAGAGAGTGAGAGAGTCGCTTGGGTAGGAAGTTAGCTTTAAGGATCTATAAGGAATTTCTTTTTTAGAGGGACGGACGGGAGGGAGCTTCCAATTGCTGTTTCCCAGTATCTCCCATTATGCTGACGACTCTGCAGTGTTCTTCAATTATGTCGCTACATACATTATAGTGTTGGCCGTGCCGTAGTCCATCTGGTTAGATACAGAACTTCTCACGAGAAAGCGAGGGCTCAGTCCCAGTGCAGTCCATGTGGGTTTTGTCGTGGACAGAATGGCGCTCGTGCAGGTTTTTCTCCGAGCACGCGTTTTCCTTTCTGAATTCTCACTCCTTCAGTGTTCCATATTCATTTAACTGTCATCTGAGGCACGAACAATAGTCCAAATAGAAGCTGTAGTTCCACAGAGACATAGTTTCACCCCACCACGTGTATAAAGATAAACATGTGTTAATGAATGGAGCCGACTCCGAGGAGTGTGACGATTTTTCCTTGTGTCTTTGTAATAAAACGCGTAGGCAATTATCAAAACAGCAAAATAGTTTTTAATAACGTACTCGGTGGAAGTCTTCCTTTAGCAACGAACAGGAAATTTATCTGAACTGTTCAAGAAATTCCGCCTTTTATGTAACCTGAAGGCTCAGTGTATGTGCAGAGGAGCTTGTCACTACCATTAGACACATGAATCCAATTCACACCATCACGCCTCATTTCTGTCAGATTTATTATACTATTGTGTTTCCCCATGTGTGTTTTATATCTTGCCCATCTCTTCTTTCTTGATTGATTCCTTCGCAGCTTATTTGGAACCAAAATTTATTTTCTTTAACGGTGGATTTCGTGGAATGGCAGATGGAAAGCATTCGTTACTGAAACTTGAAACGATTGTTTATTCAAATTAAATGAGCAGCATGACATACCGGGGATTCAATGTTACAATGATCTCTTTCTGCATGGGAACAATGTTACGTACGTGAGAGACCTTGCTTGTGTTCTTTTTCGTAATGTTTTTACTTCCGCTGTTGTATTAACTTACTGTGTCTATAGAAGGTGTGTTGTTTGGGGAGGGGAAGTGGGGTTGGAGGGGCCAGTGGTTCGCGATGTCTCTTCCGTGCTATATTTACGACTTTGGACTTCGTTGCTATGTTCCTGAATAGACCAGAAGACGTACAGACTAGCTGCTTTTGTAGCTTCAGAGGAGGTGACGCGTACGCAACTTGAAATTGACAAAGATTGTTTTAATTACTTTAACCCTGAGACATTTAAGATTTGGGCATATGGCCGACATTTTATGCGTGCTGTTCATGGAGTGCATGAGTCAAGCCATCGTGGATGAGTTAAATCTTTCCGCCCGCATGTCTCTTCGTCCCCCTAGTAACATAAATTAGAGTATTGGCGCCCATGGAGTATGTATGAGTGTGAATTTAAAATTATGCCCAGAATTTGAATAAAGTGTATTCGTTAAAATACCATCATAGAGAAGATTAATCCGTTAGTAATAAATGTGGTTGAATGTTGGTTTCATTGACGACTGCTTATCACTTGCATACGTCACGTCGCATATACTGGTAGGATGACTGCGACTGGACGTAATGTGGAGGTAGAGACGTTGACCTATTTTAGGGCGTTATTCCAGCACTTCCTGGAGGGACTGATGGGGAAGGGAGCTCCCGTAGGATGAACTGTCTACGAGTCGAGACTGGAACCCAGGACATCCCAAATAAGAAGCAGGCTTTTCGACCACTTGTTTGGTTGTTGAATGTAAACGTGGAGTCAAAGACTTGCAGCTCTACAGTCTAATTTTAATTTTATGGAGAATCGATTCTAAATGAACATTCTAGTATGCTCTAAGAAAGCACTGTAATTGCTTTGTATTCTGTGTGTTTCGGAGACGATTAAGGACTCCCGGAATTGTTAGCCTTTTGGTAGAATCGGAACTTGAATGTTTTACCCTTGGAGAAGAAATTTTTACCACCTCCACCACCACCACCTCCTCCTCCTCCTCTTCCTCCACCTCCTCCTCGTCACTTCCTCTTCCTCCTCCTATTTTTCATGCCACAAAACGAACACTGATTGTGAATTTCTTGTAATACTCCGCACTGGGTAGTGACAGTTCTTAGCCTCTTTGTTTTAGCGAGCGTATGAACGGGTACTACCGCTGACAAAGATCTGCTATTTAATGCGGTAATGTCGCATGGTCGTAGCTTTGTGCATTAAACATTTCAATCACGATGCACCTGTGGATGTAGACCTAGGCACGCTGCAGCTGTGAGTACAGGTCTAGGCACGCTGCAGCTTTGGATACAGGCCTACGCGTAATTATTTCTGTGCCTCAAAAGCAGTATGGTCGAACAGCAAGAAAGCCAGAGACGGGAAGAGACAAAGGCAGAAACAGGCGATTGGTCTCCTGTACGGAAACTAAACCTGTCTAACGTACAACACGTAGGATGTTATTCTACACCCTTATACTCTAGCGACTGGGTACGGGCTGGACGGCCCGGGGATCGAGTCCCGGTGGGGTGGCGGAATTCCGCACCCGTCCTGACCGGACCTGGGGCCCACCCAGCCTCCAATACAATGGGTAGCGGATCTTTCCAGGGGGTAAAGCGGTCGGGGTGTGGTATTAACCACACACCCCCACCCCATTTAGCGCCGAGGTTGAAGAAAGAGTAAAGGTATACCTCTACTCCCCCTCTGGGCCTTTGTGGCCTGTTCTAGGGCAAACTTTACCGTTACGTTTGACAGATTCTTACTAGCTTGTGCTTTATTACTGCATCATGTTTTCTGACTGCGTTGTAGTGTACAAAATGTCTTTAATGTGACGGTAATGTTTAAGATATTACGCTGTTTAACTGCTTCTTTTTTATTGTTTCAGGTAAGAATACAAGCATTTGTTCAGTCGTACTGGTTATGAAATATCGATGAAAGGTAAGTACTGAAAACAGATTGTTTTTAGTAACAGGTTTACTTTCGGCTTTTGATGTTCGTCTGAACGATTGGGAAGATTCAGCCTGCAGTCGTCATAAAAGTTTAAAAAGTAAAAAGCGAATGGTTTTGAGAATTTTTAACCCTTCCCATCAAATAATAATGATCCATATGTACATATATACATGGAGACTCTTTTCGCCCATTTGTAGTAGACTCCATGTTGAGAGAAACTACTCGTCACGCATCCAGTCCAGTTATTATCCGTACTCTATCACTTCAATACCATTTTTGCTGCAGCTCTCCAGTGCAGCTTGTCCTGATCCAAACAAATCAAGTTTACTTTCTCACACCCTATTTAAGGTGCATTTTAATATTATTCTCCCGTCTACGAATGGATATCGCGAGTCAGCTCTTAGCAGTAGATTTTCTACAGCAACATTTGTTAGCTATCGTTGTTGCAAGTGCCTACACTATCAGATGGTTACATATTTGCGCAGTAATTACAAAGCCTATTGAAACATCCTTTCTACTGGTAAAGTCTCGTCGCCTTAGATTTGCCAAGAGTTCTTCTGTGCCCATCCTCCTATCTGATCTCCCAAACAGTATGGACTTAAATCGGTTTAGATGACGCATTTTTCATTAAAATTTTTCGAATAAAATTGAGTCCAATATTACGAACGATACGAAAAATTAAAAGCGGTGTATTGCAGATGGGCACCAGCGTTTCGGAGAAGTATACTGTCTTTATATGCAGTGCAGAAGTGAAATAAGAGGCCGGAGGCAACATGCACTTAAGGAACGTTTGTAACCATGTGTTAAGCTGCACGGCGTCATATCCCAGAAGACTGGAGTTTTAATTTTAACCACAGCAAGAATCTCATATTTCTCGCTGGAATTAAAAAAAATTAATTTTGCAAATTCTAGACGAATTGTAATTCTGTTTGTTTCAGGCAGTTAAAACAAAATTAAATACATAATTGAGAAGTTTACAATGAAAGTAATATCTGATGAGATGAACTTTTACGTTATAAACATTGTTAAATATCTTAATGAGTTGTTTTTCGAGACCAAATGAACTTCTGTCACCAAGCTCGGTTGTAACACTACGTGCAATTTGCCAGGGTTGTCTCACTTTCCCCCTCAAAAGAGGAAAGCAGAGGGTGGCAGGAGGAAGTTCTTTCAGCTAGAAAACGTTAGTACGGGGTGTTTTACAATTACCTGACATAGACAGCGTTGCAGGTACGGTGCTGCCAACTGAGAAGTCTTTAGGGAACTGTTTTAGTTTCTGGATAAAGGAAAACTGGAGCACAAGAGCGTAGCTGCGATGTGAACTGTACATTATCATTTTCGTCTACGTTTTACTTTATAACATTCTGAAACGGGTGTTTAATGTCATTCATTCGAGTTGCAGGACAAGTTCTTTGTCAAGGTAAAGTAACCTTTTCGTCCGAGTCATACTTTGTAACTGTGTAGTTCTAGTAGTAGGCTTACATCTGGAAGTAAGACCCCAAACGCATATTTTTTAAATTTATGTCACGATGGGCGCCCGAAACATGTAGAGTACTTTAGCAGTAAATAAGTATCTGCATACTGTTGCATCTTGTTGGATTTCTTCAATCTAGAATTACGATGCATGGAACTATAAGTATAAAATTTATTCTTTGGAAGTACTCTTGTTATTTAACAGCCACACCTCGTATGTTTTGAATACGTTTTGGAAGCAAGTGTTTTCATTGCGGCGTTTTAGCCAGGTGTGGTCCATTGAGATCTAAAGTTGCGGTTCTGTGTTGCCGGCGCACTCGTAACTCTCATTTGACAGGTACTGTGATAACACTCTAAAACAGGCCACGACCATTTCTTCCACATCCTTTCCCGTTTTGCAATACCAAGTGGCGTATGCGGTTCAGGTAGCGTGGGTAAATGAACTAAGAATTACGTAATGTAACTTCGGTTCAAGTTATTCTGTCGTGGCCCGCACAAAGGCAGGTTCTGTCTCTGGCAAGGAAAAGACGGAGCCAGAGAGTATATGCTGTCAGCTGTGAAAACAGTGTTTATGACAAAAAGACGAACACTGAAAGTATTAAACAGGTAGTGTGTTTTAGGATCCGCCGACAGGTTGGTGAACGTTGCTTGTCCATTAGAGCTAAGAGGCACGTAACTGGATTATTGTCAAATGTTTGACGTGTCCCACTTAAGGTTTTGATTAAACTATCTGCGCTCTTCTCGCCATGTCTTAAAACAGGTTGACACCATAACAAGTATGTTTGTGATAACTGAAGACACGCTTCATGTCCCATGATTAAGAAATGCCTGCAGTAGTACCTGCGTTAGTGATATTTTCCAGCAAGTACGTTATATTTTTACGATGTGAGATAAAAAAAAATCCTTTTTTAAAGTTCCCATATTGGTGAAAAACTGATTTTTTTTTTTAAATTTTGCAGTAATTCAGGGCTCTCGGATATTTTGGGCTACTGTATTCTGAGCCATATTGGTGGGTGTAGGCGGTAGAACGTGCTATAACGTTGTGTAGTACGGTACAACGTGTTGTACTGCGGTACAAAATCAACAAGTTTCAATGCTCATCTTCAGTGCCTCGTCACAGTTATTTGGCATATACTGTACATGCTGTGTGGCTACAAGCTTGTGCAAATACACTGCTGACCGTTGTGCACAGGTTAGCAGTCGTTAGTGTTCATAGTTCACTGTTAACTGTGGTTCACAATTTGTGCATCAAGAGCTTCTGCCAGTAAGTTTGAAATTGGAATGGCGGCTGTTAACAAGACAATGATTTAAGAACTGTTGCCAAGAGTAACAGTATAAACGAAATCGGCTGATCAGTATTTTATTTTTGTCTTCTTGTTTTAAGCAAGTATTGCGATCTCTTATTTTTTCGCTTTCTCACGTATGTAGTGGACTATGGCTCTTGTGTTGCTATCAAGGAAATAATTGTATATTGCCAGATTTTAAGGCAGGATTACCGATTAATCTAAGAGGGCTTGTTAGTGGTCGCGTAACTGGAAATTTTTCTTGTTCCCACAGGTTCAAGGAAATGTACATGGACCTCTTTTAAATAATTCTGTTCATTTTAGACACTTAAAAAATTATTTTTTTCCGGGTTATCGTCTTCTGTTTGTCACACCGTGTAGTCATGTATGTGGATATCGACAGCATGTTCCTTCGAAACGTCGGTACAGATTACAAGGCCACTCGATATTGTAGCCCAGAACACAATTGCAACTTAACACGCACTGAAATTCTGAACAGTTTTACCCACTTTTGACAAAAATTGTTTTTTGGATTTCAACAAACAGTAATTAATGTATGTTTGTATGTCTGTAAGTATGTGTATATATATATATATATATATATATATATATATACACGCGAAAGTATTCTAGGCTGGAATTGCCCAAATCTGGGGATATGTTACTGAGGTTTCACGAAGTTTGTTACAAGACACTTAACTACGTGATGATAATGTGGTCTGACGGAAGTAGTACCTTTTGTTTTGACGTCAGAGGAGCAGTGACTTCATTTAGTAAGTTCTAACCGAGTTACACCTGCGTGTTTGTCTCTTTGTTGCTCATTCAGCTGTTACAGTAACTAATGTTTCATTGTTTATGTATGACCTTTTGTTCTGCTGCCGGGGTTTGTTTTTCTCACCCGTTGTGCCGGGGAAATTTTGAATTCGTATGGGTGATTATTTAATGGTAGTTAAAACATCTTAATAACTGGAAAATTTTGTGTCGTGGCTTGTGGTTTTCGTACACGGACATTTTATGAGCGTTGTGATTACATTTCTCACGGTATGTCTCCACTTCCTATTTCTTACAGGTTTGTCATATTCATTAATTTAGGTTACTTGGCTAAGTTGATATGTTTGCGGTCAATACCGACAAATCCGAATAGCGTTCTCTGTCGCCAAGAAATAAAGGGTGCAGTTGTTGAATTAATGAAATTGGCGTTTGGTAGGGTCCAGGCACTGCCTCTAGTAAATGCTGTTCTGTGAAAGGAGAATTTATTGACCGATGAAGCGACTATCAGCTTCAGAATTGGGACTCAGTTCAGTGAGGGTTTCATCTATCCAGATGGTGACCTACAAGCCCGTGTCATAGAGTGTATCATGCATGACTTGCTGGCACTGTAGCGTTTCCAGGAGCTGAAGGTCTCTGGTAGGATTTCCTAGTGGCCGACAAGCGACTTTCACGGTAAAGAGTTTTCCGTGCGCCGCTGATAGCTGTGTAAGTGGCCAAAGAACTCGCAGCTTTTACAGAGTTTTATGTCTACTGAAATCCGTCATTTTAGATCTACTCTAAATGAGCCAACCCATCCAAATCATGGCTTCCCTCACTATGAACTTTTTAAAAGCCTACTGCTTACGTGATGCATAAACACGTTTAACATTCAACAGTTTTACGCTCTGCCCACACTGTATTTATGTGTTTCGTATTTATCTGAGGAAAAACAGCGACTTGTGCCACTTATATCATAAACTGATTGGTTCTTATAACCGAGATGAAAAGTTTTTACTGCGCGGTACGAACTGGGTCTTTAAATAAAACAGTCTGCTCTTCGTCTGTAAAGGGTTGTCTAAGAACCATTTCAGCCTCTAGGCATAAGACATACAACTGAACCCATCGCTTAGAGAGGGTTTTCCCAGCGCGGTTTGGCTATACTCCGTTGACAACACTCGTAGTTAAATGTATGGGGAAAACAAAGCTGAAAGACTGAAATTCGCACGGTTTATTGTGGGCGGTTACTCATTCAATCTCCGCGCAAGTTGGATCATCAGCCTCCCAACCACTGTGTATGTGTTTAATGTCCAAACGTTTATACATTGTAACTGATGGGCGTGTGTCTTTACGCGTCAGCATTCACGCAAGCCTGTCTCTCCATTAGAAGTCTGCACAAGGCGGTTTTACCCATCACGCCTCCAAAAATCCGCATGGTACGAGAGATTACTGTACTTTGTATTGTCTGCTCACGTTGACATATCGATGCAGGGAGCTGCACGCTTATCTCGGTCTTGTGCCGCCTTTAACGCGATAACTGTACCCTCACTAACCGTACCGACTTTTAGTGCTAGTGCTTAGGTACTGTAAGAACAGAGCTTGTGCTTTATTTTCGTATTCATCCCCGTAATTGTTATTACATTTCCCTTTCCCTCGCCGTGTTAAATATGAGATGTAGGAATATTCTGTATGACTTGTCCTTCATATTATATTATCTTGCCATTTTGTCGGTATGAAATTAATTTCCCACGACTCCCTTCTAACTGTGTTTTCACTCGTTCCTCTTCAACCCTTTCGCGCTTTTCCACATCTACTATAACTGTCATTCCCCTGCATAAATGCAGTTTCCTGAAACTTCGCTCCAGTTTGTATTAATCTTTTCTAAACCCGTCTTCCTGTTACCCTCCATTACACACTCTTGACGTTTCGTGAACCGAAAGGCAAACCACGCGGTTTAGACACACTGTAAAGTGAATCCAACGCAGCGAAGCTCAGGATTTATGTCTTGCGCAGTAACTTTTCCGCTGCTGGGTAAGCCTACCTACTTTGGCGTCAGATAATCTTGAACATTATTTAAAGATTAGAACACTTGGACTGACGGTGAGCGGAAGTAAGCTCACATGCGTGCTGATCTTCCTTTGAACATTAGGATGTGGGAAGGAACGTGCAAGCTAACATACACCATTACTTAAATAAATTTTATCTAAAAAATTGATTAGGTTTATATTCGTGGTTCCGTGCATCGTAATTCTAGGTAGAAGAAATCCAACGAGATACAACAGTATGCGGATAATTATTTACTGCTAAATTACTCTACATGTTTCGGGTGTCCATCGCGCACATCATCAGGTGTACATAAAACTGTAGTTGCAGCCTCTGGTACAGATCGTACTGTCTGGGGAGCCAGATAGTATGAGCCCACACCAGTCCCTATTTGGTCACATTTGAGGAGGTTTATGTACTCCTGATGATGGGTGCCATGGACGCCCCAAACATGTAGAGTAATTTAGCAGTAAATAAATATTTGCATACTGTTGCATCTTGTTGGATTTCTTCAACCTGCTAAGTTTTTTTTTTTTAGAAAGACAACCGCACATAATTATTTTTAAGTAAGAGTTTGTGAAAACGTATGTATATTGGAAGGTCTTCGGTGTTGTAGATCTTAATTCTAATGTAATCCTACTGTTCGTAATGGATTATAATTCTGAAACACAAGGATGCTGTTAGTGAGTGATTCGGACAGGCACCAGCTCTCGCGACTGGACAGTCAGTACTTTCATTTGCATGAGGCACGTTTTGATTCTCGGCCCGGACCCGCATTTTTTTTTTTTCCTTAAGTCTCTTCAGACAATGTCGATTGTCACAATTTCATTCAGAGTTCAACACACACACACACACACACACACGCATATATATAAATAAACACACACACATAAATACACACACACACACAGACACAGGGTTATCCTTTCATTCGTTGTTATGTAACCGATGTACGGGAAAAGGCATCGTTAAATGCGAGAAGAAAGATTGCACGAAGAAATATCACATGTGCTTGTAGCTTTCAACGTTCTTATTGGCCTCAGACATGTGCATACGGAGTTGTAGGGATATTGGTAGAACAAGAATACTAAAGCCGCTTGTAAAAGGGCCCATATATCGATCCCCGCTCACATCTCCCTCCAGCTGTTACGATTCCCCCTCTAGTGTACCTTCTTTCAGTCCCCTCCAGTAGCCAAGTCATATTGTGCACAGGAATGCCGGTATTGATAATCATTTGATAGCATTTGCTATCGACGAACGCTTCGGGCTTTTTAACAGGTCAGGGGAGAGTACGACTGTAGGTGCAGAGGCGGGTAGCCCAGGCCCCTGTCATTGTGACATTTCTTTCCGCGGCTCCCTAGTTGCCTTTCTCTGCCACTCACATCACATAATCCGTCAATACTCAGCCCAGCCGATCACGTTGAGCTGAGTCGAATCGAGCGAGTCTGACTAAAACGTTATAAAGGCAGACACGTTTGTTTTGCATTCCTCATACTTCTGCAGTCACAGGGATGGGCCAAGTCGAGTCGAATGAGACTGAAGGCCTGCCGTTGTAGCACCTTAGTGAGTCACACTCATTTCGGCTTAACTTGACTCGATTATTTTGCTGTTCCTGCATCTTAAGGGAAACCAGGAATAGACTAGTCAGCAGGATGTCAGGCTGCCGCTCGTTTAATCCGTGAATAAAAGTCAAGAGGACAGACCGCATAAATTACAAATTCTGTTCATAGTACAGTTGTAATTTTTGTGCAGATACTTACTGAAGGGAAATAAGTGTACTTCGAATGTTCGAATAAAAATATGTCCGTGCACAGAGCAGAGTATATGAGATAAAATGTCGTAAGACGGGAGATTAGAGCACTCAGGAGAAGATGGAACAATTACGTCAGTCATTTACAAACGCGACTTTAACGTGGAAGACAGGGAAATAAATTTAACTTGTTTAATATTGAGAGGACCTCGAGGTCTTTGTGACACCCAAAGACAGGCTCCAAAACTAATTTCGGGACCCTGTCTGGGTGCCAAGGCTAGGTTTCTGTCCTTTAAAAGACACAGTCCAGGGCTGTCACTGGTCTTCTCATTGGTCATAATACCCTGAGGAGATATCTTCACGTAATAGGGCTGTCAGACAGTCCACTGTGTAGGAGGTGTGGAGCAGAGGATGAAACCTCGGCCCACATTCTTTGTGAATGTGATACTTTGGTTTCACACAGACAGGTGTATCTGGGATCCTTCTTGGAGCCAGAGGACATCAAGAGTATAAGTCTGGGGGCTATCTGGAACTTTATCAAAGCAATAGGGCTCCCATAAATCGATATGGGGCGCAAAGGGCCCGTCAAATAAGGCCTGAGTGCAACGGGACCTAAAGATCTCGAACCCAATCGCAAATCAGTCAGTCAATCAGTCATAGTATCTCACCTTCAGATCTTGTCCGGGAGACGTGCTGTTTTCCCAAGTTTTGTCGCTACCCAGCAACAGGCATGACCATTCCCCGCTTTTTTTACCTTTCGTTAATGGCGGTCTTCTTGAGGCTAGGGGACCGCGGTAGCACAGTGGCTAAGGTGCTGTGCTACAAATCGGAAGGTCGATCCCAGCTAGTGTCAGTGGATTTTTCGTTGACATAAAATCCTTTCGATCGCACTATGGACCTGGGGTCGACTCAGCCTCTAACAGAAATGAATACCAGGAGTATTTCCTGGGGTAAAGGCGTAAGGCTGACAACCTTACCACCATCCTGTGCCGTTGTCATGAAATCTGGGAACCTAAACTTCCTGGAACCCGCTGGGCCACTCCGGGCCTGTAACGGGACTGCTGCTTTTCTTCAGGCTAGGTAACTTACACAGTCGATCGTGCAAAGGGTAAGTTGCCTCTTTACGCTCCGTGAGGGCGTAAGGTGGAGTGAAGGGATAACTCCACATATTTTTCAGCGCTGGATGAGTTGAATGGTGAACGTAACGTCTCGACCGCTTTATCCCGCGGAACAAGCTGTAGGTACCCATTAAACCGGAGGCTAGGTGGGCTCCAGATACTCCCTGGCTGGGAATCGGATAACGATTCCTCGGACGTCCATCCCGTAGCTTAGTCATTATGCCGACTTAAGCTGTCTGGCTCCCAGTCACGTGTGTGCCGTTAAATAATAGCTTCGTACTTAACTAGCTGTTCTTGCAGGCACGAGCCGCTAGCAGAAGCGGAGGTGGAGTGAGTGTTTATACTGGTGAGAGCGCGGGTCAAATAGAGATATGCTCTGATTGCGTACCGTCATAAAGGTCAGGTCACTGCAAGCTTGTAGACTGTAATCCTACTTCCACTTGATGCTGACATGTAAATAAGTAAAGACCATCCGTTAACCCACGTGCCCCGCATATTTCCCGAAGATGTTTATTTAGCAATTTTTTAACAGCACACGTAAGTACATATGCATTGACTTGTGGCACATTGCGTCATTTCAGGATTGTTGCTGTCACTGTAGTCGCTTCTTTATCACATGACACGTGTAACGTTTATTCCTCTTTTATTTAACGATACTGTTTTAAATGAATGCACTCTACAGCGTGGAATTAAATTGTGTAGTTGGTGAATAAGTACGGATTCTAAAGGAGGCGCCGTGGTATGTTTCTATGTAACTTTCCAACATGAGTGTAGGGAAAGCGAGGGAAAACCACAAAATCCTCACTTAAATATGATGTGTATTGGACCGTGCATCATCTTGATAAATGAAGTATAAAATCCAACTAGATGCCACTTATTACTTTATTATGCTTATGTTACGCTCAGCATGTTTCGGGCACCATTATGCCCATCATCAGGAGCTTACGACGATAGCGTTGGTTACCACATAGGCCTTCTGGTTCTGGAGTTGCTGCTGGTTGGAAAGTTAAGTGCAGGCAGGATGGATGAGTGTCCGGACACTCATCCATCCTGCCTGCACTTAACTCCCAACCAGCAGCAACTCGACGACCAGACGGCCTATGTGGTAACCAACGCTATCGTCGTGAGCTCCTGATGATGAGCATAATGGTGCCTGAAACATGTTGAGCATAATATAAGCATAATAAAGTAATAAGTGGCATCTGGTTGGATTTTATTCTTCAGTCCTCACTTAGTTAAACTAATATAGAGAGGTTCGAACAGAGGACTCCAGAAAACAAGAGTTACCGTTACATTAACCTGCATTTGGCATAAATGAGTTGTGTGATTTATGTGCCAGATATTCTTTACCTTGGGTAGAGACTGCCTTTACTCTCCGGACACCTTTATCTTCTACTACATGTCCACTTGTTCGACTGTGTACTGCTTTATCATAAAAACTGCACGCATCATTTTATTCTGTGGAAGTCGGTGGCTGTTCCGTGTTTACAGCGGCCCAAACTCGAACCCGACGCTGACCACGTCGGATTTACTGCGAAGATTAAATTTACTTGAAGCTGTTCGTGCCCTCCTTAATGAGTTTCATTGCACAGTGAGCAGCTCAGGAATATCTGTAATCTATAAAAATTTAATAAATGAATGTATCCTCTTTGTTTTCTTATAACCTTTCCTTCTTATGAGGAGAATGGCAGGTAGTAATGAATTCAAAGGCATGATTTAGGGAGGGAAAGGCCCCCTCTCCCGCACCCTCAACGAACTCCTTCCATAACTTTATAGTTTAAAACTCTCTTAAGTAGCAACCTGTACCTGCCTGACCTTGACTGCTGTTACCAATGCCTCACAGACCTGCCAGCCCATGGACTTTATTGATCCCTTGACATTGCATACACTTACATAATGTAAACTTCATTACATGGTACTCTGGTTACTTTATTTGAGTAGTTCATTGTAAGTATTCATTTTACTTTACCGTTATGCCTTCGTTACGTCAAGTCATATTGTTTGTATAAACCGTCTTCCAGAGAATGCTCTGCGAGTTCTTATCCATGTAACGTGCCGACATTCTCAGATTAGAATGTGAATGAGGCACGCTTGCCAGAGCGCGACAGCCTAACAATCTAACCGCTGTCTTTGTATTGTTGCACAAATGCAGTAGCATTCCAGGCCCTCTATCTATCTATATCTATCTATCTAATCTATCTATCTGTGTCTGTCTGTCTGTCCGTCCCTCCGTCAGACCGACCATCTAATCATCTCCTACTCTTTGTCAGTGTGTTTCTCTCTACCTTGGTTTTGACCACCCCTTCTCCCCACCCCGTCTCCGTATATAAACTTCAAGGATCATTTTCGTTCAATCACTTTCTGTATATATCTCTCTCTGTCGCTCTCTGTCTATTATCGAGTGAGATTAACGTTGGCTGATCTTTCAAAAACAAATAATTTAACCATTATTTGAGGGATATCCAAACATCGATTGCCGAAACCATTAATGCATTCTTAAACCTGTAGTTTATTATTTATGACAAGGACAGACCAGAGACCGCGCAATGTTGGCATCAGTTTTACTCATGTGTTTTATTTCAGAATTGCAATGTAAGGCGTAATTGAACTTCGTGTAAACAGTGAGTTCTTATCTGAATCGCAGGGTACATTTTCACAGCGCTGTTGCAAATATACAG
>Ga0123354_10000356_pt1 | contig 43104 bp, 32 predicted proteins | sample TergutLab28metaG_2_FD_97872 | JGI IMG/M metagenome (GOLD analysis project Ga0123354, IMG submission 97872) | Labiotermes labralis P4 segment gut microbial communities from Petit-Saut dam, French Guiana - Lab288 P4 | ecosystem: Host-associated > Arthropoda: Insects > Digestive system > Gut ... | reverse complement strand
CCGTGCTGTTCAGGCGTACCTACGATACCGGAGAAAGACGTAGGGTAGAAATATGGTTGCCACTGTGTGTTCGCTCCTGGGGTATGCACTCACCGGGGAGGAAATGTCGTTGCCGGATGGCGATGGGAGTGCGAACTCATTCCTTGCTGGGCTGGAAGAGGCGGGGTGGCCGCCGGCAAGGGTGCGGGCTCACGCGAAGGCGGCCTGGGACAACGAGCAGCCGTGGCCGCATCCGCTTCCTGAGCACAGTCTTGATCGGATCGGCGCGGCGCAGTGGTACGCCAAGTTGGCGGCAGTACGGGTCGTCCTGGGATTGGATGCAGTACGGATGCCCCCGAGTCGGCGGACAACGCTCAGTGCCGAGGAAAAACGCCTTGTCGCAGAGGTACCGCCGCATCACGGGCCAGTGGGGTAAGTTCTGTCAGATCGATTCGCATCGAGGTCCTCTTGGCGTACGATCAAAGGTAAGCTCGAATCCACCGATCGCTGGCGTCGGGCTAAGAACTAAGGAGAATAATGGAACCGCTCATCATCAACCATGACACATTGGACGCTGCTATCAAGGGGAATGACATGTTAGTTGTCGACATGTGGGCTTCGTGGTGCGGGCCTTGTCGGCGGTTCCTGCCCATCTTCGACCAAGCGGCGGCGACGTCAACTGACGTTGTGTTCGCCCGGCTCCAGGTTGACGCATCTGACGAGAATCAGGCGACGTTCGAGGGTCTGGGGTACACCACCGTACCGACGCTCATGGCGTTCAAAGGGGGCACTTTGGTCACCGACACATCCGGAGCGCTGGGCAAGTCCGACCTCACCACAGTGCTGGACACGCTGCAAGCGGCCTGACGTACCGTACTGCCGTCTCATCCCACCGGTGAGATAAACAACTGTTCTGCCCAATCGGCATCCAAGCGGCACTCGTACGTGGGTGTCAACAGGGTCAGACACGTGGGATCACAGGTGGCTTCGATCTCGGCTCCGGGCAGGATTCCCGCGTCGAAGAGGACTTGCAAGGTGTCGGTATCTCGTTGAAGGTACTCCCCGATCCTGATCAGGCGCCCTGCGGCGGTGGCCTGAGAGTCGAGTGGAGAGGACAACGGCACGGCATCGGTACGAAAATGAGCGATCGCTGATTCGACAGTGTCACCCACACGCGGGATGGGGGTGCCATACACCGACACCTGGGGGTCGTGGAGAAGGTCGACCAGCAACGGTTCGACCGTCCCCGAGATGACGTGCTCCCACTTGCACGCCTCGTTATGCGCCTCGGCCCACGGTACTTTGATCACGTCCACCAGCAGTCGTTCCGCCAGGCGATGTCGCCGCATGACCTGAATCGCCAGATCCTCGCCCTCAGCGCTGAGCAGGATCCGGCGGTCGTCATGAACGGTCAGCAAGCCATCGCGCTCCATCCGTGAGACGGTCTGCGACACGGTCGGTCCCGAGTGCTGCATCCGCTCGGCGATCCGGGCCCGCAGTGGAGTCACCCCCTCCTCCAGCAACTCGAAGACAGTACGCAGATACATTTCCGTGGTGTCGATCACTGGGCTCATGGCAACCTCCTGGGTCCACCATATCTCCCAAGGGTGGCAGTACGTGAGCGAACACCGCGGAGTTGGATGAACCAGATCGAAGGGGAAAGTCAACGGAAACCGGAGGCAGCGCAAGGCGGAAATTGCCGCACGGGACACTCCCCGGCGTAGTTTGTGCTGTTTTTTCCCCTGATGCCCACGGTCGGCAGTAACAAAGATAAATACTGTGCGAGTCCCAATCAACTGATGCAGGCCACGCAACCCCTCACAGCAAGAATCAAGGAAAGGAAGAACAATGACTCTGAATGGAATGGACATCTAGTCATGTCAACCAACCATCATCACAACACGGGGTCGGGCGATCTTCACACACAGTATCTGAAGTGGGCAGAACCCCTGCCGCTCCCACAAGGTGTGACCGATTCTCACCGGCACTGGCAACGCCGGGACAACAGGAGAGTAGTCTTCAGTACCCTCCCGGGCCTTCCCCAGCAGCCGTACCCACCCTCACTGCAGAGCCCCCTTCATGTCCACGCCGTTGCTCGCAGAAGCGCCCCACGTGGCCGGTGGAACGGACCATCATCTGGCTTCGAAGAACCCCCCGCCCACCGTGCCAGGCCCACCTCCTCACCCCCCTCATCGCGACGATTCACGGCCCCGACCCTAGGGTCCACGAGGGGGAAAGAACAGCATAGGAATTACCCCGGGCAGGGATTCCGCTGGGTTTACCCCTGCGGAACCGGGTCGCCCGATCAAACCCAAGATCGTCGCGTCACCCTCGACGAAATCGTGTGGTCTGGGCACTGCCCAGAAGAGATCACGGCCCATCCAATGTCCATCCGACTTCGGCTGGAGCCCACCGGCCAGGTCATCCCTCACGCCAGGGGGCAGCCGAGTCCGGTTCGACCGGCGACCTGAAGGCGCAGGGGGGCAAAAACGCCGCGAGGGGTAATAAACCGCATGGGACTTACCCCAGGAAGTTTTTGCGCTGGCTTTACCCCTGACGCAATGCAGCGATCACCACAAGACTGGTATCACGTGATTGACACGTCCGCAGTGCGGGCCACGAAATCTCTCACTGCAGACAGTCACTAGGAAAGGACAGGCAATGACTCTCAATGGACTCGATGTGTCAGCTTACCAACCAGCCAACATCACATCTTTCATTCCGGGTGACCTTGAATATATCAAGGAGCCCGAAGAAACCGACGAGGTGGATCCCCAGTGTGATCCCGCCCGGGATGCGGCTCGCACAGTCAGTCAACTGATGGGCATTTATCACTTCGCGCAACAAGTCAACGCGACCGCAGAAACAGATTGTTTCCTGACGAACATCACAGGGTACGTCCCAACTGCGGCCTTGGACATGGACTTGGACACCACTGTTGTCGAGAGCAGATCGATATCCGACACGTCCTGGATGGATCGTGTGTCAGTCGAGGCTCCCCCCCGCAGCAAGTACCAGTCGCATGACATCTCATCGGGCCGGTGGCAGCCACATGTCATCGGAACCAATGGCTACGCCGGTGTCATCGGGCAGGAGATGGACGCGCTCGCCTGCGATGCCACCTCCTACCGGGTGCATGTGCTGGGCGGACAGTGGTTAACCGAAGCCACCCAGTTCAGGATTTACGACCAGGACAACGGCATGGCCGGCATTCTGGGACAAGCCATTGACGGGGTGTCCATCCAGGGCAAGACCTATCGGGTTCACACTGTCGGTGGCAGCTGGCTCGGGTGGGTCACTCAAGACGAAGATAGCGACTGGGTCGACGGCATGGCCGGAATCCCAGGACGTGCCATCGACGCCATTCAAATCCAGTAATCCTTCTCAGGGTGTGGGCTGGCCGCAGCAAGCCACCCACCACGGCTCCCCTCGTACTGAAAAGTTCGCCTGGTGACCCAACACCATCGCGGGGTTCACAAGGGGGCTCGTGTGCGATAGCGTAAAGACATGGCAGCAGAGTTGCGCTTGTGGGCGATCGGCGTCGATGAGTTCCGCCAATGTTTTGCCGCGCCTGAGGCTCTGAAGGAGACGCTGGTCCAGATCAGCGATTCCCTCCAGCCAGCCGAGGCGAAGGCACAGTCGCGCAACCTGTTTTCCAAGTTCGGACCATTGATGCGCCACCCGGAATCCGGAGCGGTCATACGTCCCCTGATACCCAACCGCCACGATGCGGAAGCCATGATGACAGGCCGTTTCATCGACTCTGACAGGCTGGGCGCATGCTGGGTCCTCACCCAGGCATGGCTCGATCACCTGGCACTGTCCCACGCGGTCCTCGACCTCACCCCAGCCGAGATGGACACTTTGGAGTTCGATCTCGTCCGAGCCGGGGTCCCGACACAGCTAGGCATCCGCCACTTGTGGAGACACAGTTTGGATATCCCTCTGAGGCCAACTCAAGCAATGACAATTGGCTACATGGCCCACGACACGGTCCTTCAACTGACCGAGCAGTGGACATCGGCCTTGGCTGACCTCGAAGAGGCAACCGTCCAGTTCGCCACCTCCGTCCTGGAGTTCACGTCGCATTTCCCGCAGTACGCCGAAACGCGGCAGGCTCCGGTGGACCTCATCGCCTGGTGGGCTAGCCGGTAGTTCTTCATCCTTTTTCTGGGATGACAACGCCTTATACCTAAAATGGGTACCAAGTCCCATGATCCTACTTTTCCCTTGTGACAACGCATTATAGTCATTATGGGCACCAGGTCCCATGGTCCTTGTTCAAGATTCCAAATACGCTGGGCCGTGTCGGACAAGCTCCGGTACGAAAGTCCATCGAAGACAACACATCGTACCGTCAGAAATGTCAGGCAGGTCATGCGATCAATGAGGAAGGAGAGACCATGATCATCGGATTCCATGGAGTCAATATTCCAGAACTCCAGAACTCGGCAGACGCTGCCGATCAGCAGACAGCAGTGGTCCCGTCCGCAGCCCTCCCGTCGCTGACCCATGATCTGTCCCCAGCATCGCAGTCCCCAGCCGAACCCCACCAGCCCGCACTTGCCCAGCCCAAAAAGACTGGCCCCGGCGCCCTGAAATGGGTGACGAACCAGGCCAAACACACCTGGGGTGATATCACAGGCGGTATCACCAAGCTTGGACATGGCGCCACCGTGAAGAACGGCCTGTCAGACTCCGCCCGGGGGGGCCAGGCGCTCGCCTGCAGCCCAGAAAACCTCAAGACCACCGTTGAAACCCCGGAACAGCATGCGCCACAGGACCGCTGGCACAGGATTCACGAAAACTTGCAGTCCAATTCCTTCACCCGGCCCTTCCTCTCACAAGCGCATGCGGACAAGCTGTTCTGGGACGCAACGGGTGGAACCCTCCTGTCAGGGCACTGGCCCAAGACCTCACGAGTGATCTCAAGTGGCGTCCTCGCCTTGGGAGCTGATCTCAATATCGTTATTTCGGATTCACCGTTGAGGCTCCTCTTAGGAGACCGGTGGTTCGACGACGGGCACGCCACCATTGGTCAGCCCTCTCGCGCGGTCTCCACCAGACCGCCGAAGACGGTGGCGGACCTCATCAGGAATGAACACACTGCTGACAAGGCGCACGGTTCCATCCAGATCACGACGATCTGGCAGGCAGACGACACGGTACGAGTGAACGTACTGTTGCCAGGGACCCAGAATTTCAAGCCGAAAGACAACGGCAACCCGCTGGACATGAACGGCGACCTGGTGACCATGGCGGGTGGGAGTTCCACGTACGAACAAGACGTAATGATGGCCATGGCCTGGGCCAAGGCGGAGGGGCGCATCCCGGACGGCGCTCGCGTCATGCTAGTCGGGCATTCCGGTGGCGCCATGGTGGCGGGTCATCTCGCGGCCAACACCGACTTCGTGAACAAGTACAACATCACCAATGTAGTGTCGGTCGCCGGGCCGACAGACGACGATTCCATCGACCCCGAGGTGAAGTTCCTGGAGATCGACGGTCAGAACGATATTGTGCCCAAGCTTGATCTCGGAGGAGCCGCATTCCCGCTGATCCGCAGCCAAGCACCGGCCAGTCCCAACCACTCCGTCGTGAGCGTACCAGACAAGCAACTGCAATCCTTGTCTGATGAGTTGGACGATCACTTCGACACCACTTACGCCTACGAATTGAAGACCACAGACGATCCCGTACTGATCCGTTATCAGAATCAGTTGCGGCAAGACGGTTTCCTGAACCGCCCCGGGGCATACGCATCAACCATCACGATCCCGATGGGAAGGAAATAGTACGGCGCTCACAGTGGCGACGTGCCTCCACACGAAAAACGAGAAAGACGAAAGACAAGAAAGACAAGGTGTGACATGGTTAATCAAGCACTCGTACATGCCGACGCATGGCAAGACCTCCTCAAACGAGCCCGCGCAGCCGCGAGCGGCGACGAACAAGCGGCAGGCGGCCAAGACATCCTGGTGGCAGCCCTGGCCGAGCACATGGGCGCACCCATCCGGGCGACGCTGACGTGTACCCTGGGCGACATCGGAGTCCTGATCGGACTGACCATTGTCGACAACCGGGTGTTGATGGTCGTGGACCCCATCGCCGCAACCGACGACAAACTGGCGGCCTCACCGGATGTGCAACTGATCTTCGCTCATACAAGTGACATGTGGTCCACCCTGGCCTCGGCACTGCCCCCCATCTACTGTCTGCGCGCACCTGCCACGCACCTGCGAGGGGCAGCCCCCGATGTCCTGCACCTCACCACCGAACAACGCGACACCATGTTCGACCGCGAGGAAGCCAACCTGCAGGTCTTCGTGGAAGCCTGGGAAGACCACAGCACACTCGTCCACTGGGGCAACTGGTGGTCAGTGGTCGACGACCATCTCTACGGCGTCACCTCCGTCGAAGGCCACCTCATCGTCAAGGCCTGGCAGCCCGGCGCCGTGGCATCCATCTTCCAGCAAACCATCGCCGCCGCGATGGACTTCGTTCAGGACCGTGTCCCCGACACCGACCTCGCCGGAATGGGGATCGCCGACGAAGACCTCGCCGACCTATGCGCCAGCGACCTCGTGGGCGCTGGCGTCGGGGACTGCGTCAGAGTGTGACCACGCCAGCGGTTGACAAGCGGGATTCGCGAGTGAACGGATAGCGCAGACAATCACCTTGGGTCTTAAGTCCCATGGTGGTCGCGAAGAGTTGACCATAGGCTAACCATGATCGGGTACGTCAAACCACCAGACACGACAGATCGTACTTCCCGGTGACACCCGGCAGAACGACCGACCAGAATCGAACAAGGAGGCACCATGGGCACCGGATTCTACGGGGCAAACATCGAAGAACTCAGGAACCTGGCAACCACTTTCGACCAACAGGCAAACGCCCTAGCTCACGCGGAAAGTAACGTTCTCCGCGGTCTGGCGGCGGCATTTTGGCTGGGGCCAATCGCAACGGAATTCAAGGTGACATGGACCAACATGCACTCGGTCAACTTGGACGCCCTGGAGGCCATGTTGCATGACCTGGCTAAAAACCTCAGGCTTCAGGCCCATCAACAAGAGCAAGCTTCCAATGACCCGGGGGGAGGCCTCGGGGAAGGAAAAGGGGTTCATGAAACACCTATCACTCGACCGATTCAGCCTGCGACCACAAAAAAGAAGGGTGGCGGCTTGTGGGGATGGGTGAAAGACAAGGCCACAGGCGCATGGGACGACATCAAGGGTGGCGCCCAGAAGGTTTACGACACGGAAGTCGATGGATGGCATTGGACGTACGACAAGATAAGTTCAAATCGCTTCACTCGCCCATTCGTCGTACAAGCGCAAGCTGACCGGCGCCTCTGGGACTCGACAGGCGGAACCATCCTGTCAGGACACTGGCCCAGGATGTCACAAGTCGTGTCAAGCGCGATGCTTGTGGCGTTGACAACAGACAATATCCAGCCTCTTGGTTATGTCGCGGCCGTGGGAACGGGACATTGCTTGTTCGACGATGGGCGTCCCATGATAGGACCATCAGAGGACAAGTACGACACCCAGGTACCGACTAGCGTGGGAGATCTCATCGCGAATGAACACAATGTGGCCCAAGATCACGGCAAGATCCAGATCACGACCATCAAGGAGGGTGACGGCTCGAAACGGGTCATCGTAACATTGCCAGGCACGCAGGACTGGATCCCTAACGGTGGGAGTAATCCCATTGATTTTGGTGGTGATCTGTGGAGCTCATCTGGAGGAGACACGACCTATGCGAAGGACGTGAGACTGGCCATGGCCCAGGCCCAGCAGGACGGAGACATCCCGCCGGGTGCTCCGGTGCTGTTGGTCGGGCATTCCTATGGTGCGATGGTGGCAGGTGATCTCGCTTCAGACCCCACGTTCGTGCAGCAATACAACATCACCAACGTGGTGTCGGTCGCAGGACCCACCAACAACGACCCCATTGATCCCAATGTGAATTTTCTGGAGGTCAACGGTCAGTTCGACGCTGTTTCGAAAACCGACTTGGGGGGCATGTACGCTCCCTTGCCCGGGTTCATGATCGCACCTCCTCCGCCCGACCACACGAGTGGCCCCAACCACACAATCGTCACTCTCCCATCCCCCGGTCATATTTACGATGTGGCGACAAATCACGACGACAACAAATACGCAGCGGGATTGAATGACAGCACTGATCCTGGCTTACTCCAGTATCAGGCTCAGTTGCAACAAGATGGATTCCTGAGCACTCCGGGGTCGTCGGCGAAATCCATCAAGATTCCTGTGGGGAGGAAATAAAGCAGCGCTGACCACAACGGCGTACCCACAAACGACAGACGAGAAAGAAAAGGTGTGACATGGCGAACCATATGATCATCCAGGCTGATGAATGGCAGGACCTACTCCAGCGAGCACGGGCAGCCGCCAACGGCGATGAACAAGGAGCAGGCGACGAAAACATCGTGGTCGCAGCGCTGGCCGAACACATGTCGGCGCCTATCCGGGCCTCACTGACCTGCACGATGGGAGACATCGGCGTCTTTATCCGACTCACCCTCGTCGATGACAGGGTACTGCTCGTCGTCGATCCCATTGCTGCAGCCGATGAGGAAGTCACAGTTTCCCCCGAGGTACAACTGATCTTCGCCAACATATCCGAGATGTGGGCCATCCTGTCTTCTGCCCTTCCGCCCATCGACTGCCTGCGCGCGCGTACCACCCAGCTTCGCGGTGCTGCTCCTGAAGAACTGAATCTCACGGTGGAAGAACGCGACACGTTCTTCGACCAGGAGCAGGCCAACCTACAAGTCATCGTGGAAGCCTGGGACGAGGACACTAAGCTCGTCCAATGGGGGAACTGGTGGTCAGTTGTCGACGACCACCTCTATAGCATCTCTACTGTCGAACGCCAGCTCGTCATCAGGGCCTGGCAACCCGGAGCCGTCGCCTTGGTCTTCCGTCAAACCATGGTCGGGGCCTTCGATGTCGTCGGAGCACTCGCCAGTCAGAACGACGTTGTCAGTGAAAGTGTTGGGGACGGCGTCGCCGCGTGATGACTGGCCGATGAAGCCTCACAGTGTGTGACAGGCCAATCGGTAAGTCGGTTTGACCGATCTGTCCTGCTTCACAGGCGGCCCCCCGATGGCTCCGGATGTGGCTGGCGAGGTCAATTATTCGACGCGTGTGCCTGCATCTGAGCACTGGTCTTGACGCGCGACGACACCGTTTGCAAATCCGACACGGCTTTCTTCAACGCGGGTACGTGTTGGCCTTCCCACTCTTGTGTGAACTTGTCGTGGTCAGGACCCATCCATGTCGTCGCCGACAACGCCTTGGTCAGAACTGATAAGGCCCTTGAAATCTCGCTCGCCCCTTGGTCCATGGAGTCGGCCACCTTCAGCATGGCCTGGACATCCATCCCGTAAATACTGCTTGATGCACCCATCTTGCGCCTCTTTCTTCACTAGACCGGTGGCGTACCGTGTGTCTGCGTGTCTATCCAAACTACAGGTAGCACTGACTACGCACAATGGGACCCGTGTCCCGTCTGAGGGCCCGGATGGTGGCAACGCTGTCACAGTCCGGACATGCGATCTGGCCCCGGTACTGCCTTGCCAGTACCGGGGCCAGAGCCAATAATGTGAACAATCAGTTGGCGGACGCAGTGGTTTGCTCCTGCGCCTGACGGTTGATGTTCTGCTCCAACGCTTCGAACGTGGAGTTCATGGTGGCAGCAACGCTGCGCAGCATGTCGGACCAGATTTGCTCGAACTTCTTCGCATCATTGCCAGACCACGCAATGCGGGGAATCTGGGCCGAAGCGGCGTTGAACGCCTGATGAACAGCGCTGGTCAGCGTGGTGCCGATGTAACGACCCAGACCCTGGACAGCTTCGATATCCATACCAACAGACTTGCCGCCGACGTTCGCAAATTGCGGATTCACTGGGCTAAAAGCAACAGACATTATAATTACTCCTTGATTAAATGAGATTCTCTCAATAAATATTAATTGTTATTAGACACGACCCGTTTGTTAGGGTCACTATTAACCTTCAAAACTTCTTACTTGCTTACCGATTAACTTAACTAACTGACTTGCTTGCTTAACTAACTACGTATCTATCAACACTTCTAAGCTACAACCACCTTTCACAGCGCACAATGGGACTCGAATCCCGCCACTAGCCATGACCATGGGACCCGAATCCCATCCCGACATCGCACAATTGGCACCGCGATCGAACAAATAGCCTGCGTGACAGAAGTGACTGGTTACCCGGGCCGGCAGCCTCTGGGACTTGACGCGATGTACGTCTTTTCGACGTTGAGAGGGACACCGTCACAGGTAACGACATGGTCATCGAGATGCGGTGTGTGATCCAACGCAGATGGCGGAGCTGTGAGAAGGGGTGACCCGAGGTCTAGCATCGAGCCGAGGGAATCAAGGAGGGCAGGCCGGATCTGTGCCCGACACTGAGGCCAGGACCGTACATGACGTCGATGTCATGGGATATCCGGGGCACCCCGACGCTCGTGCCCGGACATGCAATCTGGCCCCGGCGCTGTATACCAGCACCGGGGCCAGAGCAATAAACTGATAATCAGTTGGCGGAAGCAGTGGTTTGCTCGTGCGCCTGCCTGTTGATGTTCTGTTCCAAGGCCTCGAACGTGGCGTTCATCGTCCCGGCAACATGCTTCAACATCTCAGACCAGGTCTGCTCGAACTTCCTCGCGTCATTGCCAGACCATGCGATGTGGGGGATCTGAGCCGAGGCTGCATTGAACGCTTGGTGGACGGCGGATGTCAGGGTGGTGCCGATGTAGCGACCAAGACCCTGGACGGCATCAATATCCATACCAACGGCTTTGCCGCCGACGTGCTGGAATTGGGGGCTCACTGGGCTAAACGAAACGGACATGATAATTTCTCCTTCTTAGTGCGAGATTGTCTCGCGAAATTTTGCTAATGTTGGCGACTCATCCTTGGAGTCACAACGATTATGTTTTATTCGGTTTTCTTATTAAGTTATCGATCTCATTAACTATGTATCTATCTACCCCTCCAATCTACAGACCCCTCCTGGAGCCCACAATGGGACTTAAATCCCTGACCACAACGTGTTATGGGACTTAAGTCCCATCCCCACACAACCCTGAATTTGTCCGACGAGCAAGTTTATGCGATCTATATATTTCTCAGTGATCTTTCACCCAGACAATGAACCGAGTCACTCAGGTCCGGACAGTCACCACCCCTGACGAATCGTGGCTCCATGCTTGTGGCCGTACTGCGGCGGCACGTGGGCTGATACGGACACGGCTGCAGGCTCAGAGCACAACCTTGGCTGTCATTGAAGGTGTCGGCTCCTGTGGGCCAGACGAGGTGAATCGACCCTGTGGACTGCGGATCATTGCCCGGAATGTCCTCGGTGTCGAGCTAATCACGGTGCCTCACCCAGGGCACGGCGGCTGGCGCGCGGCTATGCGTCTCAGCACGCGAAAAAACGAAGCGCGCAGACCGTCATGGTCAACGCGCTCACCGGTTTGGTACGAACTATTCAATTATTTAGGGGGTGACCCCGTCTTGCCGATCACTGTCGGCGCGAGTGGCTCAAGCTGAGTGCCACTTCTGGATAGGCACTCTTCACGCGTGCCCCCGACTCTCCGAGCAACCATCTTCCCGTACAGCTGAGTGCCACTTATGGAGAGGCACTGTTTACGCGTGCCCCCGACTCTCCGAGCAACCATCTTCCCGTAGAGCTGGGTGTACTGGTCACATCGACAACCCAAGAACAGACTTATTGTCTGCTGCGAGTTGTCGATGTGACCAGGGTGCCCATGTGGGGACGGGTAGCAGTGATGGAGTGGTCTACCCGGGGGTAACCTCATGCCAACGCGATATCCGGTCAGTATCGACATGACATGTCACTTCAGATAAAGTGCGATGACCCACCAGTAGGCCTTGATGACGCCAACAACCCAAGCGATGAAACTTGAAATAGTCATGATAATTTCTCCTTTGTAGTGCGAGGTATCCTCGCGAATTGATTATTTATATTTGTGACTCATACTTTCGAGTCACATTGAATATATATTGTTATTCTTTTTTATTAGTTACTTATATTTCTTATTAATTATGTATCTATCTACTCTTCTAATTTACAGACCAATTATTGACAGCACAATGGGACTTAAATCCCTTATCACAGCGTATTATGGGACTTATATCCCATTATTTTCCACACTCTGCAGTGCCCTATTCATCCGATTATGTGATCGATATATTCCCCATTTCCGCATCAGCACGATACTGATCATGAGCACCTCTACATCAAGCCGAGAGTACGTCCAAGCATCCTGCGGAAACGACTGCTTGTCAGCAAACAAGCAACAGTGCTCACCATGGTGACTCTGTCATTCAGCCACTCGCATCGGCAGCCGGGCAACTATCCGAAAACAGCATGGTGCAGCGCCTATTGCTGATTGGATCGGCATGGATGAGCAAGGACGAGCATGCAGTGAGGGTTCCGTGATGAGCGTTGATGGACCCAAAGCTGCGACCCTAACCAGGGATCCAAAGCAAGCCCGGATGCACCGATTGCTGCCGAGCCACACAACAGGTGGCTATCCCACCCCACCCAAGACACCGGACAGCCGTCAATCCGACCTGGGCGTACTGTTGACTTCAAGGAGGTTGATATGACTATTTCGCTTGAGGTTTCCTGGGACCTGGACGGCATCACGATGGAGGGAACTGTCACGCGGCCGGATGCCGCCGGGCCGTTGCCTGGGGTTGTCTTGGTTGCCGGGTCGGGGCCGACGGATCGCAACTGGTGTTCGCCGCTGCTTCCGGGCACGAACGGTGCGGGTCAGCAGTTCGCCGAGGCCTTGGCCGCAGCGGGGATCGCGTCGATGAGGTACGACAAGCGCGCCTCGGGGCCGCACGTCATGGAGAACGTGCCCAAGCTGATGGGCAAGCTGAGCATGGGGTCACATCTGGACGAACTCGCTGGCGCGGTGCACGCATTTGTTGACACGGGGTGCGTCGACCCGGCCCGAATCATTGGGCTCGGCAATAGTGAAGGTACGCTGCATGTCCTGCATTACGCGGCGTCTGAGCAGCCGATCCCGTTCGCCGGCATCATCCTGGCTGCACCGCCGGGGCGTCCGACGCGGGACCTCCTGTTGATGCAACTGGGGACTCAAGCCGCCCAATTGCCGAATGGGGACGAGCTGATGGACAAGGTTCGCCAGGCCTGCGCCCGGTTCGACGCTGGTGGGGCGATGGACCCGGATCCGGTGCTACCCGAGCAGGTCCGGATGGTCCTGCAGAGCTTCGAAACGCCGGTCAACCTGCCCTTGGCGCGCGAATTGTGGGGTGAGTCGGCCTGTGACACGTTGCCCCGGATCACCATTCCCGTGCTCGTACTGATCGGGGGCAAGGACATCCAAGTTGACAGGTACGCCGACGGAGACGTCCTCCAGGCGTGTACTGCAGGGATGGACAATGTCACTTTTGCATTCCCGCCGGACGCCAACCACGTGTTCAAGCAGGACACCCGGCCGCTGGACCAAGTTGTCGCAGCGCCTGGCAGCGGTTACAACGAATCAGACAGCCCGCTCGACCCTGAGAGCCTGTCGACAATAGTACGGTGGATCGCGGGTGTCCCCACAACGGCATCTGGCCCCGGCGCTGTCATCGCAGCACCAGGGCCAAAGTCATAGAGTGTGAACAATCAGTTGGCGGACGCAGTGGTTTGTTCCTGAGCCTGACGGTTGATGTTCTGTTCCAACGCTTCAAACGTGGAGTTCATGGTGGCAGCAACGCTGCGCAGCATTTCGGACCAGGTTTGTTCGAACTTCTTCGCATCATTGCCAGACCACGCAATGTGGGGAATCTGGGCCGAAGCGGCGTTGAACGCCTGGTGAACGGAACTGGTCAGCGTGGTACCGATGTAACGGCCCAGACCCTGGACAGCTTCGATATCCATACCAACAGACTTGCCGCCGACGTGCGCGAATTGCGGGTTAACCGGGCTAAAAGCAACAGACATTATAATTACTCCTTCATCAAGATGAGATACTCTCGAAAATATAGATTGTTGTGGATTCTGACTCGACTTTCCGAGCCACAATGAACTATTAAATTGTTAGACTTTTTACGTGTTGACTTGGTAACTTGTTCACTTAACTAACTGTGTATCTGTCAACACTTCCAATCTACAAGCCCCTCCCAGAACACACAATGGGACTTGAATCCCGACACCCCCTGACACCATGGGACCCGTATCCCAGCCCTTGGGGGTGGGGATACGAGTGGACCTTTCTCCCCGCCCTTGGGAATGAGGATCGCGCGACTGGGTGCTCACATGACGTCCCATGACACGTCAGTGGGTTCTCAACCCTGCGTACGCGCCGATGCGAATGAAAGAGGTCCCCGACGCCAACCCGCTGGTTGGCCAACTCTTTCTACGCGCGCATGTGAATGGCCCCGGTGCTGCCCTACCAGCACCGGGGCCATGAGCCAAACTGATTTGGTCAGTTGGCGGACGCAGTGGTTTGCTCCTGCGCCTGCTTGGTGATGTTCTGTTCCAACGCTTCGAACGTGGCGTTCATGGTGGCAGCAACGCTGCGCAGCATTTCGGACCAGGTCTGCTCGAACTTCTTCGCATCATTGCCAGACCACTGAATGTGGGGAATCTGGGCCGATGCGGCGTTGAACGCCTGATGAACAGCGCTGGTCAGCGTGGTGCCGATGTAACGACCCAGACCCTGGACAGCTTCGATATCCATACCAACAGACTTGCCGCCGACGTTCGCAAATTGCGGGCTAACCGGGCTAAAAGCAACAGACATTATAAAAACTCCTTTTGTAAACGAGATATTCTCGCGATCTTAAACATTGTTCCCAATCACAACCGATACCCTCAGGTCATGACATCATGAAACTACTTATCTATTCAGTTGTTTACTCAATTACTTACCTACGTACTAACTACGTATCTATCAACATCTCCAAGCTACAACCGACCCCAACAGCACACAATGGGACTCAAATCCCAACACCCCTGTTTGGCATGGGACCCGAGTCCCATCCCGGCACCGTCGACGGATTCAGGAGAGCATACGGACAAAGAGGCAGCCGCGGGGACGGGGGAACCGTCCGACGAGGGGATGATGTGGCAGGCCAGCATGGCCACTCGTGCCTGACCACGGCGAGCCGCACGACACCGATCACGGCTCGACGAGTGCCACCTGGATTTTTCTGCCGGTACCACCACCGATGAGGAAGCCTCGCCCGGGGGGGAAGTCTGTGACCCGGATGCGGCCGACGTTGGTGCCGGTCAGCTGGTCGGTGTCCATCTCGTCGGGGACGAGCACCAGTCCGCGTCGGGCCGCCTTAAAGGTCTTGGCCAGGGTCCAGGCTTGGCTCCAGGTGGCGGTCTGGCCCTCGCCGACGACGAATTGGTCGTTCTTCACCGCTGCCACGAGGAGACGGTCGAGCGCATCCTCACAGGGCGTACTGGTGAAATCGGTGAGCGAATCGACGAAGATGGCGTAGCGTCCAGCGGGAACCGATCCATCCGACAGTTCCTCGATCAGGGCCTCGGCCATCTCAATGATGGCGTCGTCCCCACGAGCCACCCTCCCCCAGTCCAGGCGGTCGACCACGCTGGTCCGCGTGGGGGCGACCAGGATCGTCTCGAAGCGGCTCAGGCCGGCTTGCGTGTGCCGGGTGACAGCGGACGCGATCGCAATCAGGGCGTTGGTCCGTCCAGAACCTGGAGGTCCGGCGACCAGCAAGGCTCCGCGTGGTTCGGTTCCAGCCGCGGCCAAATCGTCGTCCGCCAGGGCGAACGCTGGATATCCGCGCGAGTCGGAGACCGGCAGGTCTTCCATGGACACGATCGTGGGCAGGATGTTGATCCCGGGTGCCGCCACAACTTCGGAACGCTCCTTGGCCGCTTGGGCCAACTGCTCCACAGCCCTCGCCTGGATGGCGACGTTGGGGTCGGCCCCCAAGACACCGAGCTGGATTTCGCTGCCGTCCAAGACCCCACGTCCGGGAGGAGACGCCGATGACAAGATGTCTTTCGGCGCTCCCATCGCCAGGTAGTCGTCTTCGGTGGGCAGGCGCAACACGATCTTGCGCTGGACGGTGGAATTGATCGAATTGGGGATGGCATTGGTACGGTCGCCGGTCATGATGATGTGGACTCCCAAAGGCCGGCCATCGGCGGCGATCTGGGCGAAGGCGGTGAACCACCGGGCGCGGTTGGAGAACTCGTACTCCTCGCGGAAGGCCGACATGCCATCGACCAGGAGCAGGATGCGCGGCTCCTGGGGAGCGTTCGCCAGACGACGGTACTCCCCGATGCCCGACGCCGACACCTTCTGATATCTGACAGAACGCTCGTCGACGGTGGCGCGCAGAGTCCTCAACAACCGGATGACGCGCTCTTCGTCGTCTCCGCGGATGACCGCGCCGACATTGGGCAGGTCTTCGAGCATGGACAACCCGCCCGACGCGAAGTCGAGGGCGTACACCCACACCGGGCCGCCGCTGCGAGTCGCGAACACCGACGAGGCGACGATCGTCCGCAGCGCCGTGGTCTTGCCCGAACCGCTGGCCCCGATGATCGCCAGGTTGCCGTCACGATCGGGTTCGTACATGACCACCGGTTGCTGTTGGCCGTTGGGATCGTCCAGGACGCCCAAGACCAAATGATGGTCGTCGCGGTGGCCGGGCAGCCGCGCCAGATCGTAGACCGCGGCCAGTTCAGCCAGCCACGGCTTGCGCGGGGCGGGAATCTCCTCCTGTTGGGCCGCTCGTACCATGGTCGAGACCAGCCGGTCGATGTCGGTGTCGACATGGCTGAGGTCGAGTTTGCGCTCCGGAAGCCTCCAGGGCAGGTCCGATCCGAAATCCATCTCCGCGACGTAGACCGGAGACAGGGCCGCGTCCACAGGAGTACGGGCCCCCGGATATCCGGCCTGGAACTCGACAATCCGGCCAGGGCCGGTCTTGGCCGCCGCACGCCCGGGGGTCGACGGGTCGAAGAACGCGGCCGTCTTCTCGCCCAAGACATCGAAGGAGTCCGAGTCGTCGGCCATCCTCAGCGCCACCCTCAGATTCGTGTTGGCGCGCAGGTTGTCCTTGATCACACCCGACGGCCGCTGGGTGGCCATGATCAGGTGCATGCCCAAGGACCGACCGCGCTGGGCGACGTCGACCACTCCGTCGACGAACTCGGGAATCTCGGTGGCCAGAGCGGCGAACTCGTCCACCACGATGATCAGGCTCGGCGGACACAAGGGGTCGCCGCGCTGCTCCAGTTCAGCCAAGTCCTTCGCGGCCCGCTGGTTGAGCAACTGTTCGCGGAAACGCAGTTCCGCCCGCAAGCTCGTCAGAGCCCGGCGGACCAGATAGGGCGACAGGTCGGTGACCAGCCCGACGACGTGGGGCAGGTCCAGGCAGCGGGCGAAAGCCGAGCCGCCCTTGTAGTCGACGAAGAGGAAAGCCAGACGGTCCGGGCTGTGGCCCACGGCCATGCCGAGAACCCAGGCCTGGAGGAATTCCGACTTGCCCGCACCGGTCGTACCGCCGACCAGCGCATGGGGACCCTGGGTCTTCAAGTCGAGGGTGAACAGGTCGGAACCGGCGTGACCGACCAGGGCGCGCAGACTGATCGGGTGGCGCATCGGCACCATCGGGGCATCTGGGCGGCGGTCCAGAATCGACTGATTCTCCCGCCAGCGCGTGGACACCGCGTCCGGGCTGCTCGCCAACTCCTGGCCGGTCAAGCTGACCAGGCTGACCGACTTGGGCAGATCGGACGCGTCGTCGATCGGAATACCGGCGTCCAGGACGGGTGACAAGATCCGGGCCAGATGGTCGGACATGGCGGTGTCGATGGTCTCGACCTGGACGGGGATGACCGTGTTGCCCTGCCGGACCCGGCCAACAAACGAGCCTTGGTCCGAGACTTCGAGGTACGTACGACAGGCCGCTGGAATCTCCGCCGGAGCCTGAGCGCACCAGATGATGTGGACGCCTGCGTCGGGCCCGCGTTCGGTGACTCGGGTCAGCCGGGCGCGGTCCACAGAGGTGTCGTCGACCAGCAGCACGACACTGGGAAGATGCGGGCGATTGTCCTGATCGGGGTCGGTGACAAGGTCTTCCTTGTCCATCGGGCCTCGCGGCTTAGGCTCTTTCGTACCGATCCTGGCCTCGATCAATTCCTCGATCCTCGCCAACAGTGCACTACCGTTCAAGGCGTCGCAGGCCAGATGGGTCGAGCCCAGAGGGGAATGCGGGCTGGAGGTGTGCGGCAGCCATTGCAGCCATCCCCAGCGGGACACACCGGCTCGTGAGGTCAGGCAGGCGACGACCACCTCGGCCGGTGAATGCCCGCAGATCAGTTCGACCATGATCCCGCGGGCCACTCCGTCGAGGACGCTGTGATCACCACAGATGCCCAGCGACCCGCAGACTTTCAGGTCCGCGACGACGGGCGCGTCTTCGAGAATCGAGAAGTCTTCGATCACGGCGTCCAGTTCTCGCTCGAACTCGGGGATCCCGTCCCTGTGGTCTTGACTGTTGAACTTCACGAAGGGCGCGATGTTGCCGATTCCCAGACGCAGCCGCAAGAAGGCCGGATGTTCGGGCCGGCGCCACCACAGCATGGTGCCCAAACGGATCGCGGCCGACCAGATGTCCGACACGGAAGGAAAGACGGTGATCAGGTCAGTACGGTCCTGGTCGTACATCTCTGATAATTTCTGACGATCCCGGGCGATCGCGGCGATGAAGCGCTTGACGGACAGCTTGAAGCGACGCTTGTTGCGCATGTACTGGTCGACGAAGGTCCCCACCATGATGATCGGGCTCAAGGAGATGTAAATGATGCTCATCAGCGAGTGGGTGACCAGATACATGACCCCGCCCATGACCAGGGGGGCGAGCATGGCGATCCAGGGGAAGGGCAGGTCCTCTGGAGGCTTGGGGGGGTCGGGCAGGCGGAAATCTCGTTCCTTCAGGTGGGGCAAGACGTTCGGCGAGCGGTTGAACGGAATGTCGGTCGACGTGGGATTCTCGACGCCCACGGGCCGGATCTGGGCGATGGTGAACTCGGTGTCGCCCAGAGTCACCAGGTCGTCGGCGTCCAGGCGGAGGCGACCGACCCGTTGTCCGCCCACCATCACACCGTTGGCTGAGTTCTGGTCGATGATCTCGACCCCGTCGCCCACGCTGATGCGGGCATGGTGTTTGGAGACCATGTCATCGCGCAGAACGATGTCATTGTCCTGCGCGCGCCCGATGGTCGACGACCCGAAGGGCAGGGAAAACTCGGCTCCCGCGCCGGGGCCTGACACGATCCGGACCACGGCGGCGGCCTGGCCCGCCGAAGTCGCTGAGAACGGCTGGGAACGGACCACCTCGACCTGCATGCCCGAGCGCAAACCCGAATCGATCAGAGATGTCTTGGTGTTCAGCAGCCTGCCTTGGCTCAAAGCCGTGCCGTCGGCGACCCGCAGAGTCACACTGACCGGATCGACTACCTCACCTGGGTCAGTCGGATGGGCGGCGGCAAGGGCAGCGGCGATGTCGCCGACCGTGGCGGTCCCATCGGCGGTGACCAACAAGTCATGATTGTTCTGCTGACGCTGGACCGTCAGCTTGAGCCTCATTCGTCGCCCTCATCGTCCCCGTACATACTCGGGTTGTCGTCCAGCAACGGCAAATCGTTGGCGGTCACCAGGAGGGACGTCACGGCGTACTCGACCAGACGGACTCGGCGACTGACAGCGTACCCGCCGGAAACCCCGCCGCGAAGACCCTCGACACCGATCCGGTCGAACTTCTCACACACGTTGTCGAGCTTGCGGGTGAAGCGCCGGGCCGACCAGCCGAGCCGGGCGGCAGCGGCCGCGGAGGACGGCACATCGGCTGGGCCAGAGCCAATTTGGCGCAGCCGGGTCTCCGCCAAAGCCACGATCAGCAGCTTCTGGCTAGGAGTCAGGGACACAGCACCAATCGTTTCATTGTTCCCACCCGCCACGTCGGGGACGACAGTGGTCGGCTTGAACGGCGGAGCCTGGGTGAACAAATTGATCTCGTACGTGGTAGAGGCGGCCGAAAAGGTCAAGAGCATGTGTCCGAAGACGATCGGCGCCCGTGCGCCAGGAGCGAGCCAGGATTGAGTACGACCCTCACCGTCGGATAGCGTGGCTGCCAGCCGGGAACCGTCGTTGTAAATCCACCACAGATCGTAGGCGTTTTGCAGATGCAGGAACGTCCGGTGGAGGTACGGGTTCTCATCGATGACCAGGTCGCCCTCGCGCCCGATGACGAACTCCTTGGCCGGATCGGGGGAATACCACTCCCCCGCGAACTCGATCCTCAATTCACCGCGGCGCAGCGGTCCTCCTTCAAGTTCAACAGCACTCATTGTCTATCCTCCTTGTGTCATGGCAATCCGACCAAGCGGACCTGGACTGACTCGCCCAGGTCCAGGGTGTCACCATCGTGGACGGGAACAGGGGTGTTGGTCACCATCTGATCCGGCTGGCCCGGCCTGAGTAATTTGGTTCCATTATTGCTGCCCAAGTCGATCGCGACAACCTGGTCTCCGACGACACGCAAAAGCATGTGACTGCGGGAGATACTGCGATCGGGGCTTTCCACCCGCAACAATGTGCACTCTTCGCCCGGTCTGGGGATCGGAGCGCGGCCGATGACTACGGTGTCGTGGATCTCGACATCCTTGCCCCCCACGACTGCCCGGCCGAATCCATCCGAAGACTCGTCCTCGTCGACCTCGATCATCAGGGTCGAGTCGATCGGCTGGCCTGGTTTGCCAGGCACCTGGAGTGCGATCGGCTCGGGCAGGGTTTGACCGGAGGGCGGGTCGGACGGGTCGGACGAGCCGGACGGGCCGACAGGCTCATCACGGGGGGGTTCTTCCTCGGGCACCGGCGGTGGGGGTGTTTCCGGTACGGCAGGCTGATCAGCGTCGGTTCCCAGATGACGGATGGCCGCCTGCTCCACGGAGAGTTTCATCGTGTGGCCCCACAAAGCGCTGAACGGGTTGTCCACCACAGCGGCCGGAGCTGCTTCCGGTTCTGGACCTGGCTTGGCAGGCAGCAGGGGTGCTGGAGAGGGTGGCGAGGTTGGTGCTGGTACCGGTCTGCCTGGGGGCAGCACGCTGGCCGGTTTGGTCCGGCTAGGCCGGGTAACGGGGTTCGGTCCGACTGGTTTCGAGGCGCCTTCGCGCGGTGAAGCCGAACCGGGAAGTCTCGTGTCCCGGATCCCACGCCGAGCGGTGGGGACAGACGGGCTTGGTCCGAGAGGAACCGGTGTCCAGTGCAGGCCGCCACATCGGAACACACCACCGGCAGCCGGGAAAACAGAGATCTGCGCGGGACCGACCTGGACATCCACCACTGAGGCCAATTCTCCCTGACTTGGCGCGGCGACAGTCCCGCGTACCAGCAACTCGTCCACATCAGAGCGGGCCACGACGACCACTCCAGCCGCGACAACAGTCAGTCGTCCTTTCACATGGCTGGCGTCACGGTCCGAGGACAAGACCAGTCCGAAACCCAGCAGCGCGTATCCCCCAGTCGCTTTCCCGGCCAATCGGGAGGACAAGCCCCAGAAGTCATCTTGAACCCCATGGTCCCAACAGGCCATCGCGTCTTCAGCAGACCAGGCTGGGTCCAACCAGGCCAGGGTATGGGCGCACACCACACCCCATCCGTCGCCCAGGGCCCAGTTCACCCCCACGATCTAGCCTCCTCGACCCTCATCACCCGATCGCCCAATCTGACCCGGCCACCCGACTCCACCGACACCCGGGTGCCTGACGACACGGCTCTTTCCTGGCCTATCTTACTGATCACCGCCGACCCATTCGTCGAACCCAGGTCTACAATCCACACGCCCAGATCCGTGCCCCCGACAGCCAGATGGTTGCTTGAGACCGTACGAGACGCGTCTTCGACCCTCACCAACGCGGCATTCGGGTACTGTGGGCTGGCCGACGGAGCACGACCCACCAGAGCCGTGCCGTTCAACAAGAACGTCTGTCCGGTGTCGAACCTCAGCAGCCAGTGGTGAGCGGGCGCCGCAGGGGTATCGGATGACCTGCCACCGTTGTCCGCTCTGAGGGCGACCACAGTGTCCATCAACGCAGTTGTGGGCCGTACTCGGATGTCCGGATCCGGATCAACACTGGCCGCGGGCTGAAAATCAGGTACCTGTTCACCTTCGGGACCCCACATGGGCGCGTTCACCGACGCGTTGATCATCTCCGAAGGGCTGCGCAACCCCGGGATCCGTGGTTCCGCGACAGCCTGCGGGCCACCGGTCGGCGAGCCACTCAGGACCGCCGCATCGGCTTGGACACTGACAATTTTCTCTTTTGCGGTCCTGGGAGCGGTCAGACGCTCCCTGACCTCAGTCGGCGTGGGAGGCTTGAGCGTCACATCGCGGCCATGGCGGACGTCGATGACGCCCAACCCGGCAAACCGGTCTTGCCAATGCCGCCCGTCAGCGTCGCGCGAGGCAATGGCCAAGATGAAAGGCACCAGACCGACGGTGATGAATCCCAGCATGCCCATGACCAGGGCTCGCCCGAATCCAGCCCCGCCCGGATGGCCGCCCGTGTCGACGCGGACAGTCCGCATCCCGAGCATGCGGGCGATGGGAGTACGCCCCGAGATCGCTGTCCACAGTGACCCGAACAAGCCCACGAGGATCAGCGCGCCCACCGCGACGATGCCGATGATGATCACACGGATCAGTGACCAGCCCCTCAACAACAAGTCCGTCTTCGACCAGTGTGTCAACGTCACCCACCCCATGAGCCACGCCACGCCCGTCGCCACGGCGGCACTGAGCAGGACGAGCACGAAACCCGTGAGAATCGCATAGGCGACTCGTTTTCCGCGCGAGACCAGTCGTGCGTCCAACAACCCGGGGCAGGTGACCAGCAGATCGTTCACGGTCTCACGGTCCTGTCCTCGGCGGCTGGGAGAGCCTCCCCGCCCGTGGCGGCGTCACCTCGCTTGCGCACAGCGGTTTGAAGCACAGCTTCAGTGTCGGGGGAGGCGACCGGCCCAGGGGGCGATGAGGCTGCCACGGCCGGCTTCGCCACAACCGGTGCGACCGGTGGAATCGGCGCCGTGCCCGCTTGTGCGGTCGCAGGTTTGGGCAGGAAGGAGCGCAAGCTCAGCCGTGCCCGCCAGCGGCGGAATCGTCCCAACGACGCCAACAAGACTTTTCGGGTGCCCCGGACATCGTCCCAGAACGCGTGAACGAGTGGAGCACTCAACTCGGCCGGTCCGAAGACCGCTTGATTGGCCCGGGCTGCCATCGGTGTCAGTTCGTTGCGCCCCACAGCCAGGAGTTGTTCCCGCCTGGTTCCGGGGGGCACCTTGTACCCCATGTCACGCACCACATCCATCAACTCATCCCATCCGCCGGCCACCTGTGTCGATAATTCACCCTTCTTGGAACGTCTGGACCGCCGCTGGGCTTTCAGCCCGGTGATCAGACCCACCACCAGGGCGATGAGCGCGATGGGAGGGCCAGCCCAGCGCACCACGACCCAAACGACTCCCAAGGCCCCGCTCGTCCAAGGATTCGGCTTGGGGGCGACGCCGCCATTGAGGCCAGTGGTGAAGCGCGGTGAGGTGAACACCGGCGGCTCGACAGGATTGGGCGGTGGCACGTCGACAGCATTCTTGTCCGGGGTTGGGTCAGGCGGAACGAAGACCGGCGCTTTGGTCCGGTCTGGAATGAAAGATGCCGGAAGAATCGAGTGCCATTGCCCGTCATTGGTCAAGATCTCCACCCACGCGGACACATCCTTGCCCTGGACCGTCCCATTCGCGGGGACCTCGGCTCCCATCACCACTCTGGCCGGGTAGCCGATCGATTGGGCCAGCAAGGCGAAGGTCGCCGCGTACTGTTCGTCGCTGCCCACCGGACCACTTTGCGCGGCCAGGAAAGTCGCCAGACGTCCCTGCTCATGGCCAGTGGGATAGGCCTCTTCGTTGGGCTTGGATCCGTCTGACCAATATCCCTTGTCGTGCAGGTAGGCCGCCGCGGACTGCAACTGTTCCCATTGCCCCTTGCCTGAGGGAACGGCCTTCGCAATGCCGGCCGACAAGAACGACAGATCGCTAGGGGTCAGCACCGGAGAACCACCCGGGGTCATCGTGGGTCCGTTCATCAGGTCGAGCGGAGTGTACGCCACCGCTGTCTCGTCGATGACATCCCCGGACTTCAAGGTGTCGGGCAACAACACCGGTGCGCTGGGCGACACCACCTGTGGGGTTGACAACAATATTTGTGAGGTGGACTCGTTGTAGACCTGGGAGGAGACATGAGCGGCCGCGTCTGTGCCGTCGTAGGCCACCGTGGTCAAATTCCCCACACTGGGAACCCACTGCTGGAGGGAGAAAGATGCGACATAGGCGGCCCCGATGGTGATCGTGCCACTGATCGTCGGGCCACTGGGCGGGTCGGGGATCTGGCTGCCGATCCGCTGGAAACCCGTCCTGGTCGCGCCGTAGCCGCCGCCGGTGGCTGTCCAGGCTGTCCCGTTGTAGTCATCCATCACAGCGAATCGGAGCCACGTGTCCGCCGGAACCTGGTCGACCTGCATGAGGGTCTGGTTGTAGTAGTAGTGGACCGGATCCTGCTGGGCCAGCACGTCGGACGAGAACTTGCGGAAACTCACCAGTGGACTGCCCAGGTCGGGCAAAACCACCGGGGGTTGGACGTAAGTACGGGCCACGACGCGGTCAGCGGCATCAAGACCGGGAAGGTACGGCGCGGCGAAGTAAGATGCCGCTGTCGCCAGAGCCAGGACGACCACCGCCAACACGACACGCACGATGCTGCGCGAACCGGTGTGCATCAAGCGGCGACGTCGCGGAGCCCTCATTGCCAGCCAGAGGAAGACCACAACCGCGTACCCCAGCCCGACTGGCACAGCTGCCGCCGGGCTTTGAGTTCCCATGATGATCGACACGGCCACGAGCAGGGTCGGCAGGACGGCGGCAGGCCAGGCGATCCGTGTGCGCCGAGCGATCGCGAACCCACAGGTGGCCACCACCACAGCCAAGAGGTACGGCAGGACGATATACGAGCTGTTCGCAGGCAGAGGCGCGACAATGGTCAGCATGCCTTTCCAACCGTCGATGGCCAAACGGACCACACCCATCGGCGCCGAACTGACGGCCACCATGCCACCCAGGATGTAGACCACCACCGAAGTGACCACCACGATCAGCCAGTGCCAACGCAATACGTTGGCCAGGTGAGCCAGAATGATGCCGAGAACGGCGCCGGTCAGCGCCGGCGCCAGATACTTCGGCGACTGAAAAGTCGTCAGGAAAGCCAGCAGGGCCACCATGATCACTGCCAGGAGGAACATGGCGTCGACCAGGTCGGCGTTGCCGGGACGAAGGCTCACCAGCCGACTGGTCATCGTGCGGGTGGGGCCAGTTTGGGTCCTGCCCTTCGGATCCACTGCTTTCATGCCATCACCTCCGCTGCCAACGCATGCGGGAGGTCAGACAACATCCCTACCGTGATCACATTCATGCCGCCGGCCTGACGAAGCCCGACGGTTGCCCCCTGGTCGGAGCGCAACGCCACGACCCGTACTTCTGGAGGCAACATAGCTTTGGTACGCAGCAGGGCGCCGACGTCGGCCCGCGAGCCGGTGCAGACGACGGCCTGGGAGATGTCAGAGGCCAGCTTCACCAAGGTCGCCGTCTCCTCGGCCAGCGAGTAGGCCTCCCGGCCGGCCCGGGAGAAGGTGTCCAGCGCCATCTGACGCGGAGGTCTGACGGCGGCGTGGCGGCCACACAAGACGGTGATGTCGAGTTCGTCCGCCAGCGCGCGCACGGCCACCGAGGCCCCCAGGCTGATGGCCAGTTCGAATTCGGCTTCGGAGGCGTACGAGGCGGAGTTCACGTCGACGATCACGGCGATGTGGGAGCGGCGGGTGTCCAAGAATTGGCGTACCAAGAAAGCATCCATGCCCGAGGTGGCACTCAGCTTGGCCGACGACCTCCAGTGGATGAACCGGCGGTCGTCCCCGGGCGTGTAGGGCCGAAGAGCATGGAAGGCCAAATCCGAGGTCGACACATCATTGGTCGCCTGGCCTTCCAGGTCGCGCAACAAGCCAGAGCCCAGCGATTCCAGGGCCACGATGCGAGGGTGAATGAACAATTCGATGACGGGGGTCCAGGCTACTTGGCGCCGGAAAACGTTGAACGGATCACCGCGCTGGCTGATCACCGGCCCAACGTTGATCACAGCACGACGCGAGGTCGGGATCAAGGTCAATTCTTCGCGGTGGCCTCCGGGCGGCACCATCGGCAGGTTGTAGCGAGCGGCGGACTCGCCGATGGGAACCTCCACCGACAAAGCCAACAGCGGTGTCGACGCCTGGTTGACGACCTCCAGGCGTGTGGCAGCGGTGTCACCGACGGTCACCCGTCGCGGGTCCACATCCAGTCGAACCGCCAAGTTCAGCCTGCCCAGACTCAGCACCAGCGCGATCACCAGAATCACGATCAGGAAGACCGTGACATAGGCGAATTCCACCCAGTGCAGAGTCGCGGTGAGCACCCACGCGACGGCGGTGAACAGGATGACCGTCCAGCCCAGGGGTGAGACGATGCTCAGCATTGATCCCACGCGGCTCCAGACCGGCTTGGTGAAGCGGATGACCGAGCGGGCCCGTTTTTTCACACGGCTCGCCGCCCTGGGTGGTCGTGGTCCGGTACGGCTCGACTGGCGCCGGGTTGTTCCCCGAGGTCCTGACCGGGTCCCGGTCGGGTTTCGGTGCTCACCCGTCGCCGGGCCGGACGCGACCGACTGGACAGAGGCTCTTGCCACTGTCTGCGAAGGATCCTCTTCGATTGCGGGGCCCGCGCCTCGCGTCGTGCGCTCGCCAGGCATGGCTCACCCGCGCAACCGGTCGCTCGGCGGCGGGACGGAGGCCAACAGGTCGTCGATGACACGATCGACGGTCACGCCCGAGAACTGGGCTTCGGCATTGAGGATGATCCGGTGGCTCATGATCGGCACCGCCAAGTCCTTGATGTCATCCGGCAGGACGAACTCGCGGCCCTGGGCGACGGCCCAGGTCTTGGCAGCCCGGATATACGACAGGCAGGCCCGCATGGACAGCCCGAGACGTACCTGCGGATTGCGCCGGGATTCGATGGCCAACTGGGCCACGTAGTCCAGGACAGCCGAATCGACATGGACCTCGTTGGCCAGGGAAGACATCTGCGCTACGGCCTGGGCGGCGATGATCGGGCCCACCAGAGCGGCCCGGTCACGGTTGGCGGCCTGCGCCATCAACTCCACGGCCACCCCCTGGTCGGGATACCCGATGGCCGCTTTCATCAAGAAGCGGTCGAGTTGGGCTTCGGGCAGCCGGTAGGTGCCCGCTTGTTCGACCGGGTTCTGCGTGGCGATGACCATGAAGGGACGACCCACCGGGTGCGAGACACCGTCCACGGTGACCCGGCTCTCCTCCATGACTTCCAGCAAGGCCGACTGGGTCTTGGGGCTGGCCCGGTTGATCTCGTCGGCCAGGACCACAGTGGCGAAGACCGGCCCTTCATGGAATTCGAAGGCACGCTTGGCCTGGTCGTAGATAGTCACACCGACGACGTCGGACGGCAGCAGGTCGGGAGTGAACTGGATGCGGGAATGGGTCCCCTGGACCGTGTTGGCCAGGGACTTCGCCAGGACCGTCTTGCCAGTGCCAGGATTGTCTTCGATCAGCAGGTGGCCCTCCGATAGCATACATGTCAGTGCCAGCCGGATGATCTCCGTTTTGCCGCGGATGGCCAGTTCGACGTTGCCGACCAACTGGTCGAAGGTGGAGGCGAACCACACTGCCTGATCTCTACTAATTGACATTGCACATTTCCTTTATACATCAACTGCTCTGTTTACACATGGCCCATTCGCTGCTCTTCTGACCTGCGAGAGTCCACGTGTTGGGCGGCTGTTGGCCGTTCCAACCCGGTTGGTACTGGGCATTCGTGGCGTCCTTCTCAAGATCCCCGGTGGGGCCCACCTTGAACGAGTCCGTCACAGTCCCTCCCGTGGGGCCGGCTCCATAGGCAGTACACACCACGGTTGCACCTGGCGTGAAGTTGAACAAAGAGTAGTGGTAGTAGTTACACGGCGTGAACTGCTTGCATCCCGAAGCACCAGCGGAGACCTTGAAAGACGCGGGTCCCCAGGTGGTGACAGAGGCTGACTGTGATTGTGACTGCCTGGACACACCTGGCTGAGTGTTAGCCATGGTCGCGACAGCATTCACCGTGAGGCCGTCGTTGGAACCGGCCTGGGAGCCCGTTCCCACGTCGCAGGTCAACGTCACCGTTATTGCCGCAGATCCCGACTTGCTAGCCGAACACGCGGTGCCTGTGATAGTCACCGTCAGCGTGGCAGACAAGCCGTTGCCATCACCTGTCGCCGTGACAGTGACCGATCCCTGAACGACCGTGGACGTCGGGGTGGTAACCGTCATGACCGGAGCCGCTGCGGTCTGGCCTGAGGCCGACGTGGTCAACGGGGAACGCGAGACGCTCGAATCCCCGTTGGAGATCTGGGCGCTGAACGCACCACTCTTCCCGTATCCCACATCGCAGGTGAGCGACACCGATATGGTTCCAGTCCCCGAATGCGTGTCTTTCCCGCACGGTCCCGTGAGGGTCAGCGTGGCATTCAGACCGTTCCCGTCACCGTTCACCGACGCGGTCAGTTGCGACCCTGTGGCCTTGATCTGGATGTCACCCAGAGTCATGTCGGGCGGCGCCAAGGTCGTCCCCGATGCTGGAGTGGCGTTCTGTACGGGCCTGTTCGACTGGGTGTCGATGTTGGCGATCTGTGCGGTGAACGACCCGGGCGACGAGTAACCGACCTTGCAGGTCACTTGGGCCTGCAATGCCCCCGTGCCCGTACTTGCCGCCGACTTGCAGGATCCAGGTCCTTGCACGGTCAGCGAGGCGCCCAGACCATGACCGTCGCCTGTCACCGTCGCGGTCAGATTGGGCCCGCTGGGAGTCACAGTGATGGCACTGATCGTCATGCCAGGAGGTTGCAAGGTCGACGCGGGCTTGCTCGTCTTCACCGCTGCCCGGACTGGATTAGTGTCCGCCGAGGAGAAGGTGGCTGAGATGGTCCGCGAGTCGGCCCAGTTGATCGAGATCGAGCAGGTGATCGTCACCGTGGAAGTGGAGGACGAGGACTTGTTGCAGTCCTTCTCAGCGCCGCTGTTGCTCAGGGTCAACGTCGCGGAGGCGCCGTTCGCATTGGCGCTCGCGGTCACGTTCAACACGTTGTTGGTCGGGGTCACCGTCAAAGAGATGTCCCCCAGCGGGCCGAAGGGTGTCACCGATGCCGCCGGGGACACTCCTCCGCACTTGGTCCCGTCAGCACCGGAGTCGTAGCAATCCCGCGCTGTCACCAGGACCGAGGTGCCGTTCGGCGAAGGACTCTGCACAGTCTGATCGAAAGGTTTGTCGTACGCCTTGACGGTTTGCACAACCGTCTGGCCGATCATGATCTGGACGTAACTCGACCCGGCGTCCCCGCGTGAGACCGGCGCGGTGCCGGTGACACGGATTTGCTGGTCCACCCCTGTCGGCGACACCGAGATCCCTCCCATCACCGGAGGCTGGCCTTCGGCAGACCATGAGGCAGTGGCAGTTGTTGAGTACTGCTGTGGCTGGTTCTTCGCCACGACCTGGAAGGTGTGTGTGCCGCCGTTGAGCGAGACTGAGTCCTCTTTGCAGGTGGTCGCGGTGATGCCCTGGCAGGAAGCGATGTCTGAGCCGTTGTCAGACACCCAATACTTGACCGGACCTTGGCCGTTGGCGAACGCCGCCGACCAGGTCACGGTCACGGCCGGAGAATCGGTACTGAGGTTGGACGCGGTGGGCTTGTCGACCGTGAAGGTGCCCGGCTGACCCGACGGCCATCCTTGCACTGTGGCGGCGGTCTTCGACGGCCCCTGGATGTTGACAGCCCAAATCGAGAAAGTGGTTTGGTTGTTGGCCAGTCCTGTCACGGTGAAGGACGTCCCGGATATCCCTGGCCTCGATCCGCCAGGCCACGTGATGGTGTAACTCAGACCCTGGATGCTGCAATTGCAGGCTGAGGCCGTCATGGCGTCCCAGGAGAGATCGATCGAGCCGTCTCTCGGATTGGAGGCCTTGAAACCCGTCACGGTCGTGGGGACGGTATCAGCCTGAATGGTGGTCGACCAGGGACTCCACGCACCTTGGCCAACCTTGTTGACAGCCATGACATGGAACTTGTACGTTGTGGGCGAGTTGTCGATGGGTTGTGCTGTGCACGAGGTCGACGGACAGGTCCACTGCGTGCCCTTGTCGTCTTCGAGGATGTACTTCTCGATGTCGGCGCCGCCGTTGTCGCTCGGAGCCGTCCAGGTCAACTGGATCGCCCGAGACTGCACCGCGCTACCCGCGATCGGGGCTGTCGGGGCCTCGGGCGTGTTGACCACCGTGACGGTCAGCGTCGTGGATGTCTGGCGGGCCACGTCCGTGGTGTTAGCCACATCCGACACGGTCAAGGTGTAGGTCAGCGTGCCATGGAAGCCGGCCGACGGAGTCACCGTCCAGGTGTTCGACCCAACACCTAAGACTTTCGCGTCATTGGCCGAGGTGCCCGGGGCCTGGGCGATCGCCACGATCGTGTCCTGGCGCCCGTTGGCCAGGGGTGATGTCAACGAGATGGCACCCGACACCGCCTGCCCGCCCTGGGTGGTGGCAGTGACGGGATTGATCTTCGGTTTCGACGCGTCGACCACCCGGACATTGAGTGTGGCAGGTTTGGCCAACGTGGCGTCGATGGTGATCGACAAGGTTCCTGTGTCACCGGGCTGGGCGGTGCCCAAAGCGGAGAGAATCATCCCGCGCATGTCGGAGGTGGCCGCGACCGACACATCCTTCGGCGCGTTGACGAAGGCGGCGCAGTACATCAGACTGTCCACCTGCGTTGGATCCGGAGCCCACACGTGGCACAGACTCGTCAAGTCGATGGGCGAACCGTTCTGGCCGACCTGGACCAACTGGTCGGTGTCCGGACAGTACATCACAGGGGTCTCGGGTCCGACTTGCACCGGGATGGACACCACCGATGTGCGACCGTTCGGATCGGTCAGCGACGACCCATCCGTGACCTCCATCGACACCGACGCCGGGCCGACGTACCCATTGCTGGAGGTCAGCGAGAAAGTGTTCACCGATGTCATCGCCACCGCGAGGTTGGCGCTGGGCGACGCCTGCAGCGTGTCGTCGGTGGTGATGCGCACCGGCTGATCGCGCATTGATTGCACGTAGTCGGACAGGTTGTACTGCTGGGTGGCATCCTGATCGATGGTGATCGATCCTGTCGTGTGCGGCAGACCGTCCGAGATCGCCGGAACGTAGATCAGAGCGGCGGACTGGCCACCTTGGGGATCGGTCAACCGGTAGGTGATGATCTGTGGGACTGACTTCTGCGGAATGGTGACCACCCCCGCGCTCACCGTCGCATCCGCTGCGTTCAGCACGTCGACCTTCAGGGTCGACACATCCGAATCAGGGTCCTTGGCGGCATCCAACACCGCGGCCGTGGCCATCTGCTGGTCATCGACCTTGGCCACGATATCCGCCGCGACAGGCGGGTTGGAAAAACCGTTCTGCCCGGTGACGGTCAGTGTCGCCTGACTCATTTGGTCCGCATTGCCCTGGATCGTGTACGTGATGGTGGTCGTCTGCTGATCACCGGGGGCGACAACTGACACTGGACCTTGATCAGAGTTTGGGTCGACGGTCGCTCCGGTCGACACCGACGCGATCGTCACGTGGTCGCCGACGGCGATGAAGTCGTTCGCCAGGACATCGACACTCACGGTCGCTCCAGGCTGAGCCATGATCTGATCGTCAACGGCCATCGGCGGCTGCGCCGGTCCGGGAGGAGTCACAGCCACAGTGACCGTACCGACCCCGGTCAGGCCGTACTGATCGGAGACGACGAACTGGAAGGTGTCCGTGCCGCAGGAATCCAGATCGGGATAAGCCTGGTAAACGATGCTGTCCGCGGTGAAGGAGAGCACGCGGCCCTTCGTCGGCGCCGACGCGAGACCGATCACCTGAACCGAATCTCCATCGGGGTCTTGTCCCCACGACTGGATCGGGATGGTGGTGGTGTCACCGGTCACCGTGCGCACGTCGACCGAAGTCGGCTGGGGCGGGGCATCCGGATGATCGTCGCTGGGCGCGGGTTGGATCGTCATCGTGATCGTCGCTGGGACCGGGCCGCTCGTCGCCGTTTGGGCGTAATAGGTGATGTGCACTTGCTTGACGGCTGTGACCTGGGCAGGGGCGACGTACCTCACGTACGAGCCGTCGACATAGGCCGACCCGATGTCCCCAGGATCCTGGCCCGCCTCCACGGCCGGGTCGATCACGGGCAGCACACCTGGGCCCAGGGTCCCGCCCAAAGACGTCGTCACCCCGGGGATGCCCGACACCAGGGACAAGGCCGACCCACCCTGAGACGAGTCATTGGCCAAGACCGACACCAGCGTCGAATCACCGGCCCGTACGGTGGCGAAATCATTGACCAGCAAGGGCTGGTCTACGGTCAAGGCCGGAAGCTGGGTGACGGTGATCGACCCCGTGGTGTACGAACCATTGCCATTGGTGACCTGGTAAGCCACCGACGTCGGATTCTGCGCCAGCACCGGCTGTTGCGGCACGATCCTGACCCACCGGCCATCGACGACTGTGACGCTGAGCATGTCCGGGTCGGTCGGCGTGGCCGTCTGGACGGTCAACATTTTGCCCTGAGGATCGGAATCATTGGCCAAGACATCGACCAGGGCAGGCGACTGGCCGCGTACGATCGCCTGGTCGGGCACGGCGATCGGTTGGTCGCTTTGGTCCGACGCCGCCGCGACATCCACCCGGATGCTCGAAGAATCCGTCGGTGCGCTGCCGAATGCCGCTGTGTAGTTCAGAATGTACGTCCCAGCCTGACTTGCGACGATGGTCACCACCCCGCCTTGACGGTCAGTCGTCACCGACGCCAGTCCCGACTTGCTTTCGACATCAGCTGCCAAGGACAGTTTCATCTGGGGATTGGCCGGATCCACGCCAGCGATGTCATTGGCCAAAGGATGGACGACGATGGGCTGGCCCACCATGCCGGAGATCACGTCTGGATTCGCCACTGGTGACTGACCAGTGATGTCCTCGCTTCCCAAGACGTTGACTGTGACAGAACCGTTCACTTGCACGAAGTTACCCGCGCCGGTCGCATCGAACCCGTCGGTGACGACGTACCACACGGTCACCGTCTGGTCGGTCGCGGTGGTGGGAGCCGTGAAATCCACCAGGCCGTCGGAAGTGACAGAAGCCGAACCCTTATCCGGTGACGACACCGACGCCGACACCACGGTGACCGGATCGCAATCCGGGTCACGGAAGTCATTGGCGACCGGGATCCGGATTGAGCCCCCGGAGGCCACCACGTATTTCTGCTCTTTGCTGGTGACGGCAGTCCGCAGAGCGGGAGGCTGGTTGTCGGTGGGAGAGTCCACGGTGACAGTCACTGTCGCGGTCGCGGTCTGGCCGGTCACGGTGGAGATGGTGTAGGTGAACTGAGAATTCTGCCCAGTGGCGGGCAAAGAGTACAAGATGGTCTGGCGATCCGGGGAGATGACGACCGTCGAGCCGTCTGACGGTTGCGCGTCCACCGACGCGATCGACAAGGCGTTGCCGTTGGGGTCGGAATCATTGTCGAGTACGTGCAGGACAGAAGTCCGCGACGCGCGGATGTTGAACGAGTCATCCAACGCCTTGGGTGTCGGACTCGGCTGAGGGTTGACCGGAGGCTGAGGGGTATCGGTGGTCTGCCGTTTCGACGGATCCACCGCAGGCCAATTGTCCACCGATTGCTGCAGCGCGAGGTCGTAGATGCGTCCCGTCTTGCGGTCGTTGAGAATCAGTTGGTTCCAATTCACGCGGAAGACAGGATCGATGAGTTTGGTGTCCGGATGGTCGGGGTTGTTGGCATCCATCGTCTGGATGTCGACAGGGTCCTGTCCGCACTTCGACGCCACTTGGCCCTGGTCACCGGCCCAAGCCCCGAATTCACAGCCCAACAGAGCCACGGGAGCAGCCGGGTTTCCCGACAACGAGGATGCCAGGGTCGACACAGCCCCGCTGTACGCGACCTGCAACAAGGAGGACTGGGTCGCCACCACCACCGAACCGGTGTCGGCTCCGCCTTGTTGGATGGCCACACAGGAGTTGGGAGATCCTGCCTGCGAGCAGGGGATGACATCCGGGAGCTGCGACGTCTTGCCGCCGGGAAGATACAGCTCGCCGGTCGTCGTGTCGAGCACTGCCATCTTGGAACCCAAGGCTGCGACCTGGATGGTCTTGGGCGTTGTCGGCAAGGTGGAGTACTGGACGGGCCCTAACTGGTGGTTCTTCAGTGGGATGGTGACGGCTTTGCCGCTGGCCGAGGCAGCGACCACGGTCCCATCCGAGCCGACTGACATCGCGGCCGGACCGTCTCCCAGATCAGCCATGGGGACCGACTTCGTATCCAAGGCTGACAGGTTCAAAAACTGCGCCGACCCGTTGGTGGCCATCGCCCACAGTTTGCCGGAGTCGACATCGAGAACGGCGAGGGTTCCTCCTCTTAGGTCAACCTGATTATCAGCAGGCAAAGTGATGGCATTTTCAGTGTCGACTACGCCCGCTTGGGAGGCGATGGAGACCAGTTTGTTGGTCGACCCATCTTTGGCGACCACGGTCGCCCCATCCTGGTAAACATCGACGCTAGTCGCCGTCTGTTTGCCGGGCGACATGGCGATCTCCATGGACGTGGCCGCCTTGTTGAACCGCCCAAACCACCCCGCAGCATCGCTGGAAGCCCAAATCCCCGAGTTGTTCAGCGTGGGACGCTGGATCGAGTTGCCATCGGCTGTCACCGCGAAGCCGATCACCAGCGACACGCTGGCGACGATGGCCACGATGGGCACCAGTCGCCGGATCATTGAAAATCCCCCCATAGTGCGTCACTGGTCGCGGGACCAGGCCTCCTTTCGCGAAAAAGCTTATCACCGCAATGTCTGTGGCACCCGGGGCCTTGATGGGACCAAAGTCCCATCTGAGAACCGGATCTGCTCTGACTTGGGTCTGAAGAATCAGGGTCGGCAGAGATGTCCCACCTGGAGGGACAGTACAGCCTGGATGCACCGATTGCTGGCTGGGTGCATTCAGACACACTTGCGTGTGTAGTTCTGTGGGACGTTCCCGTCCACGCGGTGCACCCGGACTTGAATACACGTCGTTCCGGGGGTGGCGGCCGTGGGGACCGTGACTGACTTCGTGTTGGTCGTCACGGCGTCCTCGGGCTCGTCATCCGGGTACCAGTCGTAGGTGTCAGACTGCAGAGAATTGTCGTACGTCCACTGGAACGTCGTCGTGGTGGCCGTCTGTGAGACGGTGAAGGTTAACGGACCGGGCGGCAGACCATGGTCTCCGAGATCGGGAGGAACCGGAGTGTACGTTGGAGTGGTCAGCTCGGTCGGCCCCTGATCGCGGCTGAGCACCACCAGCCACACTCCCAGACCGATGATCGCCAACACCACAACAACAGTTGCTGCCACGACCCACCAGCGGATCGGCGTGCGGGGCATGGACAAGTCGTCGTCCACGTCCTCCTCATCGGCATCCGGCTTGTGCTGGCTGAGCACCGGTGCGACGCGCAGCACGGTGGCTGAGACATCCTCGTCGTCCCGGTGGACCAGAGCCGCCGGCTGGGCCACCACTTTGGGGGGGCGCATCACGGTCGCGTCAGGATTGGGGTACGGGGATGCCGGAGCAGCCTCCGCCCTCTCCTCAGGCACCACGATCGGGGTACGCGGCAGTCTCAACTCCTGTTCGATCCCCTGCAGGGACCGCACGAAGTTGAGCATCGTGGCCGGACGGGCCACGGGGTTCGTCGCCATGGCGGACTTCAGCAGGCCCTCCAGGGACATCGGCACGTCAGCCCTGCCTGGCGAGGGAGCGGGACCATCCTTGATCCTTCTCATCAACGCATATTGGGTGTTGTCCCCACCAGGAATCTCGAAGGGAGACCGGCCCACCAGCAGATGCCACAGCGTCGCGGCCAGCGAGTAGATGTCGGTACGAACCGACGCCGGCGTGGTTCCGTAGAGCAACTCCGGGGGTGACCACGGCACGGACACGCCCGTGTCGATATCCGAATCGGTCATCTGCGCGGCGATGCCGAAGTCAGCCAAACCAGGGTTGCCGTACTTGTCGACCAGGATGTTGGCAGGTTTGATGTCGCGGTGGAGCAATCCCGCCCGGTGAGCCGTCTCGACCGCGCTGCCGATCTGGATGCCAATCCGCAAGACCTCGGGCACGGACAACCGTTCGCGCTTAGCCCGCTTAGCCAGATTCTCCCTGGGGTAATACATCATGACGAGGTACTGGTGACCGTCCTCGGTGGTGCCCACAGAGTAGACGGGCACGATGTGGGGATGCTCCAGGCGGGCCATGGCGTTGGCTTCGGCCCTGAACTGGGCTGTCACCGCCGAGGACAGGTTGGCTTCCCGAATGACCTTGACGGCCACCTGCCGAACGGGCATGACCTGGTTGAACAGGTACACATCGGCGTACCCTCCCTCCCCGAGCTTGCTCACATAGGTCAGGCCAGGAATGCTGGGAGGGGTACTGGTGGTGCTCACTGCACCTCGAATAGAAAGTCTTGGACATCCGCCAGTACGACACGAGTGCCCGGCTCGATCGTCATGGCGTCATGCGGGGTCAGTCGCACAGCGGGTTGGCCGGGTAGCACCACCTCAGTTCCGTTGGTCGATCCCAGGTCTGTCACCAGCACATGCCAGAAGTCGAGCGAGACCTCCAGGTGCTGGCTGGAAATCTCCTTGGAGGGATCGACCAGCCTGATCAGATTGGGTTGCACACCGGTCTGCCCCGCGGGAACTCGTGGGCTACGGCCAAAGATCGCTCCCCGGTCCAGGACGACCGAGTCGCCATTGGACAGCCGGAGAACTCCGAGCGGGGGACGCTCCACGACCACGGGCTCCTGCGGTTCGACAGCCTGTCCACAGGTGCGGCAGAACCCTGCGTAGGCGGGAGTCAGGTGGCCGGAAGGACAGTACGCAGCAACTACCATAGTTTCCGGCTGCCCAGCGTGGGCGCCGAGGCTGCGGCGGTCAATGGTCATCTCGAATTCCTCGGGATCGATCCCCATGATCAATTTGTCCTCGCCGGTCATGGCTGGGTTCGGCGTCAAACCAGCGACTACGGACGGCGCAGGAGAGTCAGGCGAAGACGACTCAGGGGGAGACGACTCAGGGGAAGGTGACTCAGGCGAAGACGACTCTGGGGAAGACGACTCAGGTGGAGAGGCTGGCGCAGAGGAGGCTGGAGGAGCAGCGATGAGAGGAGGAGGGGCTGGAGGGGCTGGAGCAGCAGCAGCGGCAGAAGAGTCCAGGTCCCACGGGACGGACTTGATCAACAGCCCACCCGCAGGCGATGACGGAGGTTCGACTGCGGGGGACGGCACGGACAACAGCACGGACTTGGAACTAGGCCTGGCCGGCAACGCCTCCACCTCAGCGGGGGGAACGGCCTCAGCAGGGGGAACGGCCTCAGCGGGGGGAACGACCTGTACAGCGGGAACGACCACAGCCGGGGGATCCACGACCACCTGGGACAGATCCACCTCCTGCGCAGGCGGCGGAAAAGCCACGTCTGTTGTGGCTGGGGGCTGGCCCGCCTCCGCGACTGGGGCTGGGCTCGGGTCCCGGATGATCCGGGAAGCGCCAGCGGCTCTGGCAGCGCGGGCGGAAGCCAGGTCTCGCGCGACCCGCGCAGACGGGACGACTTTCCCCGCCCGCACAGGAGCCACATCCTGCCTGGGCAAGCCAAGACTGCCGCCCTGGCTGACCGGCGAAGAATCCGTGTCCACAGACGCACGCCGGGCTCTGGGAAGGTCATCCTCCACAACGATCGGCACGGAGGGGCTGACCGGCGCCGCAGGACGCGGCGCGTTCCTCGGCCGGACACCGGCGGCGGATGCGGGCCGTCTGATCACCGGCTGTTCGGCCTCCTCCGCCAGGCCCCTGGGAGCCACCGGAGCCACTAAGTCCACACCTGAGTCCAGTGCCCGGACAGGCACTGCCGGATCTGCTGGCTGGCTGTCGACGCTCGCACCAGAAAGTTCCCGGTGTGCTTCCGACGACGAGCCCGATGTCACCACGCGTACTGCGGATGCGCCCACGATCCCCTCGTTCAAGGGCAGCCATCCCCCCTCCACACTGGCCGCCGACAACTGGATCGGCCCCGCCACATTCGACGAGACATCGGCCCACACCCCGGTGGGATTGACCGTCCCGTCGGGCCCTTCAGCCGAGAAACTTCCACGGACCAGGATCCGGCAGCCGGTGGGGGACCAACTCGCCAGCGCAAAACTCTTGATGGCCCGCAATCCCGGGCTGACCAGGACATCCAAGACATCGTCGAGGTCATTGTGGTCGTACACCACCTGGTAGAGCCGGGCCACCAGGGCGTGCCCGAAAGGCAGATCAACCAGGGCTGCCACTTCTTTCCCGCAGACCAGGACGGCCGAACCGGGCGCGTATTGAAGGTCAGCCGATTCCATGAGGGCTCCTCACGCTGGGCTGAGTGATTTCCACGACTTCGGAGCCGCCTCCCAGGACATCGATGACCAGGATCGAAACGTTGTCATGCGCCCCGGCTTCCAACGTCATGTCCAGTAAGGCCGCAGCGGCTCTGTCAGGGTCCTCCATGGTGGTGAGGATATCAGCAATGTCATGATCGGCAACTTCCGTAGTGAGGCCGTCGCTGCAAATCAAGAACCTCTCGCCGACAGTTTGAGGAGAGACCCACAGGTCTGCCACCGGAGCGGGATCCGATCCCATGGACCGAGTGATGACGTTGCGCCCGGCATGGGTTCGTCCCTCCTCCTCGGTGATCTCCCCACTCAAAATCATCTCCTCGATCTCCGAATGATCCACCGTGACTCGTGACATCTTATTCTCAAAGCAACGGTAGACGCGTGAATCGCCCACATTGAAGATCGACCAATGAGGGGCATCGCCCAAGTTCACCTGGACGATGCCGGCAACCGTCGAACCCATGCCTCTGGTTTTGGGATGCTCCCTGGTGTACGCGAGAATGCGGTCGTTGGCGCGTTTCAAAGCTTCTTGCACATTGATGGGTCGTAGTTCCTCAGATCTCAGGCCGATCAGGCCAGACAACGCATCGGCCACGATACGACTGGCCACATCACCGGCCGCATGGCCCCCCATGCCATCAGCAACAGCCCACACCGGAGGACCGACCACGATCGAATCCTCATTGACCTCGCGCCTCAAGCCGACGTCAGTCCTCGCCCCCGAGATCACCGTCAGGGCGATATCATGATCACCTGAGTCCGACACATCACTCCTCTTGCCGCTTGCGATGAATCCTTCATTGACTCGATCCTGGTCAGGAGTCGGTCCTGCCAGCGGGGTTCTCGGCATTGACGCTCGCATAGACCCTCCTCGGCACCACATCCACGGCCAGGCATTCTCCCGACCCGCCGACATGACGACCCTAGATACTCAATCAATGACGTCTTCGAGGGTGGCGAAGGCTTGCTAGGCCACCCGCAAAGCATGACACTTTTCCATCCACTTCGCTAAGAATATTCTTATCTTGGTCATTCTCCAAGGTGAATCAGGCGATCTGGGACTCAAGTCCCATATATCACCTTGATATCAACCGATCCATTTCATGATCAGCCCTTGCATGAAGTAGATCAGGAACAGCACTCCGATCACCCACATCAGCGGATTCACCTGGCGCGCCTTGCCCTTCACCACCTTGATCACGAGGTAGGTCAGGAAGCCCAAACCCATGCCCACGGTGATCGAGTACGTGAAGGCCATCATTGTGACAAGGAAGAACGCTGGCAGTGCCACTTCCAGGTCGGTCCAGTCGATGTCCGTGATCTGTTGGAGCATCAAGAAGCCCACGACGACCAGGACCGGAGCGACCGCTTCGGAGGGGACGAGGTTAACCAACGGTGTGATGAACGTGGTCACCAACAGGGCACACCCGGTGATGATGTTCGCCAACCCTGTCCGGGCCCCGTCCGAGACCCCGGAGGCCGACTCGATATAACAGGTGTTCGACGACGTGGAGAACAGACCGCCCGCAGCAGCCGCCAGGGAGTCGATTAACAAGATTTCTTGGGTACGCGGTGGGTTGCCGTCCTCTTCGAGCAGGCCGCCCGTTTTGCCGATCGCCACGATCGTCCCCACTGTGTCGAAGAAGTCGGCCAACAGCAGGGCCAAGATGGTCAAGATGACGACAGCCCACGACCTGAAGTCGGAGTGGAAAGCGCCGATCAAGTCCACGTGATCCCAGAACTTCAGCAACTCCAGATTCGGCAGCCAAGACTGGCCGTGCACCAGTTCGGGGACGTTGAGCCTCCACCCGGTCTCGTTGGCATTACCCGAGTCATCCACCGAACCGCCGACCTTGACGATGACTTCGAGGATCACGGCGACCACCGTTCCGGCGATGATCGCGATCAGCATCGCGCCCTTGACCTTCTTCACCCACATGATGATCAAGGCGACCAGAACCAGGACGAAGACCAGCAGCGGCCAACCGATGATGGACCCGCTGATGCCCAGCTCACCCATCTGCGAGCCCTGGCGCACAAAACCCGCGTCCACCAGGCCAATCAGCGCGATGAACAACCCGATTCCGACCGAGATCCCCGTACGCAAAGACTTCGGGACGGCGTTCATGACAGCCTGCCGGAACTTGGTCAGCACCAGGATCGTGATGACGATGCCTTCCCAGACGATCAGGCCCATGACCTGCTTCCACGGCATCGTGGGAGCCAGAGTGTACGCCGCCAACGCGTTGATGCCGAGCCCCGCGGCCAAGGCCACCGGGAACCTCCCGACCAGGCCCATCAGCAGGGTCATCACACCGGCGATGATAGCCGTCGCGGCGGCCACCATGGCCATCGTGATCGGCACATTGGCGCCATCTGAGATCGGCAACCCCGAGATCAGATTCCCGTTGACATCAGGAGTGGTCCCGATGATGATCGGGTTGAGGGCGATGATGTACGCCATGGAGAAGAAGGTGACGAAACCGCCACGCACTTCGCGGGCCACTGTGGAGCCCCTGCGGGAGATCTTGAAAAACCGATCCACTCCTTGTGGGCCCGCGGGTGAGGGAGCAGGCGCCACGGTGGCGGCGCGCGGAGATTTTTGAACCATGGCCCTAGATTAGCCCGGATCCACGACCTGAGGGTCACGTGACCTCACCACGGGCACGTCATCCCCGAATGCACCGATTCATGGCTGCTGCGCGACCCTGTGCCAGCACGCTGGCTCGTCGGGCGTCGTTCAACAGACGTCCAGTCTGCCTTCACGCCACCCGCCGACCCATCGCACCCCCACAGTGTCGCTCGCTACGCCAGCAATCGGTGCATCCGGGCTATACTCTGTTCACATGAGCCAAGTCCCGATCACCCCGCCGCGCGACCAGCGTGCCTTGCTGCAGCAAGCGCCGGTGGTGCCCCTGGACGCATCGGGTTTCACCGCGTCTGTTGTCGGCACAGTATTGTTGGCCGTGATCACGGTGATCATGGTGGCTACTGGCCTGAGGGGCTCATGGTTATACATCCTCGTGACAGCGACGGTCATCGGATTGATCCTCATCCCCTACACAAGCTGGCATCGCTGGCGTGCACACCGCCAGCGTGACGACCACGCTGCGGACCCCTCACTCGAAAACTGACGCCATCGCTTCGTGAGTGTCGGCGGAATCGTCCCACAGCAGGGGTGGCAGTTCAACGCCACGGCGGTCCTCGACCACGTCGGAATGCGCCCCACAGCCATGGTCGATGCTGACCACATGACCGTCTGAACTGGAATAGGTGTTGGCACAGGCGCCGAAGGCCGCCCCCAACTCGCCCCGCAACCGGATGAAGTACCCGCAACTCGCGCACGGCGCCGGCGCCTGACGCGCTTCGGCGGTGTCAGGACCATGGGTCGACAACCAGCGCTCACACGCCAGTTCGCGGCCCTCTTTGCTCAGGACCCTCATCCGCCCCAGGCCCAACTCGCGCACCACGGCGCGGATCTCGATGGCCTCCTCGGGAGTCTTCGGATCGGAACCGGCGGAATACCCCGGATCCAGACGCGGATCCTCAGGCGGGGTGGCCATCAGCATCCCAGGACCCACATCCCCGGGAGCGATGCGCTCGGACCAGGGCACCCAGCGTGGCGCCAATAAAGCTTCATTGCCCGGAAGCAGGACGACATCGTCGACAGTGGCCGTACGAGCCCTCGACGCACGTGCGAGGGTGACCGCCCAATGCCAGCCCACGTACCCTGGATGCAGGCAGGCGAAAAAGTGGGTGACCAGGCGTTCCCCTTCGCGGATCGCGCCCAGGTGGTCGCCAACCTGGTTCGGGCCAGCCTCCACGATCGCTGCCTGGCGCGCCACATCGACGGCCGCAGCCGCAATCGCATCAATCCTGTCTGGCATCTCACAAGTCCAATTCAGCGGCGAAGCCACGAAGCATGTGAGCCACCTTCTCGGCCAACCGCGGGTCAGGGTAGCGCCCACGACGATAACCGTTGCCGATGGAGTCGAGGAGCTTGATCAGGTCCTCGGTGATGATCGTCATCTGTTCGGTCGATTTGCGCTGGGCTTTGGTCAAGGATTCGGGCACCTCCAGCAGCGTCAACGACAAGGCCTGCTCCCCCTTGCGCCCGTCCGCCACTCCGAACTCGACGCGTTGGCCCGGCTTGAGGGTCGCCACTCCCGCAGGTAGCACCGATGCCCGGACGTAGACGTCGCCACCGTCATCCTTGACAATGAACCCGAAGCCTTTGTCAGGGTCATAAAAGCGTACCTTGCCTGTGGGCATGATGACACCTCATTTCCTTTCGCCGCCCCTAGCCTATCTCGTG